>OIXG01002224.1_pt1 | contig 15408 bp, 13 predicted proteins | sample 1587731 | NCBI WGS metagenome assembly OIXG01 (sample SAMEA3888908, study PRJEB22519) | human gut metagenome | biome: human gut; feature: human-associated habitat; material: faeces | place: Denmark | collected 2010
GGAGGTGACGCGGGTTTCAACCTGCGATGCGCCGAGGAACTTCTTCATTTCCTCGACCAGCATTGCCTCGACGGAGGCGATGAAGCCGGTGCCCTGATAGTAGAAGATCTCTGCGTCGTAGAACGCTTTCTGCTTCTTATGCTCGGCGTAGCGGTTGGAGGGGTCGGACGCGGAGAGCATCCGGACGGCTCTGGACTGCGTGTTTTCCGACGGAATCAGGTTGACACACTCGGTCTGGCGCCACAGATGGTTCTTCTTTGCGGCAGCAATGAGGTTCTTCATCTTCTCCGGATAGGAATCTGCGCTGGGAGCGGCGGTTTCGAGCTTCACATCGGGCAGAATCGGGCGGACATAGGGCGCCGCGTCCTGACGGATGTGGTAGCCGACGACCTTGGCGGGCTGACGCTTGCCGCGGATATCGATTTCAATGTCGAAGTCCTGGCAGATGCGGCTGTCCATGTAGGCAAGACCGATCGAGCGCTTGCCGGTCTCCTCGGTGAAGACGGTCTCCAGACCCTCGCCGCGGGTTTTGTAGTACGGAATCATGGTGCCGGAGGTGACATAGCCGATCTGCTTGCCCTCTGCCCATGCGTCCTTGCAGTAGATCGGGAAGCCCTTACGCAGAACGCCCTTGCCCTCGAGATAGATGGGCTGGATGCGGTACGGCAGGTCCTCGATCGAGGAATAGTCGCGATTCATGATTTTCTTCATTGCCTCGAACTGCTTCTTGAGCGGCTCGCGACCGATGAAGTCGCCTTTTTCCGGTGCGAACGAAACGGCAAATTTTGCAAGAGGCACAGCGTAGATCTGAATCTCGCCGCCCATCTCGCACTCGCCCATCTCATGACCGTAGAGCGGCAGCGACGCTTCCATACGGGTGGTGTCGCGCGCGCCGAGCGCGGTGGGCTTTGCGCCGAGCTCGATCAGACGGTCCCAGAAGTACCGGGCGTCTTCCGAGTTGCAGTACAGCTCGTAGCCGATGGGCTCGCCGGTGTAGCCGGTCTTCGCGATACGAACTGGCTTGCCTTCCATGGTGAGCGTATTCAGCGCGTTCTTGACGTTCTCAGGGGTCAGCTGCTTGCCGCCTGCGAGCTTCATGAGCATTTCCTTCGACTCCGGACCCTGCACGGCAATTGCCGCGTACTTGTCGGAGACGTTGGTGAGCTTGACATCAAACTTTTCCGCCTGCTTCGTCAGATGCGCCCAGTCTTTGTCGATGTTGCCGGCGTTGATGACGAGGAAATATTTCCCTTCTTCAAAGCGGTAGAGGTAAGCGTCGTCGATGGCGTAGCCGTTTTCATCGGGGATGATGCAGTACTGCGCCTGATTGAGATCCAGCGCCAGAACGTTGCTGGACAGAACGTGCTGCAGGAATGCCACCTGGTCGGGACCCTCAACATCGATACGGCCCATGTGGGAGACGTCGAAGATGCCGCAGTGACGGCGGCAGTAGAGATGCTCTGCGATGATGCCTTCCGGGTACTGGATGGGCATATCCCAGCCGCCGAAATCGACCATCGTGGCCCCAGCGTCCAGATGGGCCTGATAGAGTACGGTTCGTTTCAGTTCACTCATGGTGTTCCTCCCTTTTTCCTGATCTCGCGCAGGCTGTGCGCCTGCGGGTATGCGGTGCTTCGATAATCCTTATCCGCCCGGTCCGCCTCCAGCAGATCCAGCCGGTCCAGTTCCTTGAGTTTGCGGTAAATGCGCAGCCATGCACACTCGTTTTCGGGGTTGACCTCACAGCGGCCGTTCCGCTGTCCGCCGCACGGCCCGTGGACGAGCGATTTTGCACACTGCGTCACAGGACAGATGCCGCCGGTCTGGCCGAGCATGCAGTCTCCGCACATACGGCAGGCCTCACGGAAAACGCCAGCACGTTCAATCTGCCCGAGAAACAGCGTGTCGTTCGCGGGGAAAACCGGAACCGCAGTATGGGCCGCGACGGTCTGCACGCCGTCGCCGCAGGCCAGACAGACGATGGCCTCCGCGCCGCTGTCGCGCAAGGGCTTAAGATCGCGCTTGACGAGCAGCATATGGCAGCATTCGTCCGGCAGGACACTGCCGACAGTCTCGATCCCCTGCTCTTGGAGCAGCTGGCGCATTTGCTCCAGTTCCTTTTCCCCGCCGGTCTGGCAGGCTGTGGCGCAGTTTCCGCAGCCTACCAGTGCGACACGGCGCACGCCGTGCAGCATCACAAGCACCTGCTCCACAGGTTTTTTTCTCGTTACGATCATATGCTTCTCCTTGTTTAAAGAAAACAGAGCGCGCCAAAAGAAGGCGCGCTCTGTTCGTAAACCTGAAAGATTCTCCCGGCCAGCCGGGATTGCTTCTTCGGTGCTGCGGATGCAGCTTTCCAGAGTTCCGTCCGGAATCAGTTTTTTTGCCTGAGAGTTCGTTGCGCGTTCCCCTTCGGCGGCATACGGGTATGCCCTCTCCTGATTCGTTCATCCGGCTAGATTCGGTTGTCTGAATTTGTACATTCTGACGAAAATTGCTTTTGTTCATCTGCGTATCTTATCTACTTTTTCAGTCTATCGTATTTCCAAGAAAAAAGCAAGCACTTTTTGGGAAACACACAAAAAAGCAGGCTGCCGTTTTCCGGCAGCCTGCTTGGATTGGAAGAATTACTCGGCGTCCTCTTCGTCCTCTGCGGCGGGAGCCAGCAGGGCGCGGATGGACAGGGAGATGCGCTTATGCTCCTGATCGATGTCGATGATCTTCGCGTCGACTTCCTGACCCTCGGACAGAACGTCCTCCGGCTTGCCGATGCGGCGATCCGCGATCTGGGAGATGTGGATCAGGCCGTCAACGCCCGGGATGATCTCAGCGAATGCGCCAAAGGTCATCAGCTTGACGATCTTGACCTTGGCAACATCGCCGACCTTGAACTGGTTGTTGAACAGCGTCCAAGGGTTGGTGGCTTCGGTCTTGTAGCCGAGGGAGATCTTACGCTTTTCGGGATCGAGCGCAATAACGAAGACGTCGATCTCGTCGCCGACCTTAACGACCTCGGACGGGTTCTTGATGCGGTTCCAACTCAGTTCGGAGACATGAACCATGCCGTCAACGCCGCCGATATCGACGAACGCGCCGTAGCTGGTGAGGGACTTAACCGTACCATGGTACTGCTTGCCGACCTCGATCTCGCTCCAAATCTTCTCCTGGGCAGCCTTGCGCTGATCAGCGGCGACGGAACGGATGGAGCCGACGACGCGGCGGCGGGCACGGTTGACCTCGGTGATGCGCAGCTGCACGTTCTTCTTCAGAAGCTCGCCCAGATCGCCGCCCTTGGCAACGCCGGACTGGGATGCCGGAACGAACACGCGGATGCCCTTGACATTGACGACGATGCCGCCCTTGTTCTCTTCGGTGACGTTGCCTTCCAGAACGGTCTTGTCCTCGACAGCCGCTTCGATCTCTTCCCAAGCCTTACCGGCCTCGAGACGCTTGCGGGACAGGCGGACAACGCCTTCGCCGTCGTTGACATGGACGACGATTGCTTCGACCTGATCGCCGACATGCACGACGTCCTCAGGTTTGACGGACGGATCGCCGGAGAAGTCTTCCAGCGGGATGTAGGCGGTGTGCTTCGTGCCAAGATCGACTTCGATCTCGGTGGAACCGATGGCCATAACGGTGCCAGTTACCTTATCTCCATTATTCAAAGTTTTGAGGGACTGCTCGAGAAGCTCGGCAAAATTCTCCTCCTGTGCAGTTTCAACTTTCAGTTCTTCGCTCATTTTGTTGTTTACCTCCTTAATTATCCACGACGGCGTCGATGCGCCTGCCGTAATCCCCACAGTATTTGCGCCGGAAAAAAGGCTCATCTCCAGATCATCTGCCTGATCGACCAGTGAAACCTTTTTACAGTACTGCTCGCAGATCATCGCAAGTCTCCCGGTATTGGAGCTTCTTGCATCACCGACAACGACCATCGCATCACACTTTTGAGAAAGAATCGCTGCTTCTTCCTGTCGCATTTCCGTAGCTCTGCATATTGTATCAAATATTTCGCAATTTGTACACACTTTTTTTGCAATTTCCCGGCATGATTCCCACAATTTTTGCGTCCCTGTTGTCTGCGAAACCAGACAAAACGGCAAATCGCGCCGGTCCGGGCGCTCCGTGAGCCATGCCTGCAGTGCTTCGGCGGTCTGGAAGACGTGCGCATCGGAGGAATAGCTTGCAATGGCAGCGACCTCCGGGTGCGTAGGCGTCCCGATGATGAGAAGGCTCCGCCCGTCCCGCTCTGCCTTTTGTGCGATTACATGGATCTTCTTCACAAACGGACAGGTTGCGTCAACCGCTGCCGCGCCGCGCGCAGACAGCATGCGCTGCTCGCTGACGGGGATGCCGTGCGCGCGGATCACAACGGTCTGACCAGGTTCTGCCTCCTCTGCCGAAGAGATCTCATGCAGGCCGAGCCGTTCAAAGCGCTCAACGACATGGCGGTTGTGGATGATGGGCCCGAGCGTAACTGCATTTTTGCAAGTGCGCGCCGTCTGCTCGGCAAGCGCAACCGCGCGTTCCACGCCGAAGCAGAAGCCCGCCGTTTCAGCCAATCTGATCTGCATAGCTGTCACCGCCCAGTTCATAGATCGTTTTCAGGAGACAATCGGACGCCTGCTGGCAGGCGTCATGGTCATTCGGGTTGATTGCGCCGACGCTGTACGGCTCACCGAACACGACGCTGACCGGACAAAAGGGCGTTTTGTTGCGCGTGACGAACACCGGTACAATCGGCACGCCGGACTCCGCCGCCATCCGCACAGCGCCTGTTTTCGCGCGTACATGCTTTTCCCGGTTGCAGCGCGTTCCTTCCACAAAGACGAGCAGTTTCTCCCTCTCACGCGTCAGCGCGTCGATACACTGGCTGAATGCCGCCGTGTCGTGTGCGCCGCGGTTGACGAAAATCACGCGGAATTGCTCCATAACCCAGCCAATAAATGGCACGCGGCGCAGTTCCTGCTTGGCCATGATGCGGATCATCCTTTTTTCAGACAGGGCCAGCAGAATCCAGATGGGGTCGGCCATGCCGGAGTGGTTGGCGCAGAAAATGCAGCTGCCCGCCGGGATCTGCTCCCGGCCCGTCACATGAAAGACCGGGTGCCAGAAAAACAGCCCGATGCGGCACAGCCACCAGCACAGATGGTACCAGAAGTTCACCCGAGTTTCCTCCTGACAATGGCGAGAATGGCATCCACCGACTGCTTGACCGTATCGTCAGAGGTATCGAGCAGAACAGCGTCCGCCGCCTGCTTTAACGGGGCGATGGTGCGCTCGGAATCCTGCTTGTCGCGCTGCTTCGTCTCGGCGAGAATCTGCGCATAAGGCGTTTTGTCGCCCTTCTGCTGCAATTCGTCAAACCGGCGCTTTGCGCGCACCTCTGCGCTCGCCGTCAGAAAAATTTTTACATCCGCCTTCGGCAGCACGACGGTTCCGATATCGCGGCCGTCCATGACGACGTTATGCGTCCGAGCAAGCTGTCGCTGCATATCGAGCAGAAATGCACGCACGCACGGCTGCGCGGACACGCCGGAGGCGTACATGGATATTTCGGGCGTGCGGATCTCCCCTGTCACGTCCGCGCCGTTGAGAATCATATGCTGCACACCGTCTTCATAGCGAATATCGATATTGACCTCGTCAATCAGGCGCGCAATGCCGTCCTTATCCTTCGGACCAACGCCCATGAGACGCATATAATAGCCGACGGTGCGGTAAATTGCACCGGTATCGACGTACAGATAGCCCAGTTCCTTCGCGCAGGCTCTGGCCATAGTGCTTTTTCCGGCTCCTGCCGGGCCATCGATGGCGATGGAAACAAATTTGCTCATGTTGCGTCCTCCGGTGATTGAAATTCTTTCGCCGCAGCAGACAATCCCGCCAAGCGGCCCGTCGCCCATGCGATCTGGAGATTAAAGCCGCCCGTATAGGCATCAACATCCAGAAGTTCGCCTGCAAAATACAAGCCCTGTATCAACTTTGACTCCATCGTTTTTGCGTTCACTTCAGAGACTTTCACGCCGCCGGAGGTGACGATTGCGTCCTCGACGGGTGCCTTGCAGGCAATGGGAATGGAAAAGCATTTAATCGTCTCGAGCAGTGCTCTTCGCTGCTGCTTCGTGATGGAGTTGACCTTCTGCGTGGGGTCGATGCCGCTGCGAACAATGACGACCGGGATCATAGATTTCGGCAGCAGTGCCGAAAGGCTGTTTTCAAAATCGCGGTTCTGCGCAGCAGAAAAATCACGCAGAATACGCGCGTCCAATGTTTTTTCATCCAGTGCGGGCTTGAGATCGATCTTGACCGTATAACCAGCTTCGCCACGCGCCATGTGGGCGCTGGCAGAGAGAATGACGGGGCCAGAGAGGCCGAAATGGGTAAACAGCAATTCTCCAAAGTCCTCGTAGACAGTCTTTTCCTTGGCATTTATGAGCCTGACCGCAACGTTTTTCAGGGCCAGCCCCTGCATTTTTGCGCAGTCGTGCCCCTTTTCGACCAGCGGAACAAGCGATCCGGTCGGCTCTATGATCGTATGTCCGATCGCCTGCGCCATGGCATAGCCGCTGCCGGTCGAGCCGGTCGCGGGATAGGACAGGCCGCCGGTTGCGAGAATGACGCAGTCGGCAGGCACAGGTCCCTCCGCCGTTTTCACGCCGGTCACGCGGCCGTCGGAGACAGCAATCTGCTCTGCCCGGCGCGGCAGGACGCACACATGGTGTTCACGCAGGAACCGTTCCAGCGCGTCCAGAACGGTCTGCGACCGGTCGGACACTGGAAAAACACGGTTGCCGCGCTCGGTCTTGAGCGCGCAGCCGTAAGCTTCAAAGAAATTTTTCGCGTCTGCGGGTGAAAAGCCCGCGAGGGCGCTGTAGAGAAAACGCGGGTTCGTGGGAACGTTTTGCAGCACGTCCTGCCACGGGCAGTCGTTCGTGACGTTGCAGCGGCCCTTGCCGGTAATCAGAAGTTTTTTGCCGAGACGGCCATTTTGCTCGAGAAGCGTCACATGCGCGCCTGCCTGCGCGGCCATACCGGCGGCCATCATGCCCGCCGCACCGCCGCCGACAACGACAAGTTTATTCGACCCGCTCAAAGGCGTCATATTCATCCCAAATCCGCTCCAAATCCTCATAGGTTTTTGCCACGCTGTCCTCCTGCTGCAAGCCGACGGAGACGATCAGCGCATTGATGACGCTCATCGGCGCGACGAGCGAGTCAACAAACGATACCATATTGCTCTTGGCGCACAGAACATAGTCGGCGACCTTTCCGGCCGGAGCCTCCGCCTTATCCGTGATGGTTACGACAGTTGCGCCGGAATCATGCGCGTATTGCAGCAGTTTCACCGTCCGGCTGGAATAGCGTGGGAGGCTGATGCCGATCACAACGTCTTCCCTTCCCACGCGCAGCAGCTGCTCAAACATCTCGCTGGTTGCTGTGGAGGAAACAAGGCGTACATCATTAAAAATATTGCGGAAATAGAAATTCAGATAGTTTGCCAGCGCAGCGGAGGACCGCACGCCTACAATATAAATACACCGCGCACGCAGAATTGCGCCGACCGCACGGGTCATCTGTGTGCGATCCAGCGCCTCCGCCGTCATGCGGATGGCATTGGCGTCGCGCTGCAGAACGCTGGCAACAACATCTTGGTTTCCGAACTGGTCGCTGGCGACCTCAATGCGCTGGACGCTGGTAAGCTTGTTCCGGACAAGTTCCTGCAGCGTCTTCTGCATCTCCGGGTAGCCCTCGTAGCCAAGTTCCACGGCAAACCGCACAACGGTTGACTCCGAAACCCCGACGGTCTTTCCGAGACGGCTGGCCGTCATAAACGCCGCCTTATCATAGTTGGTCAGGATATAGGATGCAATCTTTTTCTGGCCCTTGGAAAAGGCATGGATTTCATTTTGAATATGGGTCAAAATATCTGCCGGCATAAGAAAAACCTCCGCCGCGCGCACATGGCGCATAATTTCATATTTTTTTATTTTACCGGCTTTCTCCGTGTTTTGCAAGCGTGAATCAACCAAATGAAAAAATTCATACGCTGTCAAAGCGATGCAAGCAAGGCCGGAAGTTCCAGCAGATCAGTCACGGCATAGTCGCACAGTGGCTCTTCCGGTTCTGCCCGCCCGTAGAGGCAGGTTGGGATTCCGGCATTGCGGCCGCCCTGCATATCACTCGAGAAGCTGTCGCCGATCATGATGGACTGCGTGCGGTAGGCTTCGCCGATCTCGGCAAAAACCTTGTCGTAAAACAGCTTGTCCGGCTTCTTGCAGCCCATTTGCTCAGAAATGAATACCCGGTCAAAATACTGCGCCATACCGCTGGCGGCGATGCGGCGCTTCTGGATCTCTGTGTTGCCGTTGGTCACGATAAAAATTTTGTACTGCGCGTGCAGCTGCCGCAGCGCCTGTTCGCAGTGCGGCATAAAATTGCGCTGCGCACCCAATTCGCAGAAATACGCAGTGTTGAACGCCGCCGGGTCGGCTTCCAGACCGTATTCCGCAAAAAAGACGCGGAAGCGTTCGACATAAAGCGCCTCTTTCGTAATCTCCCCGCGTTCAAAGCGCTGCCAGAACTCCGCATCGAGTTCCCGGTAGTGTGCCCACATCTCCGGCGTGAACGGCAGGTTGAGGGCACGAAACGCGATGGAGAGCGCGTTCCGGGAACTGGTCTGAAAGTCAAATAGCGTATCGTCAATATCCATGAGCAGCGCACGGATCGGCATATCGGAATCCTCCCACAGTTTTTTTGTTTGATTGTAGCATGATTTGTGATACAATACAAAAAGATTTTTACAAAAGGAGCATCCCATGCAAACGATCTCTCAGATTTTGGCGCAGGAATTAAACTGCAAGCAGGAATATATCGAAAACGTCATCGCCCTGCTGGACGAGGGCAACACCATTCCGTTTATCGCCCGCTACCGCAAGGAACAGCACGGCGCGATGGATGACACGGCACTCCGGACGCTCGAAACACGGCTTCAATATCTGCGCAATCTCGTCCAGCGGCGCGAGGAGGTCAAATCCTCCATCGAAGCGCAGGAAAAGCTAACGGACGAACTGGCAAAGGCCATCGACGAGGCAAAAACGCTGGCCGAGGTGGAAGACCTCTACCGGCCCTACAAGCCCAAGCGCCGCACGCGCGCGACCATTGCGAAAGAAAAGGGCCTCGAACCATTGGCAGACGCAATTTTTGCGCAGACGCTGAAAATGGACGCACCAGAGATGCTGGCGCAGGCGTACATCGACCCTGAAAAGGGCGTGGAGACGATTGAAGACGCGCTGACTGGCGCGTCGGACATTCTCGCCGAGCGTATCTCGGATGACGCGGAGGTGCGCAAGAGCCTGCGCGCACTCATGAACCGCCGCGGTACAGCGCAGTCAGCTGCGGCAAAGGACGAGGAGGACGAGAAAACCGCCGTCTACCGGCAGTATTTTGAGTTTTCTCAGCCGATTTCCCGCCTGCAGAGCCATCAGGTTCTGGCACTAAACCGCGGCGAACGTGAGGGCGCCTTGAAGGTCAGCTTGGCCGTTGACCGCAACGAGGCGCTGCAGTGCATACGGCGCGGCGTTGTGCGGCCTGGCAGTCCGGCGATGGAATTCATGAAATCCGTCTGCGATGACAGCTATGACCGGCTTTTAGAGCCCAGCATGGAGCGTGAACTGCGCACGGCGCTGACCGACATGGCCAACGAACAGGCCATCCATAATTTTGCTCTCAATCTGCGCCCGCTTCTCATGCAGCCGCCTGTAAAAGGTACGGTCACGATGGGCCTCGACCCCGGCTACAGCCATGGCTGCAAGGTTGCCGTTGTGGATGAGACAGGCAAGGTGCTTGACACCACAGTCGTTTACCCGACGTTCGGCGAAAAGCAGAAGCAGGACGCGATTGCAAAGCTTTCACAGCTCATCAAAAAGGACAATGTGCGCCATCTTGCCATCGGCAACGGCACGGCCTCGCGTGAGACGGAGGCCATGGCCGTCGAGATGATCCATAAGCTTGGCGGCGGCGTTTCCTATATGATCGTCAACGAGGCGGGCGCGTCCGTCTATTCCGCGTCGAAGCTGGCGGCGGAGGAATTCCCGCAGTATGATGTGAACCTGCGCTCGGCGGTATCCATCGCGCGCCGGCTGCAGGATCCGCTGGCAGAGCTGGTGAAAATCGATCCGAAGGCGATCGGTGTCGGACAGTATCAGCATGATATGCCGGAAAAGGAACTCGACGCCGCACTCGGCGGCGTGGTCGAGGCCTGCGTTAACGCCGTCGGCGTCGATCTGAACACGGCCTCCGCTCCCCTTTTGAAGCGGGTTGCGGGGCTCAACGCGACAACGGCAAAGAATATCGTCGCCTACCGCGAAGAAAACGGTGCGTTCACCTCGCGCGCGCAGATCAAAAAGGTGCCGAAGCTGGGGCCGAAGGCGTTTGAACAGTGCGCGGGCTTCCTGCGTATCAACCACGGCGACAACCCGCTGGATGCCTCCACCGTTCACCCGGAAGCTTACCCGGTGGTCGAACGTATTCTGGCCGCCACCCAGCAGGCGCTGAAAGATCTGATGGGCAATAGCAGTGCGCTGCGCCACCTGAAGGCAGTGGACTTCACCGATGAGAAGTTTGGCGTCCCGACGGTCACCGACATTATCAAAGAGCTGGAAAAACCGGGCCGCGATCCGCGTCCGGAGTTTAAGACCGCGAAGTTCGCCGATGGTGTGGAGACCATGAATGACCTGCTGCCGGGAATGATTCTGGAAGGTGCCGTCACCAACGTCACCAACTTCGGCGCGTTTGTTGATATCGGCGTTCATCAGGACGGACTGGTACACATTTCGTCGCTTTCTGACCGATTTGTTGAGGATCCGCACACCGTGGTGAAAGCGGGCGACATCGTCAAGGTCAAAGTGATGGAAGTCGATCTGCCGCGTAAGCGTATCGCCCTGACCATGCGTCTCGACGAGCAGCCGGGCGACAGCAACGCCCGCCGCGGCGGTGGTCAGGAGCGCCCGCAGGGTAACCGCCCGGCCGCGAAAGCCGCCAAAACCCGCGGTCGCGAGGCGCAGCCTGCCGGCAACAGCGCGATGATGGATGCCCTCGCCGCAGCGATGGGTAAAAAACGCTAAACTCTCCCTGCCCCTTTTTCAGGGGCAGTTTTTTTTCATGACCAGGCCATCGCCATCACGCGCAAAACAGGTTCAGTTGTTTCTGATAACCTGCTTTTATTCCACGCCTGAAAGGCAGCGAAATTAATATTTTCATTTCGTTAACTTCAGAAACCTTAATTAAACATTAGATCGCCGAAATAATATTTCGCGCATTTTTGATTACAGGCTGACTTTGCGGCATATCAATAAAAAGGTGATTTTCACTTTAAAAATAGCCTGCAGCGCATCATATGTATTGATGATAAAAACCATTCTCATTATCATCGATTACAGAACGTTTTTTTCTTTTTTCGTTGGCTACGGTCCCCGGCGCAACTGCCTCCAGGCGTCCGGAAAATTCTTCTTCGGTTAGCGATAGACAAGTAGGCCCTATGCAATTCACACCTGATAGTGCGTGGAAAATTACCGGTTTTTCTCGCGATATTAGCCCAGCATACCGTCAGAAACTGCTCTCCCTCGGCATGCTGCCCGGTTCCTCTTTTCATGTGGTTCGCGTGGCGCCGCTCGGCGATCCTGTTCATATTGAAACCCGACGCGTCAGTCTGGTATTACGCAAAAAAGATCTCGCCTTAATCGAACTGGAAGCGGTTGCACAATAACGGCTGGCCCGGCACAAGAGTCTGAAATATGCAAAAATTAACCGTTGGTTTAATTGGTAATCCTAATTCCGGCAAGACCACCTTATTTAATCAGCTGACCGGCGCTCGCCAGCGCGTGGGCAACTGGGCTGGGGTGACCGTTGAGCGTAAAGAGGGGATTTTCGCCACCACTGACCACCAGGTCACGCTGGTCGACCTCCCGGGAACCTACTCCCTGACCACCATCTCCTCGCAGACCTCGCTGGACGAGCAGATTGCTTGCCACTACATCCTGAGCGGCGACGCCGACATGCTGATTAACGTGGTCGATGCCTCCAACCTCGAGCGCAACCTCTATCTGACGCTACAGCTGCTCGAGCTGGGGATCCCCTGCGTCGTCGCGCTGAACATGCTGGATATCGCCGAAAAGCAGCAGGTGCGGATCGATATCGACGCCCTCGCCGCCCGTCTCGGTTGCCCGGTCATTCCGCTGGTATCGACTCGCGGACGGGGGATCGAAGCGCTGAAGATCGCCCTCGACCGTCATCAGGCGAACAGCGATCTTGAGCTTGTCCACTATCCGCAGCCGCTGCTGCGCGAAGCTGACCTGCTGGCGCAGCAGATGTCAGCGCAGATCCCGACCCGGCAGCGGCGCTGGCTGGGTCTGCAGATGCTGGAGGGCGATATCTACAGCCGGGCCTATGCCGGCGACGCCGCCGATAAACTGGATATCGCCCTGGCGAATCTCAGCGACGAGATCGACGACCCGGCGCTGCACATCGCTGACGCGCGCTATCAGACCATCGCCGCCATTTGCGACGCCGTCAGCAATACCCTGACCGCCGAACCAAGCCGCTTCACCGCCGCGATGGACAAAGTGATCCTCAACCGCTTCCTCGGGTTGCCGATTTTTCTCTTTGTCATGTACTTGATGTTCCTGCTGGCGATCAACATCGGCGGCGCGCTGCAGCCGATTTTCGATGCCGGCTCGGTCGCGATCTTTGTGCATGGCATTCAATGGCTGGGTTACACCCTGCACTTCCCGGACTGGCTGACCGTGTTCCTCGCCCAGGGGATCGGCGGCGGTATCAACACCGTGCTGCCGCTGGTGCCGCAGATCGGCATGATGTATCTGTTTCTCTCCTTCCTTGAGGACTCCGGCTACATGGCGCGCGCCGCCTTTGTGATGGATCGCCTGATGCAAGCCCTCGGCCTGCCGGGGAAATCCTTCGTCCCGCTGATTGTCGGTTTTGGCTGCAACGTGCCGTCGGTGATGGGCGCCCGCACCCTTGACGCGCCGCGCGAGCGTCTGATGACCATTATGATGGCGCCGTTTATGTCCTGCGGCGCGCGGCTGGCGATCTTCGCCGTCTTCGCGGCCGCCTTCTTTGGGCAGAACGGCGCGCTGGCGGTCTTCTCGCTCTATGTGCTGGGCATTGTGATGGCCATCCTCACCGGCCTGATGCTGAAGCACACCATTATGCGCGGCGAAGCCTCGCCGTTCGTGATGGAGCTGCCGGTGTACCACGTCCCGCATATCAAGAGCCTGATTATCCAGACCTGGCAGCGCCTGAAAGGCTTTGTGCTGCGCGCCGGGAAGGTGATCGTCATCGTCAGCATCTTCCTCAGCGCGCTGAACAGCTTCTCACTGAGCGGTAAGGTCGTCGACAACATCAACGACTCCGCGCTGGCCTCGGTGAGCCGGGTCATTACGCCGGTGTTTAAACCGATCGGCGTGCATGAAGATAACTGGCAGGCCACCGTCGGCCTGTTTACCGGCGCGATGGCGAAAGAGGTGGTAGTGGGTACGCTGAACACCCTCTATACCGCCGAAGATATCCAGAATGAGGAATTCAATCCGCAGACCTTCAGTCTCGGCGAAGAACTGCTCGCCGCCGTCGATGAGACATGGCAGGGACTGAAAGACACCTTCAGCCTCAGCGTCCTGGCCAACCCCATCGAAGCCAGCAAAGGCGATGGCGAAATGGCCACCGGCGCCATGGGGGTGATGGGCAATAAATTTGGCAGCGCAGCGGCGGCATACAGCTACCTGATCTTCGTCCTGCTCTATATTCCCTGCATCTCGGTGATGGGCGCCATCGCCCGCGAATCAAGCCGCGGCTGGATGACCTTCTCCATCCTGTGGGGGCTGAATATCGCCTATTCGCTCTCGACGCTCTATTACCAGACCGTTAGCTTTAGCGATCACCCGCGCTACAGTCTGGTGTGTATCCTGGCGGTAGTGTTGTTCAACGTGGTGCTCTTCGGCATGTTGCGCCGGGCGCGCAGCCGGGTGGACGTCTCGCTGCTGGCCACGCGAAAAACGCCGGCCTCCTGCTGTTCCAGCCCGGCTGGCGATTGCCACTAAGGAGGGACTGTGGCGTCGTTAATGGAAGTCCGCGATATGCTGGCCCTGCAGGACCGCATGGAGGCGAAACAGCTCAGTGCTCGCCTGCAGACGCCTCAGCCGCTGATTGACGCCATGCTTGAGCGAATGGAAGCCATGGGTAAGGTGGTCCGGATCAGCGAAACGAGCGAGGGCTGCCTCTCCGGCAGCTGTAAAAGTTGCCCTGAAGGGAAAGCGGCGTGCCGGCAGGAGTGGTGGGCGCTGCGATGAAAGGAGTCAGGCCTGGTCGCGCAACGAGGTAAAACGAGTAAGACAGCTATGAAAAACGGGCCAGCAGGCCCGTTTTCTTATGACTGGATTATTTATAAACGTCAGCGTTCGCGTGTACGGTTTTTTCGTTTTTCTGCCCGGCAATCACCACAAAGTATTTCCCACCCAGCTCATCGGCTTTTTTCGACAGATCGCGTCGGGCATCCATCGGCGACGTCGTCCTGGAGGTCGTAATGCTACCGACCTTGGTCAGATTCATCTTCGCCACGTCTTCTTTTTGGATCTCTTTCGCGGCGAATGCGCCGAAAGAGAGGGTGCCTATCACCAGAGATGCAACCATTCCTGTAACAAGTTTCATAGCCTCTACTCTCCATAAGGTTGTTATTGTAGGTCACGGTGGCGGATTGAAATAATCAACCACCGTAACAACCTAAGTATTGCTAGGAATGGCCCTTTTACCATGGCGCGGCAAAAAAAATTACCCCAGCCGCCTCTTCAGCGCCAGCAGCGGCTCGCAGAAGGCCGCGGGATGGGAAACAAACGGCGCATGCGCGGCCTTATCGAAGAGGATTGACTCGCTTTCCGGCCACAGGTCATCCAGCAACGGGACGATCTTGCGCGGCACCAGTCCATCCAGCCGGCCATACAGCCGCAGAAACGGCATCGGCAGCCTGACCAGCGCCTGACGCAGATCGACGGTTCTGAGGATCTCCAGTCCGCCATTCAGCGCCTCGGCGGAAGGCATCGGCAGCGAGAGCACCGCCTGCTTTAACGCCCGCGCATCCTGACGCGCGCTCTCTGTGCCCATGGTTTGCAGGGCGAGGAATCGCTCGACGGTGCGCTGGAAATCGTCGCTCAGCTGCTGCTGAAATCCGGCCAGCACCTCGGGCTTGATGCCGGGCCAGTCGTCACGAGCCGCGAAACAGGGGGAAGAGGCAACCGTCACCAGCGCCTGCACGCGTTCCGGACGCATAATCGCGACCTGGCTGGCCACCAGCCCGCCCAGGCTCCAGCCCAGCCACACCGCCTGTGGAGGGGCCTG
>OIXG01002228.1_pt1 | contig 15386 bp, 10 predicted proteins | sample 1587731 | NCBI WGS metagenome assembly OIXG01 (sample SAMEA3888908, study PRJEB22519) | human gut metagenome | biome: human gut; feature: human-associated habitat; material: faeces | place: Denmark | collected 2010
GTTTCATGATTTCAGATGCAAAAATACTCTTCACTGCCTGACGTACAACCGGATCCAGTCCGTCAAAACTTTCGTCACATATCAGATATTTTGTTCCGGCACAGACGCCAAGAAGAAGTGCCACCTGCCGTTTCATGCCTTTGGAAAACGTGGACAGCTTCCTTGTAAATTCCAGTCCAAATCCGGAGACCATTTCCCGGAAGCGTTCCATATCAAACTGCGGATAGATCACCTGATAATATTCTGCCATCGTTTTTGCCGTTGCATTCTGAAAAAAATAGGCATTGTCCGGAAGAAAGAAAATCTTCGCTTTCGCCTGCGGATTTTCATAGACATTCTCCCCATCTACCAGCGCCATCCCCGAATCAGCTTTTAACACACCGCTCAGGATACGAAGCAGCGTACTTTTCCCCGCTCCATTCGTTCCCACCAGTCCAAAGATACTTCCTTCCTGTATCGTAGCAATAATATTATCCAGGGCTTTGAGTTCGCCAAAAGACTTGTTTACGCCATTAATTTCTATCATAGCTGCCCTCCTTATAATATTCTTCCGCCTTTTGTAAAAAAATTTCTCTCTTTACATCCAGTTCTTTTCCTTTTCCAATCATCCGCAGGCAGTCCGCATCGTGGCGGTGTCCGCGCGTAACGATACAGATATAGTCGCTCTCCTGAATCTTAAGTTCTTTGATCGCATGCCCAAAGTCATCACAGATCACCTTCTCTGCCATCGGGAAACGTCCCGGATTCGCGAAGGAAAGGCGGTCGTCCACCACAGTTACCAGGAATCCGACGCGCGCGCCAAATTCTGCCACCGGAAGAGCCACATGGCCGCCTCCGAGAATAATCAGGCGCTCTTTTGGGAAAAATGGTTCCGCCACATTCCAACTGCTTCCGGCGCGCCCACAGACCGGCTGCCCCTGTGTCAGGGCTTCTTTTCCAATCTCCGATGCCTCTGCGCCTTCTCTCAGTTCACAGCGCATATCTGCTAGATTTCCCTCTTCTCCCACAAAGCTTCTCTCGAGCGCCAGACACGGCGTCCCTTCCAGTTTTTTCAGAATCTCCCCATACAGATTCATATCACGCACTTCCTCTCTTTTATACTGCATGAGCCATCCATTTCTCATTTCGCAGTTGTGCCATCGCGATTGCTGCCTCATCGCCTCTCTCTGGCTCGATTATTTACCAAAACCGCAGTTCGGGAAAATACAGGTTGGACAATTTAAGCACAGACCACCTGCGCCCATTTTCGCCAGATCCGCTTTTGTCACTGGCACATCTGCCATCACACGCGGCAGCACCAGATCAAAGATGGTCCTCTTCGCATACATCACGCAGCCCGGAAGTCCCATGATCGGCTTTCCGTCCTTTGTATATGCCAGCAAGAACATCGCTCCCGGAAGTACCGGTGCGCCGTAGGAGACAACCTCCGCCCCGGTCTGCTTGATCGCGCTCGGTGTCGTATCATCCGGATCGACGCTCATGCCGCCGGTACAGACAACAAAATCGGCGCCCTGATCCAGCCATTCCTGGATTGCCTCCGTGATTTTATCCGGATTGTCCCCTATAATCTTCTGTCCCAGAACTTCCACACCAAATTCCTGAAGCTTTTCCCGGATGACCGGGCCAAATTTATCCTCAATCCGTCCATAGAACACTTCATTTCCGGTCGTCACAATGCCCGCTTTCTTATTTTTATACGGAAGCAGCTTTAACAGCGGCTCTGAACCCGCTGCCTTCTTCGCCTCTTCCATTTTTTCTTTTTCAATTACCAGCGGGATCACACGGGTTCCGGCTAACTTATCACCTTTTTTTACCGGGAAATTCGTCCGGCGGGTCGCGATCATCATCTCCGGCAGGCTGTTGACCTTTAAGAGGCGTTCTTCATCGACCTGAAACAGACCGTCCGACTCCGCAATCAGCTCAATCTTGCCTTCCTTCGGATCGGTTGCACGCATATACTTATTCTGGCAGATGCCGCGCAGAATGTCCGCCGCCTCGTCCTCATGATATTTTGTATCGTCCTTTTCCCAGACATAAATATGATCTTTTCCAATCGAAAGCAGTACCGGGATGTCCTCCTCACGCACGATATGTCCCTTGCGGAATACAGCGTCCTTCGTCACGTCCGGAATAATCTGCGTCATGTCATGGCAGAGTACCTGTCCGACTGCCTCGGTTGTTTTCATTAATTTCATATGATTTTCCTCTTTTCCTTTTTACAGTAATGCCTCCGCACGCTTTGCCAGCTGATACCGCCGTTCCACACCCGCCAGCGCCTCCGGATTATCCTTAAATTTCTCCCGTTTTGCCGCAAACCGTTCTTCGATCGTTACACGCCGTTCTCCCTGTATCTGCTTGTCCGCCAGGTACACGATCAGGCTTTCGTTCAGATATCCCAGCTTTTCTTCCGGCAGATCCATATGATCCGCAACGATATCCGCGATCCCGGTATGTCCCAGAAGCCGCAGCCATCCCGCCCCTGTCTCCGGATGTTCGGGGTATGCTTTGGCGATGTCATGAAGAAGCGCCGCCGCGTAGATTTTGTGTTTATCGATTGGAGGGCTTTTGTATGTCATCTCCACGCACGTTTCCGCCCTATGCTTTAGAACTCTATCTGCCAATTCCACGGCCAGCTCCGCAACCGCCCGGCTATGGCGCACCGTCGCCTCCGGCGTGTGAAACCATGCAAGCAGACGTTCACACTCCTCTTTGTCCGGGACAGGACGTTTTCTCTCCCAATCACGCAATTTCTGAAACTCTTCCTGTGTATCCGCATCAAACGCACAGCCCGGATCCGGCACATCCAGGGGAATCCGGCGGATTTCCGGCTGTTCACAGGCGCCTTTAAGCCCCATCGTTCCGTCATGCTGCAGCAGTTTTTCGATCACATCTGCACGGATCAGAAGCGGATGCCCCGGTGTTTTCTCATACTCCGGGAGATAGACATCCCCATCGCCTTCCGCAAACCGGTATTTTTCATATTCCAGCGTAAATGGCGTAAACAGCGGCACATCCACCGGGAAAAAGAAAATGCCATCCAGCGTCTCTTTTCCTGCCGTTTTCCGCTTTTCCTTATAATAGGAAAGCCCCAGGCAGACGGAATCAAACATTTTCGTCTCCGCATACGCCGGATTGTGGATGAAATGGATTCCCGGTCCCGCAGCCGCCGCGCGTATATCTTCCGCCCGGCGTCCGGTAATGATCGTGATTTCATGTACGCCGCACGCCCGCAGCGTCTGTATCTCACGTTCCAGGACCGTCTGGGCGCCGAGCTTCATGAGCGGTTTGAAATCCCCCATCCGCGAGGATCGCCCCGCCGCCGAGATCAAGGCGTCAAATACATAATCCTTTCTTTCATACACCTGTCCGTAGCCAAAGGGAATCTGCAGAAGTTCTGTCTTTTTCCGCTTCTCCCAGCCGCTGATCAGTGTCCGGAACCAACCCGCGTGCCCGATTACCAGAATATCGCCCCGGCTCTTCATCCGGAGTTCATTCCAGGTTGTCCTGGCGCGCCCTGCACAATCTGCAAAACTCTCTCCCTGCGGCGGTCGGAAATCGTACATATCTGCCCCTCGTGCCACATACTCCGCTGGAAACTGTTCCCGGATTTCATCGAAGGAATGACCATCCCATTCCCCCATGTCAATCTCCGCCAGACCATCTACGACCTCAATCGGAATACTTCTGTCAATCACTTCCTGCAGGATCGCGGCTGACTCCCGGCAGCGCTTTAACGGGCTGGTATAAATCTTTTCAATTCTGCGTCCCGCAAATGTCTCCCCCAGCGCCTGAATCTGTGTCCGCCCTTCCTCTGAAAGCGGCAGATCCGTCCGCCCGATGCAGTATTTCCGTTCATCTGGAAATTCCGGCTTCCCATGCCGGATCAAATAAATCGTCCGCATTCTATCCTTTCCTAGTGCTCGTGTTCCTCTTCTTCCCCACACTCGCAGCTGAAATCATGGCTGTGTCCAAATGGTCCCGGTCCGCCGATGTAGTCGCGGATCAGCTCCAGTTTATAACGGTTCATATAGCTATATGCCTTCTGAACCGTATGTCCGCTTCCCAGATAACGGGTCACGCCCGCTTTTACCAGTATCTCAAACGGTTCTTTCTCGATCGGTCCGCAGATGACTGCCTCACAGTCATGTTCTACCACCTTCTTCGCAAATACCAGATTGTCCGGATCCTGTTTTCCATAGACATGGAAAATCTGGTTCTTGTCCGCGTCAATAATCATCAAAAACGGACTCTCCTTAAAAGTCGCCGGTACCAGTCCGTCGATCTCCTCTGTCTCTGATGCAATCGCTATGTTCATTTTTTTCTCCTTGTTCTTGTCAAATTTTGCTAATTTTTTTCAAAATTTCTCGATTATTTTTAATTTTATGATACTGCAATTAAAACTCATCGTCAAGTTTTTCATAATATTGAATTTTACCACTCATTTTTCATTTTTCCTCGATGTTCAGCCGTCTTTTTCCCGAACCGATATAGGGGGAAATTTCTTTTTCTATCACCGCGACGGTCAGGCAGTTCCCAAAGTATTCCGTTAATGCTGCTTTGACATTTTTCACTCTGCTTCCTACCGCATCTGCATAACCCGCTTTCTTCATAACAGCCACCGTCAGATGCTTCTGCGCCGCATTGTAAGATGCCTGAAAATCTTCCACCTCATCCAGGGCAAATAAAAGCTCATCTAATATGTGCATGGAAAGTACTTTGCCGCCGGACAGCCGGACGCTGTCATCCAGCCGTCCCTCAACCTTATCAAGTCTGGGCTTTAAACATCCGCAGGCACACGGTTCTGCAATCATCCGCCCCAGATCGCCGGTCCGATAGCGCACAAGCGGCATTCCCCGCCGCCGAAGCGTTGTCAGAACCAGCTCGCCGTATTGCCCTTCCGGAACCGGCTGTCCCGTCTCCGGATCCAGAATCTCAATCAAAAGGTCCCGGTCCCGCAGATGGTAACCCGCGCGCGCCCCACACTGTACGCCGCCGCCGTAACCAGTTTCCGTCATCCCCCAGTGTGTAAAGACCCGGCAGTTCCATGTTTTTTCCAAAAAACGCTGCACGCTGACCGGCACATAATCAGCACTTAAAAGCACTGTTTTCGGGCGGAGTCCCGGCGCATGGGCCGCCAGCGCATACATCTGGCTTGGGACACCGATCAGGCAGTCTGCCCCCTCGCCGTCCCGCGCTGCCGCTTCCATGTCGTGAATCAGTCCATGAACCCTCGTCTCCACCTGAATGCGCCCCAATCCTTCTTTTAAAAGTCCTCCAATCGAAAAAAATCCCGGTCCTTCCATATAAACCGTGACCCGATCGCCCGGCTTTACCATGTACTGCATCCCTGTTTCAAAGAAATCCGCCGTCTGCATCAGATCGTCTTCGGTAAAAAACAGGCGCTTCGGTGCCCCTGTACTGCCGGAGGTTTTCAGCGTGATGATCCGCGCGATCTCCTTGGCTGGAACACATAAAAATGTTTCCGGCTCCGCTTTCAGTTCCTCCGGGGTTGTGAGGGGAAGTGTGCGGAAATCCGCCCATGAAAACGAATCCGGCGCGAGCCGTACATCGGAACCTGCCATTTTCCCAAGCTGTCCCCAGACGGATGTAAATTTCTTCTGATAAAATGGACTTTTCTCCTTTACATACGAAAGTGTCCGCCATAACCCGGACGGCTGCGCCGCCGCAATAAAATAACCGCAGCCCGCTTCTTTTAAAATCTTCCGTTCCGCCCCCAGCGCCGCGCAGACGGATTCCAGATTTCCATCGAAGATCTGCTGCCCGATCCACTCCGCCAATGTTCCCGACACGTCCTGCATCTTTGCAAGCGCAAATCCCGCCTCCGCCAGCCGGTCACGGATTGTTTTAGCAGACTCCAGCCGTCCCAGCATCCCGTCTAAGAAAAGCTCTTTCTTCCGGGCATACATATCGCTCATCAAAAGCCATCCTTCCGGTTTTAACACCCGGTACACCTCCCGGAGCGCCGCCGCCGGATCCGCAGCTTTGGAACAACTGCACTCCATCAGAATGATATCTGCCGTCTGATCTGGATATGGCAGTTTCTCCGCACATCCAGTCTCTATCCAGCCAGGTTCATGCACATCCGGATTCTTATCCAGGCCGGAAATCTGCCAGTCTGGGAAATGCTCAGAAAGCCATCGCATCGTGCCGCCGGTTCCGCAGCCGATGTCGATGACGCGAAGCGGCACTGCAGGGTCTGTAGACTCCGTCTCTGCCGCTCCCACCTCCGGTATCTCAATTCCCGCAAACTGGAACATCTGCCTCGTCAGCGCAAATCCGCCCGGTCGGCAGAGACTGCACTCATTTGTATCCATTTTTTGCACCTCTCCTTTCTGCGCTTCTATTATCTGCCTCTTTCCATCGGAGACAAGTAGTATGCACAGAACGGAATCTTCTTCCCGTCTTTATACACATGCAGGCTGCACTGGCGCAGGCGCTCGATATCGAGATTTCCGGCATCCTGAAACGCCATGGATGTGATCGTGAAGCCGTGGCTTTTTGCACGCTTTAAGAAGTCCTCCATATTTGTTATGTCAACTGATTCTTCTTCACAGCAGCAGGATTCTGGTTCGGGCTGAGTTCCACCACAGCAGCAGCTTCCTGGTTCGGGCTGTGCTTTCTCCAACAGATACGCATCTGCATTGGCATCGCAGCAGCAGCTTTCTTTTTCCGGCTGACTTTCTCCACAACAGCACGTCTCTTCCAGATCGCGCCGTTCCCAGCGGCGTCCGACAAATTCACGGTTCTTCTCCGCCGGATCCGGACCGCAGCAGCAGCCTTCGCCCTCCGGTTCTGCCTCGGTTTTTCCACTATAATTTGTCAGCGGCATCAATTTATCCCCAGGCATCACGATGAAATCCCCGTGGAACCCACACATCGGGTGATCGCAGCAGGATGGCGCGATCTGTTCCTCTTTGATAAGCCCGCCGCTCTGGCTGACAACCGCCTCCAGAAGCTCATCCAGCGTATAGCGGTCATCATCCGCCGGAAGCTCCGGGATACGTCCAAAATAGCTGACCGGCTGGAAATGCACGCCGCGCACATACGGCGACCGCTGAATGGCAAACCGGATGATGTCCCCGATCTGCTCCGTATTGACGCCCGGAACAATGACCGGAACAAGCGTCACGCCGATTCCATACCGGCCGCACTGCTCGATCGCCCGTTTTTTCACTTCCAGCATCGGGCGGCGGCGCAGTTTTTCATATACAGCATCGTCCACGCCGTCAAACTGCATAAATACAAACGAAAGTCCCGCATCCGCCAGACGCTTTACAAACGCCTCGTCCTCCGCCAGGCGCAGACCGTTGCTGTTTAACTGCACATATTTACAGCCAACCTGCTTCGCATACGCCACGATCTCCGGCAGATCGTCCCGCACTGTCGGTTCCCCGCCGGAAAGCTGCAAAAGTGTCTTTCCCGGCTCCGTCAGATCGTCGATCCACCGTTTTACCGTGTCTAAGGACGGATCCTGCGTCCCGTCCGGCTCCGCAAAACAGAAGGTACAGTTCATATTGCACCGCGCTGTGATCTCCAGCAGGGTACAGCAGGTGGCGCGCCTGTGCTCCGCACACAGACCGCAGCCCGCCGGGCAATTTAGATTTTCATTTTCTCCCACCGCCGGACGTTCCCCGCGCCAGTCGGCAAACTTGCGCTTATTTCTCCAGATTACACTGGAAAATGTCCCGTGCTCCGGGCAGGTTTTTACCAGATATATCTGCCCGTCCCGCTCTTCCCGCTTTGCCGGAATGCGTTTTAAACAGACCGGGCAGACACTGTATGTATAGCGCATTTCTTCCGGCAGGACGCCTCTGTCCTGTACGTTCATTCCCATCGTCTTTCATCCCCTTATCTCAATTCATTACAGTTCTCCCATGATGCAGCCAGCCGCAAATAGGCTGTGTTCTCATGTTCACACATGGCAAATCCCCGCAGCCAGCCTGTCTCACCTATCCTTTTCAGATTCAAAAGCATCTCTCATGAATCATACTTATATCTACTATCTACTTATCTTCCAGCTCTCTCTCCACATCCGCCATACGCCCTTTTACCAGCGCTTCCGGCAGATATACCTCGCCGCACTTCGGACAGCACAGGATCTCGGTGTGGAAATTGTGCCCCAGATAGTCAAAAAATGTGGATTTCGGCACCATCTCCACCTGACACCGGCGGCAGATAACTTTTTTCTCCAACGCCTCTTTGATCCGCTGATCTCTTCCGCCTCCATCGATCGTCGGCATACTCATCACTCTCCTTCCAGATTCATGCGGTGGCTGTAGCCATTCCAGAGCTTATAACCGCCGTCCGGCAGCACCTCGTACTCTGCCCAGTAGGTCATATGCTGGATCTTTAGATGCCCGATCCGATGTCCCGTCTCCGGGTCGATGATGCCCCGGTCTTCCCGCTCACAGTGTTCAATGACCTGTTCCATATCTTCGATCAAAATCTGGCTCGCTGACAATTTGCGTTCCAGCTCCTTCTCAACTTCTAATTTCATATGTGTTTCCTCTTCGATCGTCTCATTCCAGTACGTCTTAAGCAGTTCCCGTTTCGCCGCCAGGCGATTGTGCCAGCGCTCCGTCACCGTCGCCGCCGGGCGCCCCGCGCCATTTAACCCAAACAACAGATCGAGGATATGAACCGCCTCCTTACCCTGTCCGGCAAAGGACTCCCGGCAGTTGACGCAGTAGGTCACATACGGCAGTTCCTCCTCTTTTGCACGGGAAGTTGTCATATAGCTTGTGTGGCTCGGAGAAGCAATCCCGATATGTCCGCCGTATCCGCAGCAGCGCGCTTTTTTCCCGTCATACGGCAGATTTTCCCACGTAATCCCTGCTGCATCCGCCAGATGGCGTACACTCTCCTGCAATTCCGGGTAATAGCGGCTGGCGCAGGGATCAAACAAGGCATACGACTGCGCTTGCTGGGCACTTCCTGCTTCCATTTCACCCTTTTCAGCATTGTCCGGTTCCAAAGCAGCATCTTTCTCCACGCCCCACTCTTCCATCACTTCCGCCAGAAAGACAACCGGAAGCTCCGGCAGGTATTCTTCAAACATCTTCCGGCAGTTCGGGCATGCTAAAACCACTGTCGGTTCGCCAAGCTCTCTCCACTGCCGCCGCATTTCCTCCAGATGTGCCGCGTGGATGTCCACTTCGCCTGCCCACTCGGCAGGCGCACCGCAGCAGGTCATCCAGATCGCCGCATCCGGCTTTTTGGAACGCAGCCACTCATACGTCCGCGTCACATAGCGCGGATCCGAACCGGCGAGCTGGCATCCCGGAAAGAATGCATAGGAACTCTTCTTAACATTCTCCGGTTTCCGCGTAAGCCCCGCTTTTCCGGAGGCATATGCCATGTCGCGCAGCCAGAAATCGTGGAATGGCCACGGCATCGCGCCTTTTTTTTGCATTGCCCGCATACTGTCAAGCAGAAACTGGCTGAAATCGATATGCTGCGGACAGACTTCCTTGCAAAGCCCGCAGTGATCGCAGGTGCTGATCAGCCTGGTCGCCCACGTACCATCACGCGATAACGTGCCGGGATGAATTGTTATGTAAACCTCTTCATACAGGCGGCGCGGTGTTTTCTCATGCAGGCGCATCAGATCACAGGCGCGCATACAGGCATCACACGAACACTTCTGGCAGCGCGCGATCTCCTGCATCGCCTCTTCCTCCGTATACGATTCCCCGTTTGCCGGGGTCACCCGATCGGCACGCTCGATCCCCTCCGTATGAAGCTTTAAAAGCGTCCCTTCCTTTCGAAATGGCTCATTCATGCCGCCCGTTTTCAGATACCGTTCGATCGCAAGCGAAACCGCCAGCCCATCTGCCAGCGCCTTCATGCTGTCGCCGCCCGTCAGGGAACCTCCAATGAAAACGCCCGGTGTCCGGGTTGCAAATGCGCCGTCCGGGTCCATTTCCAGACCAAAGTCCGTGCCGTCTGCCCCAGTTGCCACATACACGGCATCATAGTCCACCCGGAGTGCCTCCAGATCCGTTACCGTTTCACCGAGATGGCGTGAAAATTCCTCAAATTGGAACTGCGCCTCGATCTCTGCATCAAATTCCGCCGGATCCATCTGGTTTCTCGCCTGACCGCCCAGAACCATTTCCCGCTCATAAACCGTTACCTCGTACTTTTTATTGCAGAGACGCAGTGCACAGCCAAGACCCGAAAGACCGCCTCCGACGATCGCGATCTTTTTCCCTTTCGACGGCAGGTTATACGCATTCGGTGCCTTCCGCTTCGCGTACTCGACAGTCGCCCGCTCTAAAAGCCCGATCGCAATCCCGCCGTCCAGCTTCGCACGCAGGCACGCCTTCTCGCACGGATGGCTGCACAGCTTCGACACAATATCCGGAAATCCCACCGTATTCTGATAGGTTCGGTACGCCGCGTTGAAACGTCCTTTTTTCCACTTTTCTTCCAGCCCCTTGATATCCAGCCGGAACGGACAGGCTGCCTGGCAGAACGGCGGCTCGTTCTGATGGCATTTCTCCGCCAGCGTCTTCTCAAAATCTTCCAAATAGCTCACAGGGCGGACCTCCCTTCTTTTCTCCTGCATTTATCGTTACTGTTCACGCATACGTGCCCAGTAACGGAATTTGCCGTGGCTTCGCATTTAAATACGGCAAATTCCTGCTGCCACCACGTTTTCTTACGGCACTTTCGGTTCCAAAAGTGCCTACCCGTGAACAGTAACCATTTATCCTCTCCCAGAATCATTTATCCCGTCCTCAATCGATAAGTAAAAATTCCAGGAGCCCATTTTAATACTTTTTATTATACACTATAACAAAAGAATGTGTCTTGGCACATTCAGGCGTCTCGCGCGGTCGCTTGCGACAACCTACATCTTCACATGAGTACGCATCATTGTTCCAAGGAATTTCCTATTACAAAAAAGCCGCTGCAAAACCTACCTCTCTAAACATAGATTCTGCAGGTTCGCAGCAGCTTTTATTTAATTCTTATTTACAATCACGCGATACGCCTTGCCGCAGCTGCCCGCTTCATGTGCAGCCACGCATTCCTCTTCCGAATCGGATTAGAACGGACGCTCTGCCGTCGGATCATCCAGGGATACGTAGAAGCTCTGGGTTCCTACCTGTACCGGATTCTCTTTGATGTTCTCCAGTTCCTCATACATATCGGAACCAAGGAAGTATTTCTTCGGCTCGTACGGTTTCTCGCCCTTTGCGATTGCATCCAGACCAGCTTTTACCTTCTCCGGAAGTGCCGGGATCTCATGGATACGTACGCCGCAGGCATTGTAGATACCATTCAGAACTGCACAGTGGCCAGATGCCTGGAATGCCTCAGAAGCACCTGAAGAACCGAACGGACCATCAGAGATAGCGCCATCGATATGAATCAGGTTGATATCATCCGGAACATCCTTGATGTAGGAAGTACCAGCGCCAAACATGTTCGCATGTTTCTTAACGTCTGCGTAGTCCTCTTTCAGGGCGAAGCCGATACCATGCATGATACCGCTGTATGCCTGACCGTTAACAGCATCGATATTACCGATACGTCCAACGAAGTCAACACAGGTGAATTTCAGAACGGTAGTCTTACCGGTCTTAGTATCAACCTCAACCTCTGCCAGGTTCAGGCAGTATGTGAATGCCGGAGTCGGGTCGCCGATACCGGTATTCGGATCCAGACGGCACAGACCCGGAGTTGTGTTGGTCTCGTAACGGCCAAGATACTTGGTCTCGATGCCTTCTGCCTTCATCTCATCATAGGTACGAAGTGTACCATCTTCTTTTCTCATAGCTGCCAGAAGCTTGTTAGCTGCGATGATGGTTGCATTACCATCCATGTACAGGGAACGGCTGGCACCAGCCATACCGGTATCCGGACAGGTCTTGGTATCATTCTGAATCAGCTGGATATCTTCTGGTGTCAGATGCATTTCTTTCAGAGCTTCCAGTGTTACTACCAGAGAACCGGTTGTAGCACCCTGACCCATTGCATGCCATGTGTCGTATTTGCGGATCTTGTTGCCCGGCATAAGCTCAAGAGCAACCTCAGCGCTGTCGCCGCCGCCCTCAGTAACGTTGAAGCCGCCCCATGCGATACCAACGCCTCTTCTCTTCTCCGGTGTGTCAGCTGCTTTCGCATCAGCCACTGCCTTCTCATAGATTGGACGCATGGTATCCATGATCTTCTCCATCGGATACTGCGGATATACATAGCTGTTGATATTCTTATCGCCTTCACGGCAGATATTCTTATAACGGAACTCGAACGGATCCATGCCCAGTTCTTCTGCCATCATATCCATCAGCGGCTCGCTGAGTGTATATGCCTGCGGAGAACCGTAGCTTCTGTAAGCAGTACCAAATGCATGGTTTACGTTGGCTACACGAACCAGACCTGCTACGTTCGGTACATTGTACGGGAAGAAGGTGAAACGTGCCGGTTTGGTCATAACGTCGTCGCCGCCCCAGGAGTAAGCGCCGTGGTCCATACCGATATCAAATTCAGCAGCCAGGATCTTACCTTCGTTATCACATGCCAGACGGCCATTGGAGTATGCCGGGCAGCGTTTGCCGCTGAAGTGCTGATGCTCTTCATAGGACATGGACAGGGATACCGGCTCGCCGGTAACTACGGTACAAGCTGCACACAGTGCGATATCGCCTGCGTTGGTAGACCATCCAAAGCTTGCGCCGGTCGGGTTCATGATGATACGGTATTTATCCTTCGGTACACCAAGGCAGTTGCCCAGACGTCCGATCGAGGAGTATACACACTGGGATTTACACTGAATGGTCAGCAGGCCATCATCGCCCCAGTAAGACTGAAGTACACAACCCTCGATGGAAAGATGCGGCTCACGGGAGGAGGAGAAGCTTCCTTCTACTACATGCGGTGCTTTGTCGATTAAGTCTCTTACCTCTTCTGCATCTTCCAGACCTGCTCCCTTTAATACCGGCTGCTCACAGAAGATGTTCGGAGTATCCTCATGGATACGGATAGCATCCGGCATAACTGCATCCAGATATGTCAGATACTCTGGCAGCTGCTCGTATTCCATCGTAACCTTAGCGGCTGCTGCACGAGCCTGACGATGTGTATGGGCTACTACCATAGCAATAACATCACCGTAACGATAGATCTTCTCATCCTGAAGAACTTTACGGGATGGTGTCATAACAGTACTTCTCTCATGGAACTGACCCTCAGCCATGATGTTAGTTCCGCCTGCTGCGATAAGGTCTTTTGCTGTGATAACCTTAACAACGCCCGGCATCTTCTCAGCTTCCTCAGTATGGATAGCCAGAATCTTTGCATGATGGGTAACCTTCGGCTGAACGATAGCTGCATATAAAACGCCCTGCGGCATCTTAAGAGCCTGATCATCGCCGTAGTCGGTCAGGCCACAAACTTTACCAAGTGCATCCTGACGAACAACCGGTTTTCCGTAGTAGTTGCCATCTTCCGGATTGTGGAACTTGATATCTTCGATGCTGCACTCACCACGCATAACCTTAGCTGCAGCCATAACTGCATCTACAATCTGTTTATATCCGGTACAACGGCATACGTTTCTTGTCTTCTGGAACCAGTCACGAACCTCTTCACGGGTCGGATCCGGGTTCTGCTCTAACAGAGCATATGCGGAAACGATGAAGCCCGGTACACAGAAACCACACTGTACAGCACCGCAGTTCATCCATGCAACCTGTAACGGATGCAGATGCTGCGGAGTACCGATACCCTCGATGGTGGTAATTTTGGAATACTCTTCTACCTGGCTGATTTTCTTGGTACAGGAACGGATTACCTGTCCGTTCAGAATGATGGAACATGAACCGCAGACACCGGTTCCACATCCAACCTTAACACCGGTCAGACCGATCCGGCGCAGAACATCTGACAGTTTATCGTTTTCCGGATCGCACATAAACATACGATCCACACCGTTGATGTTCAACATCATTTTTCTTAATTTCATGCTGTTTCGTCCTCCTTCTTTAAAATAAATAGACCCCCGATGCTTCCGACTATCCTTCCGCATCATACCTAATACTTACGATTCCTTAGTCATCCGCGTTTTCCAGCATCTCTGCCAGATCCGCCAGATCCACGCCATAGTCTTCCAGAAGTTCTCTGGCCTTGCGGTAGGTATTCTCAACTACCTGGGGACACCGAAGCGCCTTGTTGGCCATGTTATCTCCTAAAATCGAACGACAATCACTTCCTCCATAGATTTCACCATAGTTTTCCTGAAACCAGTCTGCCAGTTCCGGTATCATCTCGCTGTATGCTGCTTCCGGCTCAAAGAGTGCCATCATCATCGCTGCACCGGTCAAAGCTCCGCAGGTCAGCCCGCTTCTGACTCCCAGGCAAAGTGATGCAGATGCCTTCAGAAGGCTCGGGTTCTTCTCGCCCTTAAGGGTAAGTCCCAGTGATACAAGTGCCTGACTGCAGCAGCTTCCCGATAAAAGCAGCTGGTTCAGTTTTTTAATATCCGGCTCCATCCGCACCTCCTGTTCTTAGAAACACAAAAAGAAAAGCGGCACCGCCTCTGAAAAGACAGTACCGCCTAACGTATCCGAGTTTGTATATACATCTGCACCTATAGATATGGATACACCTATATCTATACCTATCTGCCAGCACATATATACCCTATCTATACAAGAAGCCTGACAGCTTCCCGTATCCATCGATGTAAAGCGAATCTCTCTTTCTTTTCAAATGCGGAAGGCACTTCCATTTCCAGATGTACCCATTGGCCTGACTGCATACGGTTTCCCGCTTAGCAATTTCGGCTCGAAAAACAGATTGTTTCTATTTTGGTTTTGATACCTCTATGGTACTCTGCTTTTCATCGAAAGTCAATCTCATTTTTCATAATTTTGAAATTTTTTACATCGACAGGACACTTGTTCGCCCCTTATTTTACCTCAATACGGGATTTTCAACATGCTGTTTTACCCTTGTAATATCTGTTTACTTACAGAATTTCAGCATAACTTCCGTTCAAATGTTGTATTATTTAAAGATTTGTATTCTTCCTTCCCACTATTTGATCGAGTATTTTTTAAAAAAATAACGCTCCGCACGCTTTCATAATTTTTCATTTTTATTTGTTTTTATTTATAAAGTCTGTCTTCATCTTCAAGTATTTTTTCATAAATCGGGAAACAGTCAAATGTCGCAAAATAATCTCTTGGAGTTTCCGCACGACGGATCATATCAAAAGTTCCATCCTCATGAAGAAGAATTTCTGCAGATTTCAGTTTGCCATTGTAGTTATATCCCATGGCAAATCCATGTGCACCTGTATCATGGATCACTAACAGATCTCCCATGTCGATCTTCGGCAGCATCCGGTCAAT
>OIXG01002229.1_pt1 | contig 15380 bp, 12 predicted proteins | sample 1587731 | NCBI WGS metagenome assembly OIXG01 (sample SAMEA3888908, study PRJEB22519) | human gut metagenome | biome: human gut; feature: human-associated habitat; material: faeces | place: Denmark | collected 2010
AAAAGAGCGCTCTGGGCCTTTCCGGCGGCCAGCAGCAGCGCCTGTGCATTGCCCGCGCCCTGGCTGTCAAGCCCGAAGTCCTGCTGATGGATGAGCCCACCAGCGCCCTGGACCCCGGCTCCACCATGAAGGTGGAGGAGCTGATGAGCGAGCTGAAAAAGAACTACACTGTGGTCATTGTGACCCATAACATGCAGCAGGCAGCCCGTATCAGCGACCGCACCGCCTTCTTCCTGCTGGGCGAGCTGGTGGAAGCCGGCCCCACGGCGCAGATCTTCAGCACCCCGCAGGATAAGCGCACCGAGGATTACATTTCGGGCCGGTTCGGCTAAGGAGAAAAACGCAATGAGCAACCGTACACAATACGAAAACGACCTTGCCGCCCTGAAAACGGCCCTGACCGAGATGGGTCAGAGCGCTGCCGATGCCGTGGAAGCTGCAATGGAAGCCCTCTGCACCGCCGATGCCGAGGCTGCCGCCGCCGTGGCGCAGGGCGATGGCCGCATCAACAACATGGAGCGGGACATTGAGCACCGCTGCATGACCCTGCTGCTCCGCCAGCAGCCGGTGGCAGGCGACCTGCGCCGCATCTCCACCACCATGAAGGTGGTCACGGATGTGGAGCGCATCGGCGACCATGCCTCCGATATCGCGGAGATCATCCCCCATCTGGTCACTGTCCGCAAGGAGGGCGACCCTGCTGTGAGCCAGGCCATCAGGATGGGCCAGAAGGCGCACAAGATGATCCTGGATGCTCTGAATGCCCTGACCTCTGAGGACGAGCAGGCCGCCCTCAGGGTCATTGCCGCCGACGATGAGGTGGACTACGATTTCAACGCCATCAAGCATACGCTGGCGCAGGAGATCGCCGCCGACCCCGGCAAGGTGGATGCCGCACTGGATCTGCTCATGGTCATCAAATATCTGGAGCGCATCGGCGACCACGCCGTGAACCTGGCCGAGTGGGTGGAGTTCGTCCGCAGCGGGCGTTATCATAACGAAAATATGTTCTGATCTTTTGTTTCTGTAAAAATTTGAGCTATCTGCAATTATTTCTGTGACCCGCCCGTATTATAGGCAGAAAGGCTTCCCCAGAAAGCCTGATGAACTGGCTGCGGCGGGTGTCCGGCATCCCCCTGTCCCCGCCCGCCGCTGCCGCAACGGAGGGTTTTACGCTATGGTACAGACCAAGAATTTCCCGCTGGAAACGCGCGGCGAGGCGGTCAGCCGCGAAGCGCTGGTCCAGGCGGCATTACAGGAGATCACCCAGAATTACCGCGAAGCAAGCCTTTCCAATGTGGCCCGCAGCTACGGCGTTTCGCTGGCATATGTCAGCGAGTGCGTCCGGGCCCAGACCGGAAAGACCTATAAGGAGCTGCTGCAGAAGCACCGGATGGAGACCGCCGCCCGCCTGCTGCGCCGCAGCGACCTGAACATCCAGCAGATCATCACCCAGGTGGGCTACGAGAACACCAGCTACTTCTACCGCCTGTTCCATGAGCGGTATGGCCAGAGCCCCCGGGAGTACCGCCGGGCACGCAGCCAGCGCACATAAGCGCATCAGTGAACGACCCTCTCCGCCTTTGCAGCAGGCTTTGACGGAGAGGGCCGTTTTGTGTTATATTAAGGCAGAACGATCAGGGCGGGCAGCGGCCTGCCGGAAGAGAGGTTGGATGACGATGTTTCGTGGAGCAAGACGTGCAGATCTGGATGCGATCCTGAAAATTTATGCCCGCGCCCGGCAGGCGATGGCGGATTCCGGCAACCCCACCCAGTGGGGAGATCATTTCCCGCCGCAGGAGCTGCTGGAAGAGGACATTGATTCCAACCGGCTGTTCCTCTACCTTGTCAACGGCGAGCTGGAGGGTGTGTTTGCCTTTATCCTTGGCCCGGACCCCACCTATGCCCGGATCGAGGATGGCAAGTGGCTGAACGATACCCTGCCCTACGGCACCATCCACCGGCTGGCTTCGGCGGGCAGGCACCCCGGCGTTGCCGCCGCTGTGATCACCTGGTGTCTGGAGCACTGCGAGAGCCTGCGGGCCGACACCCACGCCGACAACAAGATCATGCAGCACCTGCTGGAAGAAAACGGCTTTACCAAGTGCGGCATCATCCATGTGGAGGATGGCACGCCCCGCATTGCCTACCAGAAAATGTCCCTTACCCTGCCTTTGCGCCGGGATTGAACCGCAAAAATGCGCCGCCCCACAAACGATGGAGCGGCGCTGTTTTTATGCGGTTCTGTCAGCCGTGGAAGGGAGCGGGTGCGCCTGCGTTCAGGAAGCGGCAGCTGCTGCCGGAGCTTCCGGGGCGGGCTGCTCTGCCGCAGTTTCTTCCGGCGTGGGCTGGAAATACTTCTCGTACAGCTCCATGCCGATGCGGTAGCCCTGCCACACGATGACCGCCGTGCCTGCACCGGCCACGCCGATGATGGCGGCAGTGCCCAGAATGCTGGGCTCGCTCTCGATGGTGGCATCCCGGTACTGGGCTTCCACGGTCACGGTGCTGCCCTTGGCCACGCTGCCCGCCGGGATGGTAAAGCTCTCCTCGTTGTAGGCGACCGCCGGGTTGCCCAGCAGGCTGGCTTCATCCATGGCCCACAGGTCGAACACCATGCCCTCGGGCACGGCGCTCTGGTTCAGCGTCACCTTGACCTCGGCATCCACCGGCACGTTGGCGCTGGTCATGGCTTCGCCGCCGTTGTAGGTGAACGTGCCGCCCTTCACCGTCAGGGTGTAGGTGGGGGCTTCGGGTTCGGGCTCGGGTTTGGGTTCGGGCTCGGGTTTGGGTTCGGGCTTCGGGTCGGGAACAACAATTTTGGTCGAGTTCAACTCCACATCGCTGTCGGGCATCGTAAAGCATACCACTTTTTTGTTGGTTTCACCGTTCAGGTAGTAGCTGCTGAATGCATCGCCGATTTTTTGACCGTTGATATTCGTAATATCTACATTGGATTCTACGGTGAGGACGGTGCCTGCGTAGGAATACAGATCCCATGCGGAACTCTGCACCAAATCAAGGCCAGTTTCATCGGGGACGAGAGGAAGCGTGTCGTTTACTTTCGAGATGGCTCCACCATTCACGGTAACAGAGCGATAATTTCCACTCAGCACGGTTCCCTGGGTGAAAATGCTGTCTTTTCCGTTGAATGCACCGCCGGTTATCTCGCCGTTGTTATAATACAGACCGGCTGCAAATGTGCCGCCTTTGATTGTAGGGGTCGTGCTCGAAGTGCTGTAGGGCAAACCATTTGCTGCCAGAGCGTTGAAAACACCGTCCTCGATGGTGCTGCCCTCATTGATGATGCTGCATTTCACTGCATCCAACTGGCCGGTTTTTTTATTGACTGGGTCTGTATAACGGAAGTTGTAGGTATTTCCGCCGGTCAGATACAGTCTGCCGATGCCCTCAAATGATTTCTGGATGTGCCAACCGTCACCATAGTAGGTATAAAATCCTCCAGCGGGCTCAAAAGGAGCATTGACTATAACCGGTGTGCCATCATTGTCCATGATAAGAGACAAACCATGGGAAGCCTGGTTCAGTATGATATCCGCTTCCGGATCAAGAGCATTCACAGAATTAAGAGATTCTATATTGATGCACACGGTTTTTTTGTTGGGAAAATCCGGATATAGAGAATCATCGTTTTCAAATAAAATGCGGTTGATATCAAGGATGGGTTCACTGGCGGTAATGGTATTATTCCCGGTCTTGACTACATAAAGCGTGTTGCCCCAGTCGTCGGACGCAAGGCCGTTGACCGCTGTGATAGAACCGGTTCCGTTCAGGATGACTTTTTTGAATGGATCAGTTGTATCAGTGCCTGCACCTTTAACGGTGGGCTCGTTTTTGAACGCGCCGCCGGTCAGCGTTGCACCGGATTCAACCACCAAGTGGACATCCGGGTTCAGTGCGTTTCCCTCACCGGAGAAATCATAACTGCCGCTTTCCAGCGTCAGCTTTTTATTGCTCGCATCAAAATTCCAGCCGTCACCGCTGTAATCCCGGGTGCCGCCTTCGGTGCCAACGGGGTAGCCGTCTTTATCGATCACCAGCCGGGTCAGCTTGCTCAGGGTAACGGTGTTCGCTTTGGCGGGTGGTGCAGTAAAAGTGACATGAAATTCACCGGCATCATTGAAGTTTTCTATATTCCCAGCCCATTCGGTCAGAAGCATTTGCTGAGTATTGTCGATTGTAACATCAATAGAAAATGGTGGAACAGAATAGGGATTATGATACCGGACGGTGATACTAGTAGGATGAGAATAATTGGGGATAATATAACAGGAACGACTACTTAAACAATCGATGCTTGCATTAGTATTAGCATCTGGAGATTCCACATTCAAAGTATAGCCGTCAGCAACCTTGCCACCATCTGGCTTTTTTGAAAAAATGCCGCCCTCTATGATGCCGTTGTTGGTAACGGTAGAAAGAAACGTGCCATTTTCAATCTTGCCGTCAGATTTATTGGAAACGGAAGAAGAAAAAATGCCGCCGGTAATAGTACCATGATTTACAACGGGCATGTCGTAACCGCCACTCGTTATAGTGCCATAATTGGTAATACTGGAACTAGGATTTACGGTGTTCCAAAAAGCACCATTTTTGATCGTTGCGTTTTTCCCTATGATGGCAGAACATAAAATACTGTTTTGATCCTGACGGATGCTTCCACCATCTATCAAATCATAGGTAGTATGGCTTTTGGGGGCTAAGGTCAAAACTTTATCTGTTCCATCATAGCTCCAGCCATCACCAGAACAATTTCGATCATGGTTGTCACCAGAACCGACAGGATAGCCATCTACAATTCTTAATTGGTCGCCTTCCTCCGCCCACGCTGTAAGTGCCGACACAGGCAGGAGCGTTACCGCCATGCACAGCGCCACCAGAAGGCTGATAAGTCGTTTTTTCATAGAGGTCCCTCACTTTCTTTGGGCCGGAAGTGAAGCTCCGGCAAAAATGGATGCTCTTACTTCCTTAAATACACGCCGCGCGGAATCCTTTCGCCCTTTTTCAAAAAAATTTGAAAAAAAAAAAACGAACTGCAAAACAGTCCGTTTTCGGGTCATCTTTCGTAATGTGTCCAAAGGCTTAAAATCTTGATGGCTACCATTCCACAGCCGATTCGTCAACACAATCTTCCAGTGGTTCGGCCTTGGCCGCCATGAGCTTTTCCCGCATTCCCGGCACGGAGACGAGATAAAGCGTTTCCATAATGCCGCTGTAATCTTCCTCGGGAAGCAGGACAGCGTTGCCATCCTTGGTGGTCGTCATCGTGCATCACCTCTTATATACATGATAACGTACCTGCTGCTAGAGGTCAAGCCTTTTCCACTGAACTTGGGGCTTGTGGAACAAAAAAGACGGCAGTCTGACAGTGGTGGATATCCCTTGACAAATCGTTTAAAATTGACTATACTACAAATAGAAAAGGTGCTGACGAGCAATGTTTGGTCAGCTTCCCGTTTCTAGTGGATCAAAAAAGATTGACCGTTTGAGTTGGGGAACTGTGGCGGTCAATCTTCTTTGTTTTTATCGCTCTTCTCGTGAGAAATCTTCCAGCCAGCATCAAATGCGGCTTTCGCAACGGTGACAAGCAGCGCCAGCAGGCTGATCACTACCGTCAACAGAGCACAAACTTCTGTCAGAGACATTCGACATCCCTCCCTTCGCCTGAAAGGCTCCGGGAAAGGGTACAAAATCAAAAAAGTTCCGTTTCCCGGAGCAACGTTGCCGCTTGCGCGGCGTTGTAAGCACACCAGGAGCGAGAAGCATGACCACCTGCATTGCAGACAGCACCTTTTTTCCTGCTGTTACCAGCATTAAAAACAGTATATCATAGGATTTGACAATTTTCAATTGAAACCGAGCGCTCCCGGATACTTCTGATGAAGTATGCGGGGGCGTTTTTTCGTGGAACTGGGGGCTTGTGGAGCGGGGGCAATCGTTCTATAATACAAGCTGTGAAATGAATCACAAAAGGGGTGGAACGTATGGACAAAAAACTGAACGAGGCCGTGGCGGCGCTGCGGCCCCAGATGGTGGCGGCGCTCCAGCGGCTGGTGCGCAGGCGCAGTGTGGAGGCCGACCCGCTGCCGGGCAAGCCCTTTGGCGAGGAGGTGGATGCCTGCTTTGCCGAGGCGCTGGCCCTCTGCCATGAGCTTGGCTTTGAGACCACCGACATGGATCGGTACATCGGCTGGTGCGAGATCGGCACCGGGGACGAGATGGTGGCAGTGTTGGGGCATCTGGACGTGGTGCCCGAGGGCGAGGGCTGGCATCACCCGCCCTACGCCGCCGAGATCGAGGGCGGCAGGCTGTATGGCCGGGGTTCCGTTGATGACAAAGGCCCGGTGGTGGCCAGCCTGTTCGCGCTGAAGGCCATCCGGGATCTGGGCATTCCGCTCAACCGCCGTGTCCGGCTGCTGTTCGGCCTGAACGAGGAGACCAACGACCGGGACGTGCTGTACTACAAGGCCCACGGCGGGGAGATCCCGGTGCTGGGCTTCACCCCGGACGGCGAGTATCCGCTCATCAACGGCGAAAAGGGCATCCTGAACGAGAGCTATGCCGTGCAGCTGCACCAGACCGGTGCCTGGCAGCTGAGCAGGGTGCAGGGCGGCGTGGCCGGCAATGTGGTGCCGGACTACGCCTGCGCTGCGCTGACCGCCCCGGCGGGGGCCTCCCTGCCGGATGCGGAGCACATCACCGTGACGGCCATCCCCGGCGGCTATCAGGTGGAAGCGGTGGGCGTTTCGGCCCACGGCAGCCACCCGGAGCAGGGCGAAAACGCCATTGGGCGGCTGGTGTGCTACCTCGACCGGCTGCCGCTGGAGGGGGATGCAAAACAGGCCGTGCACTTTCTGGCCGAGAAGCTGGGCACCGACCCCTACGGCGAGCGCCTGTTGGGCCACCGGCTGGAGGATGCGCTCTCCGGCCCCATGAGCTGCAACTGGGGGCTGATCGAGGGCGACGCGCAGCATCTGTGGGTCAAGCTGAACTACCGCTATCCTGTGACCATGGAACGGGCAGACTGCCAGCCCGCTGTGCAGGCCGCCTTTGAGGCCGCAGGCTGGGCGCTGGATGGGCAGGTGCACAAGGAAAAGCTCTACTACCCTGCCGAGACCCCGATGGTCAGCGCCCTGCTGGAGGTTTACCGGGATGCCACCGGCGACAATGCCCCGCCCAAGTGCATCGGCGGCGGCACCTACGCCAAGATGCTGCCCAACGTGGTGGCCTTTGGCCCCCTGTTCGCGGGTGACCCGGTCACAGAGCATCAGCCCGATGAATGCATCGATCTGGAACGTCTGGTGCAGAACGCCCAGATCATTGCAAACGCCATTGTCAAGCTGGCAAACCTGCCGTTGGAATAAGAAGGAGGACGGGACTATGAAGATCACACAGGTGCGGCTGGGCCGCATTTCCACCCCGCTGCGGGTGCCGTTCAAAACGGCACTGCGCACTGTGAACAGCGTTGAGGATGTTATCGTGGAGCTCCACACCGATACCGGTGCGGTGGGCTACGGCGAAGCACCCCCGACCGGTGTCATCACCGGCGACACCACCGGGGCCATCCTCGGTGCCATTCAGGATCATATCGCCCCTGCCCTGCTGGGCCGCGACCTCGATGAATTTGAGGATCTGACCGCCGCTGTGCAGAAGGCGCTTGTCCACAACACCAGCGCCAAGGCCGCTATGGACATGGCCCTGTGGGATCTGCTGGGCCAGAAGTACAGCGCCCCTGTTTACCGGATGCTGGGCGGTGCCCGCAGGAACATCGTGACCGATATCACCATCAGCGTCAACCCGCCCGAGGAGATGGCCCGGGATGCCCGCACCGCCGTCCAGCGCGGCTACGACTGCCTGAAGGTCAAGGTAGGCATTGACCCTGAGCTGGATGTGGCCCGCCTTGCCGCGGTGCGGCAGGCCGTGGGCCGGGACATCAAGCTCCGCATCGATGCCAATCAGGCCTGGAACGCCAAGCAGGCGGTCCGCATCCTGAACCAGATGCAGGAGAAGGGGCTGGACATTGAGTTCGTGGAGCAGCCCGTGCCCGCCGCAGACCTTGAGGGGATGCAGTATGTCACCCGCCATGCCGATGTGCCCGTACTGGCCGACGAGAGCGTGTTCAGCCCGGCAGATGCCCTGCGGATCATGCAGACCGGCGCGGCCGACCTGGTGAACATCAAGCTGATGAAGTGCGGCGGCATCACCAATGCCTTGCGCATTGCCGCCGCCGCTGAGGTGTACGGCGTGGAGTGCATGATCGGCTGTATGCTGGAAGCAAAGATCTCGGTCAACGCCGCTGTGGAGCTGGCCTGCGCCAAGAAGATCATCACCAAGATCGACCTCGACGGCCCGGTGCTCTGCAGCGAGGACCACATCCTCGGCGGTGCCGTGTTCAACGAAAAGAACATCACCGTCTCCGACGCGCCCGGCATGGGCATTCAGGGCTTTGTGCCCGGCAAGGTGTCCTATCTCGACTAAAACAGGAACAGACCGCATCCCGAAACACACGGGGTGCGGTCTCTTTTTGTGAATCTGTATTTCATATACGGACAGTGAAAAAAGCTCGTGTCTGTATATGTTGAAATGAAAAACAAAAAAAGCGGGCAAAATCTTTGACTTTTCGGCCTGCAAGGCGTATAATCGTACTTGTTCCGTGTAGAGGAATGGGAAAACTGTGCGCAATAGGCGCACAATCTGGATAGGGGAGTAGAAAAGTTATGAAAACGTTGAAAGCGGTTGCGGCAAGGTACAATGCCACCAGCCTGATCCTGCGCATCGTCATCGGCCTTGCGGTCGGTGCGGTGCTGGCACTGGCGGTGCCCGGTGCGGGCTGGGTGGAAGAGTTCGGCAGCCTGTTCGTGGGTGCCCTGAAGGGCATTGCCCCGGTGCTGGTGTTCATTATCGTGGCCAGTGCGCTGGCGCAGGGCACGTCCAAGCTGGACCGGCGCTTTGGCACGGTCATCTGGCTGTACATGCTCACCACCTTCCTGGCCGCCGCCATTGCGGCGGCGACCAGCTTCCTGTTCCCTCAGACCATCGTTCTGGCTGAGGCGGCAGAATCCGAGGTGGTGCCCCAGGGTCTGGGCGATGTGATGAACACCCTGCTCACCAACTTTGTGGCAAACCCCGTCAGTGCCCTGCTGAACGGCAATTACATCGGCATCCTGTTCTGGGCCTGCCTGTTCGGTCTGGCCATGAAGAAGTACGGCGCGGACAGCACCAAGCTGTTCCTGGCGAACACAGCGGATGCAGTCTCCCAGATCGTCCGCTGGATCATCAATCTGGCACCCTTCGGCATCATGGGCCTTGTGTACACCAACGTGTCCAGCAACGGCCTGTCCATCTTTACCCAGTACGGCAGGCTGCTGCTCCTGCTGGTGGGCACCATGCTCTTTATGGCACTGGTCGTCTCGCCCTTTATCATCTTTGTGTATCTGCACTGCAACCCGTATCCGCTGGTGCTCCGCTGCCTGCGTGAATCCGGCCTGACCGCCTTCTTCACCCGCAGCTCTGCCGCCAACATCCCGGTCAATATGGATCTGTGCGAAAAGCTGGGGCTGGATAAGGATATGTATTCCGTTTCCATCCCCCTGGGCGCTACCATCAATATGGATGGTGCCGCCATCACCATTACCATTATGACGCTGGCTGCGGCCAATACGCTGGGCATTCAGGTGTCCCTGCCCGCCGCCATCCTTCTTTCGGTGATGAGCGCTCTGGGTGCCTGCGGCGCTTCCGGCGTGGCTGGCGGCTCCCTGCTGCTGATCCCCATGGCCTGCTCCCTGTTTGGCATCTCCAATGATATCGCCATGCAGGTGGTCGGTGTCGGCTTTATCATCGGCGTGGTGCAGGATTCCGTGGAAACTGCCCTGAACTCCGCCGGTGACGTGGAATTTGCCGCCACTGCGGAATATCACCAGTGGCGCAAGGAGGGCAAGCCCCTGCCGGCGTTCCTGTGCAAGTGATGCAAAACTGAAATGGCTTTTCAAAGGCTGCTGTGCTGCTGGCACGGCGGCCTTTTTGTTTGGAACTTTTTTCTGGGCATTTTGCACAGGAAAGCCCTCGCCCTGTTTGAAATTGACGGATTCTGACGGATTTTGCATGAGAGTATCCCCTTTTGCAGAAGAAATTCTGGGCAAAACGGAGAGAAAATCTGAAAAAACTTTCCAAACAAGGTTTCAATCGTCCATGTATACAAGAACTTTATTTTTTATAAAAAACGTTTTGTGCTAGTTGCGCAAAGAACGAAAGAACGTTAAAAATGTATCACTAAATTCATAGTTTGTTCATAGAATTTATAAAACGATTTCATAATTGAGTGGCATAATATGGCCATCCTCAGAGAGGGGAACAAAAGAACGAAGGGTTCTGAAAGGTTCCGCTCTGAGGATGCAGGGAGATAGAGGCCCTGCCAAAAAACACAATGACATTTACCGATATACGGAGGATATTTATTATGATGAACAAGAACACTGCTATTCTGGACAACACTATGATGGACGCTTACCTGACTGTCACCGAGGGCGTGTCCGATAACTGCGGCATTGGCCTGGCTTTTGCAAGCCTGCTCGAGAGCGCAAAGAAGAACTTTGTCAACCAGAGCAACCGCCGCGCTGTCAATGCAAGCTTTGCCGGCTGATCTTCTCCAATTTGCCGGTTGAAGATTCTCCTTCTTTTTTTGTTACAGCTGCTGCCACACTGTAATATGAACTGAAAAGCCCGGAACCACCTGCCGCCATAGCAGGTACGGTTCCGGGCTTTTTTGCTGTGTGGGTTCGGTCAGCGCAGGGGTTTTAAGCCGTCAGCTTTGCTTTCTGCAGCGCGGCCACGATCAGCGGAATGAGGATGAGCTGTGCCACGATGCCGGGCACGGCAGTGAGCACCGCACCGGACAGGAACGCGCTGAACGGGAAGCTGGAGCCGGACAGACCGGCCAGCACAAAGCGCACCGCACCCCAGACAAGGCGGCCTGCCACCATTGAGGTGACAAGGGTGGCGTAGATCATGGGCAGGGTGTGCTGCGCCTTGCGGTACATGAAACCGGCCACAGCGCCGTATGTGGCCAGCTCAAAGGCCATGGCGATGGCAATGGGGTACATCGGGGGCATCCCGAACAGCACCGAGCGGAGCAGCGGGGCGGCAAAGCCCAGTGCCAGGCCCCAGGGGCCGCCCAGCACAAAGCCTGCCAGCAGCACCGGGAAGTGCATGGGGCAGAGCATGTTGCCGATCTGAGGCACATGGCCGGTGATCATGGGCAGCACGAAGGCCAGTGCCAGAAACAGTGCGGCCAGCACCAGATCACGGGTCGCGGAACGGGTCTTGGTATTCATCAATGATTCCTCCTGAAAATGCGCAGACAAAAGGGGCCTGCCGTCGGCACGCGCGCCAGCGGCAGACCCCTTCATGGTGTCTGTTTCAAAATAATGTTTGCGGGGAGAAACGCGGGCTTCGGCCCGCAAAGCCCCGGCTTCAGCCGGGAATTGTGCAAAAAGTATAGCAGATGCAAAGCCGTCTTGTCAAGCTCAGCGGATGAGGGCAGCATCCTTCCGATTGGATTCGGCCACAATAAAGTGGGGGCGGTGCTTTGTCTCAAGGTAAATCTTTGCGATATATTGCCCGATGATGCCAAGGCAGAACAGCTGCAGGCCGCCGATGAGGATGATGACACAGATGGTAGAGGCCCAGCCTGCCACCGGGTCACCAAACAACAGGCGGCGTACCACGATGAACAGGATGGCCAGAATGGAACAGAATGTCATTCCGATACCGAACCAGGAGGCAACACTTAAGGGAGCCTGTGAAAAGTCGATGATGCCGTCGACGGCGTATTTGAACAAACCCCAGAAGTTCCACTTGGTCTGCCCGGCCACACGTTCTACATTTTCAAAGGGGAGCCAGTAGGTGCGGAAACCCACCCAGCCGAAGATGCCTTTGGAAAAACGGTTATACTCGCTCATGGAAAGGATGGCATCCACCATGCTCCGGCGCATCAGCCGGAAATCCCGGGCACCATCTACGATGTCTGCATCGGAGATCTTGTTGATAAGCTGGTAGAACCGCCGCGCAAACCAGCTGCGCACCGGCGGCTCTCCGGCCCGGCTTACCCGGCGGGTGGCCACGCTGTCGTATTCACCGGTCTGCAGCAGCTCCAGCATCTTGGGCAGCAAAGCGGGTGGATCTTGCAGATCTGCGTCCATTACAGCAACATAATCCCCCTGCGCATTGCAAAAACCTGCATACATGGCGGCTTCCTTGCCGAAATTGCGGGAAAAGGACAGATAGACCACATGGCCGTCCTCCTGCGCCAGCGTCCGCATTACGTCCAGTGTGCTATCTCGGGAGCCATCGTTGACCAACAATAGCTCATAAGATTCCCCCATCTCCTGCAAAACACGGGTAATTTCCTTGTGGAAAAGCGGCAGAGCTTCCTGCTCATTGTAACAGGGTACGATAATGGAAATCATGGCAACGCCTCCGTGGTCTTTGTGACCTTATAGATATAGAAAATCTGCTCCTTTGCATCGGTGAAGAATCTGCCGGTGAAGGTGTCTTTCATAAACAGTCCGCTGTAGACTTCTTCGCACGAGAAATGATGTGCGGAAAGGAGTGTACGGTCGGCATCGGTAAATGGCGTTTCCATCCAGATGCACCAGAGCTCAGAGCCGGAGAAAGATGTGATCTCATCCACAGTGATGGCGTGATCATACGGGATATCCGGAAAGTAGTAGCCCATGAGTGACCAGCCGATTGCGCTGTCGTTTGTATAAATGAACGCATTCTGCGAAGGGGTGATGCAGCTGAGAGCTTGTGCTGTCCCTGCGTCCAGCGCCCGCTCATGTTGATAGGTTTGCAGCCACTCTGGTACGCCCCAAAGGAGAACAAGTGTCACCAGAAGCGCGGTCAGTACTTCTTTCCAAGGCAGGTCTTTTATGCACAGGCCCAGCATCAGGTAGGCGACCGGTGCAAGAGGAAACAGATAGCGCGGCACGATAAAAGGACGGATAAGATTGGAAAGCAAAAGACCAATCAGAATGGTGCCGATCATCGAGAGCAGTCCAGCAAAGAACAAGATGTTTTCGTTGGAGAGTGCCGTTTCCTTATGGGCGTGAAGCAGCGAAATACCGGCATAACAGACAAAAAATACAAGTGCAATGATCGCCAGCCACCGAAATCCCCAAAGAAAATTCCAGCACTCCGAAAAGGTGGCAATATCATACAGCCACCAGCCATCGTTGATCGTGCGCCGGAATGCCCGATATAGAACATACAGCCAGACAATGTAACTAAGCACCGTAACGGCATAGAGCCGGATGATACGTTTCCGGAAAGCTGCGCCTTTGCGCCAGAGAGGCAGGAGCATCAGGTAGAAGAAGGCGACTGAGACCAGTGCATAGTAGTGTGTGTAAGCCGCACAAAGGGAAGTAAAACCGAAAATGTACCAGTCGAACACACGATTTTGGCGGTAAATCTGGTAGAATGCGAGATATGCGGCAAGAACGCAGAGTGCACCAAGTGAGTACATCCGGGCTTCCACATTGTAGATGAGGGCACTGCTTGTAAGAGACGAGAGTGTAATCACCACAACAGCGGGAATCATCCCGAACCATCTGCGGATGACGGTACAGGCCAGAAGCAGAAGGATGCCATAAGGAATGACCGCCGAGAGATGATAGGTGTAGCCGTGGTCGCCCAGAATGAAATACAAGATCTGGGTGAAAAAATAGTAGAGTGGCGGGTGTACATCCTTAGCAGTGGTGAAACACATTCTGAAGAAGTTCATTTTTACCAGCTGGATGGTATAGCTTTCGTCTCCCCAGAAGGAATTGTCGAAAATGCGAATGAAGTGCATCCCCAATAACACCAGAGAGTAGACAGATAGAAGAACCGTCTGAATCATCTGATGGCGTTGAGATCTGATGCGGGGGCTGGAATTCATTGCAGAGCCTCCGTCTGTGTGATATGGTAGATATAATAGGTCTGGTCGAAAGATTCCATATAGAATGGGCCGCGGAATCCATCCCGCATGAACAGGCCAGAATAGATCTCTTCACAGGACAGGCCGTTCTCCTTCAGATAGGAAAGCTCTTCCTCTGTGAAGGGATCGAGCATCCAGATGCAGTAAGCATCCGTGGTGGAAGCGCTCAGGCAATCCTCTGGCGTTTTGGCATAGCCATGGGCGGTGTCAGGGTAATAGTATTCCAAAAGCGTCCAATTCAAAGAATCATCATTGGTATAGATTACACTGTTCTCGGCAGGTTCAATGACGCTCAGACCCTGTGTGGTTCCCTCATCCAATGCCTGCTCGTGCTGGTAGACCTTCCACCAGTTGGGAACGCCAAAGAAGAGGGTCACAGCTACCAGCAACCCGGCCAGAACACGGCGTGCTGGAAGCTGCTGGATGCACAGGCCCAGCATCAGATAGGCAACGGAAGCCAGCGGAAACAGATAGCGAGGAACCAGCAGGGGGCGGATGAGATAAGTCATGGCCATGCCAATGCCGATCGTACCAGCGATGGAAACAACACCGGCCAGCATCAGCAGACACTCGTTGGAAAGAGGAAGGCCCTGCCGATATGTGGCGGCGGGAGCATCCTTTGCGTGCAGAACTCCGAACAGGCAGAGCAAACCACCGACCAATGCGGCAAGGAAAACAATGACGAGCCAACTGGAACCAAACATCAGTTTGAGACAGCTCCAGAAGCCGGCGTAATCGGTCAGCCACCAGTCCTCTGCGGTTCGCTGGAAGCTGTGGCGCAGAGGCAGAATGAGCCAGATGATATAGCCCAGTACAGTGCCGCCATAGAGATAAAGAATGCGTTTGCGGAACTCCTTCCCTTTGAACCAGAGCGGCAGGAGCATCAGATAGAAAAATGCAACTGAGAGCAGAGCATAATAATGGGTATAGGCCGCGCAGAGTGAGGTGAAACCGAATACACACCAGTCAAAGAGGCGGTTCTCCTTGTAAATCTGATAGAATGCAAGATAAGCTGCCAATACGCAGAGCGCGCCCAGAGAGTACATTCGGGCCTCCACGTTATAGAGAATGGCACTGGAGGTAAAGGAAGAGAGTGTGACAAGCACGGCAGCGGGAATCATGCCGAACCATTTGCGTACCACTGTACAGGCCAAAACCAGGATGATGCCGTAGGGAATGAGTGCTGATAAGTGGTAAGTATAGCCGTGGTTGCCGAAGATATGATATAGGATTTGGGTGAAGAAGTAGTAGAGCGGCGGATGCACATCACCAGCAGTCAGGCGGCACATCCGGTAGAAACTTGCTTTGACCAGCCGAATCGTAAACCCCTCATCTCCCCAGAAGGAGTTGTCAAAAATGCGGACAAAGTGCATGGCGAACAGCA
>OIXG01002233.1_pt1 | contig 15361 bp, 10 predicted proteins | sample 1587731 | NCBI WGS metagenome assembly OIXG01 (sample SAMEA3888908, study PRJEB22519) | human gut metagenome | biome: human gut; feature: human-associated habitat; material: faeces | place: Denmark | collected 2010
GCATGATTATATTCTTTTCTTCTCCAATATGGGCCGCGTCCACCGGCGTAAGGGCTATCTGATCCCCGAAGCAGGCCGGACCGCCCGGGGGACTGCCATTGTCAATGTCCTGCCGCTGGAGTCCGGCGAGCGAATCACGGCAATGCTCCTGACCCGGGAGATGGAGACAGAGGAGTACCTCGTTATGGTCACCCGGAATGGCACCGTCAAGCGCATCAAGCTGGGGCTTTTGAACACGGCCAGAAAGGCCGGCATCCGTGCGCTGACGCTCGGCGAGGGCGAGCTGTTCCTGATGGGCGACAACCGCGACGTATCCGTTGATTCTCGGAACACGACGGTCGGCTGCGTCTCGACGGAGCAGATCGTCGGCAAGGTCATTTTCCGGATCTGGCCGCTCAACGTATTCGGCCCTGTATATTGATAATGTAACTAATGTAACAAAACACGCACAGAAGCGGAAAGAGATGAGGTATCGGCATGCGGAGACATCTGCCGGTTCGGACAATCAACTATCTGAAAACACATCTCCAAAAGAAAAAATGGCGCCGCGTCGTGACGGTGCTCTCCTGCATCGTCGTGTTCTGCACGACCTATGCGCTGATCCTTCCAGCGGTTACAATGTCGCAGCAGCCGTTCTGCGGAAAGGAAGAGCATATCCACGATCCTGAAAGCTGCTATGCGCGCGTGCTGGTCTGCGGACAGGATGCGCCGGATGAAGACACGCCGGAGCAGCCGGAACACGTCCACACGGACGCATGTTATCAGGAGGAGGCCATTCTGGTCTGCGAACTTGCAGAGGGCGAGGGTGCCCACCTGCACACGGCGGACTGCTTTGACGAAGCGGGCAATATCGTCTGCGGTCTGGAGGAGAACCTCGGACACCAGCATACGGCCGACTGTTACCGCACAAGTTGGGTGCTCATCTGCGGACAGGAAGAGGGCGCGGACGAAGAAGCCCCGACGCAGCACGAGCATACCGATGCCTGCTATGAAGATCTGCTTATCTGCGAACTGGAGGAGCATCAGCACAGTCTTGCCTGCTATTCAGACCCCGAAGCCGACCTGGAGTCCCCCGCCGTATGGGAGCGGACAATCCCGCAGGATCTCACGGACGATTTGGCTGCAAATGTCGCGGCAGTCGCAAACAGCCAGCTTGGCTACGCGCAGAGCAGCCGCAACTATGCCGTGGATGAAAACGGCGGGATTCACGGCTATACGCGCTACGGCGCGTGGTTCGGCGATCCATATGGCGAATGGTGCGCCATGTTCGCCTCTTTCTGTCTGCACTATGCAGGCGTCGAGCAGTCCGTCTTCCCCTATGCCTCCGGCTGCATCTACTGGACAGAGCAGCTGACGGCCGCAGGACTCTATGCCACCGCCGGAACGATGGCTCCAAGGACGGGCGACCTTGTCTTCTTTGATCGAGACGGCGACCGCCTTGCCGACCATGTCGGCATCATCACAGACGCACAGCCCGAAGCGATCACAACTGCGGAGGGCAATGTTGGCGGCTGCGTCGTCAGAAAAACCTATGCCCTGGACGACGCCTCGATCCTCGGCTACGGCGTCCTGCCCGTCAGCGCGCCGGATACCCCGGATGAACCGGACACCCCTGACGAACCGGATCCTGGCCCGCAGCCCATCTGCGGGTTGGAAGCACACATGCACGGCCCGGACTGCTACAGCGAAGATGGGCTTTTGATCTGTCCGCTGCCGCAGCATACGCACACGGCGGACTGCTACGAGCAGTTGGAAGAGCAAACGCCGCTGTGTGGTCTGAACGAGCATACACATACGGAAAGCTGCTATGATGCGGACGGAACGCTTCTCTGCACGCTTCCGGAGCATACGCATACGGATTCCTGCTATCTCCCGCAAGAACCGGCCAAGCAGGACTTCAGCTATGATGATGCACAGCTGCATCTGCGCGTCACAGTCGAAAGCCCCCAGCCGCTGCCGGAGGGTACAGCGCTTGCCGTGCAGACGGTGGACGCAGACAGCACGCTTCTGTCTGCGTCCGCATCGAGCGGCGCGGAGCAGTGGATCGTCCGGCAGATCGGACTGACACAGGCTGAAACACCGGTTGATACCAGCGAAATGACGCTGACGGCGGAGGTTCTGGTCAAGAGCGCCGCTCTGTCTTCCCTGTTTGAACAGGCGGACGAAGATATACTGGATGCCGACACGGGCGTGACAGTGTCCGTCATGCAGACGGACGAGGATGCAGGTTTGCAGGAGGTCGAGAGCGTAACGGTCGCGCCGGGCGAGTCTGTGCCCGTGCTGACGGTCAGCGTACAGGATGGGACGCTCGTTCTGCTGGCCTCGTCGGCGAATCCGGAATTCACGGTGCAGTATTACGCGGAAATTCCGCGCTTCGCCTCAGAGGGACACGCTGCACTGACCATTTTTGACACAAGCGGTCAAAAGCTCCCAACCAACGGCACAACGAACCCCACAAGGGAGCTTCACCTGACAGAGGCCGGGACGCTGACAAGCAAGAATGCCGGAAACGCAACGCAGGAATATGTCGTTGCGACTACGCCGGAACTGACGCGGATGTACGCCGACAATACCTTTGAATATGTCAGCGCGCCGGAGCCGAAATATGTTGACAAGCTGATGGACAACGAGCACTATCAGATCAAGGAGATCTGGGTGCTGAAGGACGGCCGGGACGGCGCCAGTACCAGCGCGGACGACTGGGATGTTTACACCTACTCCGACTCCATCCGCTTCACCAACCGGCAGGCTGCCGCCGCGCAGGATCCGAGCCTCATTTATATCAAGCCCGGAAAGCAGACTGTGCTCCGGCTGGTCTACGATGCGGTGCAGGACAACTTCACCACCCCCGCCGTGTTCTATGACTATGACATTTCCAGCGGAACGAACGGCGCCGGAAAGTGGTCAACCGGCATCACGGGCATCAATTCGCAGGGGAACTACGGAACCAGCACGAACGGTCAGCGAAAATGGGATTCGTACTGTGATGTGCTGGCCTTCGGCAACGCAAACTGCGGCACCGGTATGGGCAACTACAAATTTGACAACATCTATCTGAACCGCCACAGCGGCGTACCAGCGCATTTCGGCTGTACCTTCGGTCTGGTAAAGGGACTGCAGGACGGCAAGATCGTTTATGGCGACTGGGTCGTTGCGCCGAAGCTCTTCAACGACGGCGACGCCAACGGCAAGCACACCTATTCCGGCAGCAGTCTGACGTTCCAGCAGGTGGGCGATACCCATACGCTCACCGCGGCCAGCGTCGCAGGGCTTGGCTCCATCGACCGGCTGGACAAGTTCTTCAATCCGTCGCCCATCGCCAGTACGACGCACACGCATATTTACACAAACGACTTCTGGCCGCTGGACGCGGCGAAAGAAAAGAAAGACCCGCTCTTCGGCAGTTACAGTAATCCGATCTATTATCAGGGTTTCAAGAGTGATGACGGTGTCAACGGATCAAACTGGACAGATGAATCCACAGCGCTTCCGGTCAGCGACGACGGGTAGGCGCACAACTCCTTCTTCGGCATGCAGTATGCCGTCGAATTCACGCTGACGCCGGACTATATCGGGCCGCTGGAATACACGTTCTTCGGCGACGACGATATGTGGGTCTTTTTGGACAATACGCTCGTCTGCGACATCGGCGGCGTCCATTCCTCGGTCGGCGAATACGTCGATCTGTGGGACTATCTGAGTCAGGAAGGCCGGACAGAGACCGAGAAGCACACGCTGACGGTCTTCTATACCGAGCGCGGCGCGTCCGGCTCCACCTGCTACATGAACTTCACGCTCCCGTCCGTCTCCGGCATCAACATCAAGCAGACGACGGGCGGCCTGATGGTCTATAAGGAGGTCTCCGGCGAGGCTGACCCGGAGCAGGCGTTCACGTTCCACGCCGTCTTTACCAGCTCAGACGGCAGCGCGCTCACGGACGATCATACCTGCTATCGCTATAACGCAAACGGCGTCAGAATTGATCAGTTTAATCTCCATTCCGGCGGCAGCTTCCAGCTGAAGGCCGGAGAGCATCTGGAAATTCTGAACCTGCCGGTCGGCACAAGCTACGCCATCGTCGAAGACAGCGCCGCCGGCTATACCACGACGCACACGGTCAACGGCGTCGTCAGCGCAGGCGCAAACGCCACAGGCGTCATTGTCAAGGATACGCTGAACGAGGTCGTGTTCACCAACACACGCGGAACTGTCCCGCTGCGGCTGCAAAAGCTGGACCAAGACGGCAATCCCCTCTCGGGCGCAGTCTTCCAGCTGCAAAATGCGGACGGAGACACGATCAATGTCGTCAAAAATGGCGACGGCAGTTACTCCGCCGTCAGCCGCGCCGCAGATGTGATCGACACAACGCAGCTTTACTACATCACCGCTGCCGGCGACCAGCGTTATGTGGTCGGACAGAACACCTCGCTTTCGACCTTCGACGCGCAGCTGCAAAAGAAAACCGGTGCAGATACGCAAAAGGTTCGCGTCTACCAGCAAACGGACGGTTCTTATAGCTTCCAGAGCGCTGCGAACGGCAAATGGCTCGATCTGGACAGCGGTAAGCTGGACAACGGCACGCTGATCCATTTCTGGGAAAACGCCAGCACGCCGACAACGCACGACAACCAGAAGTGGTATCTGTCCGTCAACAAAGACGGCACATTCAAGATCAAACCGCGCGTGGCCGTTCTGCACGAAAGCAATATCGTGTTTGACCTGAATCAAGCGGCGTTCGCCGAGGGTCAGAAAATTCAGGGCTGGGCCGACAACGACTCTCCTGCACAGAAGTGGCTGCTCGTTCCGGTCGATCCAGTGCAGTCGCCCGCCGCGACGCAGGATCTGGAGGTCAGCGCAACCGGCGAACTGACTGTGACCGGCCTGCTGCCCGGCTGCTACACGCTGACAGAAACGAAAGTCCCAGCGGGCTTCCGGGATTCGCTCGGCGAGATCTCCCTCAAGGTCAATGCGGACGGAACCGTGATCGTGACAAAGCCGAACGTTTTTGTCGAAGTTGACGGAAAGGGCGCTCTGCTGAAGATCAAAAACCAGCATGAGGATGTTGATCTGACGCTGGAAAAGCGGCTGCTCCACAGTACCGTTACCACGAAATTCTCCTTCACCGTCACCTACACCACACCGGACGGGAGCACACTTCAGGAGACCGTGCAGCTGCGGGGCGGCGACCAGCAAACACTCACGCTTCCCTATGGCTCCGAGGTCACGATCACGGAGGAAAACCATGACGGCTTTGCCGTCGCGTTCCAGACCGGCGGAACGACGCTGGACTCGGACAACGGCTCCTGCACGTTCCGCCTTCTCATCACTGCCGTCAACTCAGCCGGCTATGCCCTGCCCTCCACGGGCGGAGGCGGCACAGGCTGGTTTATGACCGCCGGACTGCTGCTGCTCTGCGGCGCAGCGCTCGCAGGCATCTGTCTTAGAAAGAGGAGGGATGCCCACTGAGGCCATATGGCGGACAAACCGCGTTTCTGTTTATCAGGATCATAAAAAACAAAAAGCAAGAAAGGAAGAACAAAAACAAATGAAATACATCAAAAGAACCCTGGCGCTGCTGCTGGCCGTTGTGCTCGTGCTGGCGCTGAGCATTTCGGCATTCGCAGTTGACACCAACGGTAGCATTAAGGTCGATAATGCGGTTGTCAACAAAACCTACACCCTGTACCGCATTTTCGATCTGGACAGCCACAACACAGACTACTCTGCAATCAACTACAAGGTCAGCGCAAAATGGGCAAACTTCTTCGTAACCGGAGCAGAAGGCCTGAACTATGTCACGATTGATGACATGGGCTATGTGACATGGAAAGACGGCGCAAATGCCGCTGACTTTGCCGCAGCTGCGATTGCGTACGCTACAGCAAATGGTATTGCTAACGATGGCCAGCAGAAGGCCACAAGCAGCATTGTCGAATTTACAAACCTGCCGCTTGGCTACTATCTGGTTCAGTCCGATCTGGGCGCGCTGTGCTCGCTGGATACCACCATGCCGAACGTGACCATCAAGGAAAAGAACGGCGAGCCGACTGTTGATAAGGAAGTCGAAGAAAACGGTGTCTACGGCAAGACCAACGACGCCAACATCGGCGACACCGTCAATTTTAAGACCACCATCACCGTTACGGACGGCAACCCGGTCGCCTATATCCTGCACGATAAGATGAGCGCAGGTCTGACCTTCGTTCCGAACAGCGTGACCGTCAAGGTCAACGACGAGAACTTTGCCGCTGCAAACTACGATCTCGTTACCTCCAGCCTCACCGACGGCTGCACGTTTGAACTCCGATTCCATGATGCAGACAATGCCAGCGTTTTGAAGCCGAACGACGTTGTGACTGTGGAATACTCCGCAACGGTCAACGATCAGGCCGTGATCGCCGGAATCGGCAACCCCAACGACACATGGCTGGACTATGGCAACGATCAGCACACCGCGCATTCCACAACCCGCACTTATGTTTGGGAAATGAAGGTCATCAAGTTCACCAAGAAGAACAACGAAGAGGTCAATCTGAAGGACGCACAGTTTGTTCTGTACAGACTCAACGGTACAACGAAGGAATACGTCGTTGCTAACAGCAGCAACAAGGTCACCGGCTGGACGGAGAACACCTATGACTCCAATCTGACCCCCAAGGCGACTGTCTTTACCACTCCTGAAAACGGTACGTTCACGATCAGCGGTCTGGATGCCGGTACTTACTATCTGGAAGAGATCAAGGCTCCCGCAGGCTACAACATGCTGAAAGAGCCGATCGAGATTGTTATCACTGCATCGATCGATCAGACTGGTGCCGGTACGGCTACCGTGACCTATAACAAAACCTCTACGGGCGATGTCATGGTTGAAAACCAGACTGGCACGGAACTGCCCTCCACCGGCGGCATCGGCACGACGATCTTCTACATTGTCGGCAGTCTGCTGGCTGTCGGCGCTGTGATTCTGCTCGTGACCAAAAAGCGCATGGGCAAGACTGAAGGCTGATCATCCCAGCTTATAGGAAACAGGTGCGCGGCCTCGGCCGCGCACCGCTCACAGCATCAAGGAGAAGCCTGCAAATGAAAAAACATCTGTCCACGATTGCGTTGATCCTCGTGCTGCTTGCAGGCGTGTCCCTGCTTCTGTATCCGACCGTCAGCGACTACTGGCACGCCTCGAAGGCTGTGGCGGATTACACGCAAAACGTGCAGGCGCTGGACCAGGACGCCTATGACGAGCTGCTGGCGGCGGCGGAGGATTATAACCGGTCGCTGCTGACGCGGGAAAACGGCTTTTTCCTGACCGAGGAGCAGCAGGCGCAGTATGAGAGTCTGCTGGACATCAGCGGCACCGGCATCATGGGCTATATCGAGATTCCGTCCATCAACGTCTCTTTGCCGATCTACCACGGCACCAGCGATTCCGTTTTGCAAATCGCGGTCGGACATCTGGACTGGACAAGTCTCCCGGTCGGCGGCGAAAGCACACACTGCGTCCTCTCCGGCCATCGCGGACTGCCCAGCGCAAAGCTGTTTACCAATCTCGATCAGATTGTCGAAGGCGATACGTTCATCATCCGCGTGCTCGACGAGGTTTTGACCTACGAGGTTGACCGCATCCTGATCGTCGAGCCGGAGGACGTCACTGCCTTGCAGATTGAGTCCGGAAAAGACCTGTGTACGCTTGTCACTTGCACGCCCTACGGCATCAACTCCCACCGGCTTCTGGTGCGCGGCCACCGCGTTGAAACCGAGCAGGAGGAAGCGGCCGTCCGGCTCGTCTCCGACGGCATCCAGATCGAGCCGCTGCTCGTCGCGCCCGTCGTGGCGCTGCCGATGCTGCTGGCGCTGCTGCTCGTTCTGCTGCTGTCCGGAAACAAGCGGACACACAATGACGAGACAGATGACTCGGACGCACCCTCCTGAGTCTTCGCTTTGAGCGCCTCGCATTATTTCGATATCGTCGTATATATATTCAGCTATATCGAAACATTAGCTTGCATCCATGGCTTTAGGATGGTATGATGAGTTTGCTGAAACGGACAGCGGAATGCGCGGAGGCATGCGGCACTTGTTCGTTCCAATTCCTCGTCATCCTTTCTGACATTTCTGACATCTTCATGCTGTATCCGTACCGCGCATTCACAGACCCCGCCGGGCATCGCCGCCCGACGGGGTCTGTGCGTTCGGCAATGCGGAATTTTATCATTTTTTGTTTGAAATTACGAAACGCTCCATTGCAATCCCATTCGGCTGCTGGTATAATGCGAGCAGAAGCAGCTCCTGCTGGTACTGCTTTCCCAAACGCTATTTTCTTTGGAGGATAACCATGCGATATAAAAAATTTCTTGCGCTTCTGCTGGCGCTGACGCTCGTGTGCGGGAGCCTGTCCGGCTGCGCGTCTGAGCGGCAGACGGAACCGGCAGAGCCGACTGTATCCTTTACGGACTCTCTCGGTCGGACGGTCGATATTCCCGAAACGCTCACGCGCGTGGCCCCGAGCGGTGCAGTCGCGTCGATGTTTCTGGCGACCATTGCGCCCGAATACATGACGACCATCAACGCAACGCCGTCTTCGAGCCAGTATAAATATCTCGACCCGCGCCTGATTGATCTGCCGACGACCGGCCAGATGTATGGCAGCAAATCGACGCTGAATCTGGAATCCATTCTGACCTCCGGTGCGCAGATCGTGATTGATCTGGGCGATAAAAAGGACAACATGGCCGCCGATCTGGACGCGCTGCAAAGGCAGATCGGCATGCCCGTGATCTTCATCGAAGCAGATCTTCCGCATATGGCCGAAGCGTACCGAACGCTCGGGAACATTCTGAGCGGAAAAGAAGCGCGCGGCGAAGAACTAGCGGCGTTCGTCGAAGAAACCGTCTCGATGGCGAAGGAAAATGCCTTGAAAATTCAGGATGCCGAACGCATTTCTGTCCTGTACACGTCCGGCTCGTCCGGGCTCAATACGAACGCAAAGGGCTCCATTCAGGCGCAGGTGCTCGACCTCATGGGCATTGAAAATGCCGCCGTGGTCGAAGACGTCAGCAATAAGGGCGGCGGCAATCCCATCAATCTCGAACAGCTTTACCGCTTTGACCCGGACGTGATTTTATTTACAGCAGGCAGCACTTACTCGACTGCGGCAGACGACGAGGCGTGGCAGCCGCTGCGCGCGATCGAAGCCGGACGGTATTACGAGATTCCATCCATGCCCTACAACTGGCTTTCCAATCCCCCGAGTCTTAATATGCTGCTGGGCGTATGGTGGCTGGGAAATCTTCTGTATCCGCAGTATTATGCCTATGATATGCTAGAAAAGACACAGGAAATGTTCAGGCTGCTCTGGTCTTACGATCTGAGCGCGGACGAGGCGCGAGCCATGCTCGCAAACTCTACGCTGAAGGGTACGCCATGAAAAAGCTTCTGACACGGGGCGTTCTGCTGGTTCTGCTGTGCGCGGCGCTGGCGCTTCCAGCGCTGGCCGATTCGGTGACGGATAGCATTTCCGTTTGCATCGGCTATTTTGGCTGGGCAGAGGATAAATTCGTCGAAAAAGCAAAATTTACATGGCAGGAACTTGACGACTGGTACGGCGGCACGCTCGACACGCACGAGGAATTCTATTCCTATTCCAACGGCAGCGGCCGGACATATCTGGTCTACGCACGCGGGTTTTACATCCGCGATCTGCTGGATTACGCGGGCGTCGATGTGAATTCCATCGCCTCCATTGACTTTTTCACGAAGGACCACTCCAACGGCGCGTACCGCTCGTTCACGAAATATGCCCTGCTGGACCAGCCGCGCTATTACTTCCCGAATCTTGCCGCAGACCCGGAAACAGGCGAACTCTACGCATGGGACGGCGGCGACGATTTATGGGTCGGCGCCTATCAGGTCGAACCGATGCTGGCGCTTGAGGACTATACCGAGTGGGACACATCCGGTTTTGACTTTGAAAGCTATATAGACGAAAGCCGGTTTTCGACAGGAAACCGGTTTCACCTCTTTTTCGGGCAAGCCAGCCCGGAGGAGGCCGCAACCAGTTCCGCGGCCAAATATGTCTATAAAATCCTTGTGACCTTCTCCGGCACACCAGTTCTGTCCAGTGAGGAAGACAATCTCGATCTCATTGTTGGCAGCGACCATGCCCTGCATGTGACCGCCGACGCGGAGGACGACGCACTGACCGATTATGTGCAGGCGAACCTTCAATATGCGTCCAGCGACCCGTCTGTTGTTTCGGTTGACCAGTACGGCAAGCTGCATGTGAACGCGGAGGGCGACGCAGTCATCACCGCCTCGTTCGGGGAATCCAGCGTAAGCGTCAATGTCCATGTCGGCTCCGGCGGCGCATCCGGCACAGGCAGCACAGCAGGAAACGGCACGGAGCCCGGCGGAGAAGCCGCCTCCGGCACGTTCGATCTGCCGAAGCCGGAGGAAACGGAGACTTCCCCAGTCACGGAGCCGGTTGACGCGCGGAGCGTCTATATTCTCTTCGGCGGCGCAGTCTCCACGGGAGAAAACGGCACGATGGCGGGCGAAAGCATGCAGGACGGAAGCGTCCAGCTTGTTCTGCCGGAAAAGGCCGCGCAGAAAACATGGCTCGTCTATGCCGCGCTGGCGCTGAGCGTGCTGCTTGGCTTCGCGTTCGGGCTTGTCCGATACAGAAAATTACGTTAACGATAAGAGAAGCAAAATCATGCTGCTTGCTGCTGTTACACAAACCGCGGAAGAGCCGTTCCGCATTCATGATATCCTGCGCGCGGTTTCCGGTACGCTGGAGGTGCCGGTCGTGGTGTTGCTGGTGGTATTCCTGCTGGCTGCCGCCGCGCTGGTGGGCTGGCTGATCGCCGAATACTGCACGGAGCGCCGCCATTTAAAGGTTGCGCTGCCGTCCTTGATGGAGCAACTCCGCACGGCGGACGACCGTGAGGCCGTAATTGAAAACAGCTGCCTGCTGCGCCGTCAGAAGGATGCGCTTCTGGAACTGCTGCGCCACCCGGATTTCACCGACGCCACGCGCGAAGCGCTGGCCGTCGAACTGTTGGAACGGGAGCAGGACCGATATGACAACATTGTGAAACTCAGTGAACTGCTTGCGCGGCTGGCGCTGATGCTGGGTCTGCTCGGTACGCTTATTCCGCTCGGTCCCGGCATGACGACGCGCCCGGAAACGCCTGCCCGACCGTGATCAGCGGCGGCGATCTGACGATCTGCGGCTCCGGCAGTCTCAAATTGCAGGCACTGGTCAACAACGCAGCTTTTATGGGCGCGGAAACGAGCAAAATTTCCATCGAAAACTGCTTGATCTCCGTATTCAAATCTGATAAGCTTGGCTTCGACGGCGGCGCATTCTGCGCAAACGGCGCAGACCTGACCATGACGAACGCGACCTTCTTCGGCCGGACAGACAGCGATAATGTCGCCGTTTTGTCAGCAGACACCATCGCTATGACCGGCTGCACCCTGCGTGTGGAGGCGGAAAAGTCCGTCCATGCGTTGCTTGGCAGCGTATCCATTGCGGACTGCAGTCTCTACACCTCCGGCCACAGCGGCAACAGCGCGAAGACCGTTTCGCAGACCGCCGGGCTTGACGCGTTCGAGACGGTTTCGCAGCAGTCCGGCGTGACGCTGCTGGCTGCTTCCGGCTTTGCAGATGTCAAGACCGAAGCTGTCTGCCAGCAGGATGTTTTGTTCTGCACGGCCGCAGGACTGATGACCGGAACTGGGAATCAGGCGTTCTCTCCGGACAAGCCCATGACCCGCGCCATGCTCGTCACCGTTCTCTGGCGCATGGCAGGAAGTCCTGCCGCGCAGGGAAATGGCGGCTTTACCGACCTGAAAGCAGGCTGGTACCGGCAGGCCGCCGTCTGGGGCGCGCAGAACGGCATTGTTGCCGGAACCGGCGCGGGCACGTTCTCCCCGGATACTCCTGTCACAAAGGAGCAGGCTGCCGCACTGCTGGTTCGATTCGCCCGGATGCGTGGCATTTCCATCCCGGCTGACACAGCGCCCGTCTATGTCGCAGAATGCAGCGCATGGGCGCAGGCCGATGTGCAGGCCGCGTATGCTGCCTCGATTCTCGACCGTTTCCCTGCCTGTCTGGCCACACCGCAGGAAGCTGCAACGCGCGCGGAACTTGCGCGAATGCTGCGCCTGCTCTCCAATCTGCTTCAAAAAGCATAATGCTTTTTGAAATATTCGAAATATTAAAGAATCCACACGAAAGGAAGAACCTCACTATGAAGAAATTTGTATCCCTGCTGCTCGTGCTGACGATGCTCGTGACGGTGTTCGCGGGTCTTGCCGTGACGGCCAGCGCCGCCGACGCACTGCTGAGCGTTTACACGCAGGCAGGCGAGGACGGCGAAAAGACGCTTGCGAAGAGTTACACCGCCGAAGAACTCAAGAAGCTTGCGGAAACGAAGGCTGACGGCTACGGCTATCAGTACTTCAAGAAGGGCGAACAGGATGTCGTCGTGACTGAATTCGTCACGCTCGACGCGCTGCTGACCGACGCGGATGTCACCTTCGCCGACGGCGACAGCCTTTCCTTCGTCTGCGACGACGGCCCGTACACCAAGTATGCCCCCACCTACAAGGACATCACCGAGGGCAAGTATTACTTCAAGGACGGCAAGGCTGAAGAAGTCCCCGCCGCTCTCGCGCTGGTCTGGGGTGTCGGCGCAGCCGCTGACGACACCGTGGCCGATATTGCCAAGACCGCTAAAGAAGCCGGCCTGCGCTTCGTCTGCGGCACGACCGAGGCCGATTTTGCAGCGGAGAGCGCTGCCGGCAAGCGGATGCCGTCCGGCGTCACGGAGCTGATCGTCGTCTCCGCCGCCAAGGCTGAGGAAAAGCCTGCCGAAGAGAAGCCCACTGAGAAATCCCCTGTCGAAGAAACCAAGACCGGCTTCACCGATGTTCTGGACACAGACTGGTTCAAGGCAGACGTGGAAAAGGCAGTCGAGAACAAGCTTATGACCGGCACCTCCGCCACGACCTTCAACCCCAAGGGCGTGACCACCCGCGCTATGGTCGTTGCAACGCTCTACCGTCTTGCGGGCAGCCCCGAAGTGACCGAGAAGGCCGCTTTCACCGACGTTGCCTCCGGCAGCTACTATGAAGCAGCCGTCGCATGGGCAGCCAAGAACGAAATCGCCAGCGGCACCTCCGCCACAACGTTCGAGCCCAACAAGGCCGTCACCCGTGAGCAGCTGGCCAAGTTCCTGTTCAACTACGCCGTCTATCAGGGCATGGACGCCGTCACGCTGACTGAAAACCTCTCCAGCTTTGCAGATCATGACAGCGTCAGCGGCTACGCCGTTCCCGCCATGCAGTGGGCTGTCGGCCAGGGCTTCATCAACGGCACCGACGGCAAGCTTCTGCCCACCGGCACTGCTACCCGCTGCCAGTTTGCAGCCATTCTGAACCGCTTCACCGCCGCGCAGAGCGAAAAGGCATAAGGTTCTATCTCCCCTGTCTCCCGGCCAAACGGTCGGGAGACATTTTTTCTGCGGTTTTCCTTGAAAAGTACGGAGAAAACGAATATAGTTGGTAAGGATGGAGTTGCTTTGCCCGATGGCAAGCCGTGAATCTGTAGGGGCCGATGCCCACATCGGCCCTTACAATTTTTCTATTCGGAGTAACTTGAACCTGAGGTATTGCTTATGAAAATTCTGATCATTGAAGACGAGGTCCTGCTGGCGGATTCGCTGCGGACTATGCTGGAAGGAAAGGGCTTCTCCGTCGAGGCTGTCCACGACGGCGAGACAGGCGCGGAATATGCCGAGACGGGCATATATGACCTGCTGATCCTCGACGTAATGATGCCCGGCATGGACGGCTATCAGGTCGCACGGCAGGTGCGCGCGAAGCGCTGCGGGACGCCGATTTTGATGCTGACAGCAAAGTCGTCGCTTGAGGACCGCATTGAGGGGCTGAATGCGGGCGCGGATTATTATCTCACCAAGCCCTTTGACGCACGGGAACTGCTGGCCTGCGTCGGTGCGCTGCTCCGGCGGCAGGGCGCGGAGGTCAACGCGCTCTCGTTCGGCAACACAACGCTCGATCTGGCTTCCGGGACGCTGATCTGCGGTGCGCGGCAGCTGCAGCTGTCCGCGCGGGAATTTGATGTCATGCGGTATCTTTTGCAGCTGAAGGGACAGAATGTGTCCAAGGAGGCTATTTTGTCCAAAGTCTGGGGCTTTGACTCGAATGCTGTAGAAAACCATGTGGAGGTCTACGTCGGTTTCCTGCGCAAAAAACTTACAGCCATCGGCTCGAATGTGCGCATTGAGGCTGTACGGCGGTTGGGCTATCATTTGGAGGTTGATGAGACATGCTGAAAAAGCTGCGGCTGAAGATCATTCTCGCAATCGTGCTGGTCGCTGCCGTGATGCTTGGCGCGATCCTCGGACTTTTTTATACGCTGACAAAGCAGAACCTGCGTACCCAGTCCATCAGCATGATGCAGGCCATCGCGGCCGATCCCTTCTCTCCTGTCCAGCCAGGGCAGGAGCCGCAGCAGGTGCACCTGCCGTATTTCGTGCTGCAGACCGACGCATTCGGCAATCTGGTTGCCATCGGGTCAAGCGATTACGATCTGACCGACCGGGCGTTTTTGCGGATGGTCGCCGCCGCGGCGCAGGCTTCACAGGACGCCATCGGTGAAATTCCGGAATACAGCCTGCGCTACTGCCGCGTGACCGGCAGCGTGATCTTTGCAGACATTTCCGGTGAACAGCAGACGCTGCGCACACTTTTAAAGACCGGAGCGCTGCTCGGCACGCTCGGCCTGCTTGTATTTTTCGGCCTTGCAGTGCTGCTGGCGCACAGCGCAGTCAAGCCCGTGGAACAGGCGTGGCGGCAGCAAAAGCAGTTCGTCGCCGATGCTTCACATGAACTCAAAACACCGCTGACCGTCATCCTGACGAACACGGAACTTTTACAAAGTCCAGACTACGACGCGGCGCAGAAGCAGACCTTCCTTTCCGGCATCGACGCCATGGCGAAGCAGATGCGCGCGCTGGTCGAGCGGCTTCTGGAGCTGGCACGGGCCGAGAATGAACAGGCGTCGCGTGCATTCACGCCATGCGATCTCAGTCAGATCACTGAGAGCAGCGCGCTGCTGTTCGAGGCCGCGCTGTTTGAACGCGGTCTGACGCTCCAGACAGAGTTGGAGGCGGACATTATGGTCAGCGGCGACAGACGCCAGCTTAGCCAGCTTGTGGAGATCTATCTCGACAACGCCCGGAAATATGCCTCCGGCGGCACAGTCACAGTTCGTCTTTCCCGGTGCGGGAAAAACCGCTGCCGCCTGTCCGTCTCGAACGAAGGCGAGGCGATCGCG
>OIXG01002241.1_pt1 | contig 15342 bp, 10 predicted proteins | sample 1587731 | NCBI WGS metagenome assembly OIXG01 (sample SAMEA3888908, study PRJEB22519) | human gut metagenome | biome: human gut; feature: human-associated habitat; material: faeces | place: Denmark | collected 2010
GCATTGCGCTCCCCAATATCGTCTCGAACATCACCGTGCCGCTCATGGGCATCGTATCGACCGCCATCGCCGGACACTGGGGAGCCGACTCCGCCGCCACAATCGGCGCGCTGGCCATCGGCGTCTCGATCTTCAACTTCATCTACTGGAACTGCTCGTTCGTGCGCATGGGAACCAGCGGGCTGACGGCCCAGGCGTTCGGCGCGGGCGACTTCCGCGAGTGCACCAACATGCTGGCCCGCGCGCTGTCGGTGTCGGCGGTGATGGGTGTGCTGATGATCCTGCTCCAATACCCCGTGGGAGAACTGGCCCTCTGGGCCATGAACGGCAGCGAAATGACCCGCGACTACTTCTACGCCCGCATCTGGGCCGTGCCGGCGGGCATCGTGCTCTTCGGGTTCAACGGCTGGTTCACGGGGATGCAGAACGCCATATTCCCCATGCTGACGGCCGTCACGGTCAACATCGTGCACATCCTTTGCAGCCTCTGGTTCGCCTTCGGGATGGATATGGGCATCGTGGGCATCGCCTACGCCTCGGTGATCGCCCAATGGACCGGCGTGGCGCTCTCGGCGCTGCTGCTCGCCGCCAAATACCGTCCGATCCTCACCGGGATCGACTGGTCGGAGGTGCTGGACCTCAAACCGCTGAAGACGTTCTTCATCATCAACCGCGACATCATCCTGCGCACGTTCTGCATCGTCGCGGTCTACACCTTCTTCACCGGGGCGTCGGCACGCATGGACGACCCCGCGCTGCTGGCCGTGAACACCCTGCTGCTGCAACTCTTCACGCTCTTTTCCTACATGAACGACGGCTTCGCCTACGCCGCCGAGGCGCTCACGGGACGCTTCATCGGCGCGCGCGACAGCGTGTCGCTGCGCGACTGCCTGCGGAGGTGCATCGCCTGGGGAACGCTCGTATCGGTGGTCTTCGTGGGGATTTATCTCGTCTGGTGGCGCGACCTGGTGGGCGTGTTCGTAGACCACTCGGCGCCCAACGCCGGGGTGATCGAGGAGCTGGCGGGACGCTACATCGTCTGGATCATCCTCATCCCGATCGCCTCGGCCATGCCCTTCATCATGGACGGCATCATGGTCGGAGCCACCGAAACGCGCGTCATGCGCGACTCGATGTTCTGGGCCACGGCGGCCTATTTCGCCATTTACTACGCCTGCTACCCGCTGATCGGCAACAATGCCCTATGGCTGGCCTTCACGCTCTACATGTTCCTGCGCGGAGTGATCCAGTTCTTTATGACCCGCCGGCTGAAAACCATCTACGACAAGATCGCATAGGACCCGGACAACCGCCCGCCGGCACGGAACGAGCGCCGGACAAGCCTCCGAAAAGGAAACCGCCCCCGCCGGAGATGCTTCCGGCGGGGGCGAAACCGTAAAAACGAGACCTTCCGGACCGTCTATTCCGCGAAGCCATCCCAGTCGTCGCGGAACTGCTCGGAGCCGGTCTTTTTGGCAAAAATGCACCGGTTGTCGTAAACGTCGGCCTCGGCATCGGTCAGCTCCCGCGACCACGCCACGCGGCCCGAACGGTCGGCGCCGGGTCCTTCGCAACGCCATTCGGCATAGTACACATCGCCTTTACGGGCCGCGTCGTGCCAGTCGCGCCACCCCTCGGGACGGATCGCCGCGGGAAATTCGCACTCCAGCCACCCGGTGCGGGCCGCCGATTTCCACGGACGCCCGAGGTAAACCCGCGTCACCCCTTCGGCCGCCGTCACACGGCAGCAGGAGAAGACGAATCCGTATTCGTTGCGCTCGGTGGTCGAAGCGGCCGTGATGAAACTGTCGGCCTTGCAATGGATCGTCGAACACTCGAACAGCACGATCGAAGGGCCGAAAATGAAGTCGGTGGTTCCCTCGATATAACAATTCTCGACATGTACGCGCGAAACGTAGCCGCGAGCAAAGAAGGTGTCCTGATCGCCGATGAGCGCACAATGATACAGATGGATGCGGTCGCCGCGGGTTTCGAGCGCCACAGCCTGCCCTACCCTTCCGGCATCGTTCTCGACGGTCAGGCAATCCAGATAGACATCGTCGGCCTGAACGGACATCGTATAGCTGTCGTAGGTGGTCAGCTCGCGGCCGTCGACGACTTTGCCGGCATAGTCGCCCCAGACGATGCGGGTTTCAGCCATTTCATCGCCCAGAATCCGGACCTTGTCCTTATAGACGTCGAGCGTCACCTTCTCGCGATAGACGCCGGGCATAATCCGCACCGTGCGCCACTCCGCAGGCTTCGACGGCAGGGCGTCGAAACACGCCTGAATGGTCCGGAAATCCCCGCCGCCGTTGCAGTCGACGGTATAGACCTTCTCTGCCGAGGCGACGAACGAGGACAGGAGAAGGATCGTTATGATTACAGCGGATTTCATCATAGGTTCGGTGAACGCAATTACACGCTACAACGTCACCCCCGTCTTGAAGATGGCGATCTCCTTGAAACCCGTCTCCTCGTGCTTGAGACGCTCGCCGCCGGCCGTGGCCAGCACCTTGCCGATGAAACGCTCCAGCACGGCCTGCGGCTCCTCGTCCTCGACCAGCGTGCCGGCGTTGAAGTCGATCCAGTTGGCCTTGAACTCCGCGAGCTGCGTGTTGGTCGAAATCTTCATCGTGGGCACGAACGACCCGAAAGGCGTGCCGCGTCCCGTGGTGAAGAGCACCAGCTGGCAGCCCGAGAGAGCCAGCGCCGAAGCGGCCACCAGGTCGTTGCCCGGAGCCTGCAAGAGGTTCAATCCCGGCTTCGTGACGGGCTGTGCGTAGATCAGCACGTCGACGACGGGCTGCGCCCCGCCCTTCTGCACGCAGCCGAGCGATTTCTCCTCAAGGGTCGTGATGCCGCCCTTCTTGTTGCCCGGCGAGGGATTTTCATAAATCGGCTGGTCGAACCGGCGGAAATAGCGTTTGAAATCGTTGATCAGCGAGACCGTTCCGTCGAAAACCCGGCGGTCTGCGGCGCGGTCCATCAGGATCGTCTCGGCGCCGAACATCTCGGGAACCTCCGTCAGCACCGTCGTGCCGCCCTGCGCGATCAGCCAGTCGGAAAACAGCCCCACCAGCGGATTGGCCGTGATGCCCGAGAAACCGTCCGAGCCGCCGCACTTCAAGCCCACCTTGAGGTAAGCGAGCGGAAGCGGCTGACGCTTATCGGCTTTGGTCTTTTCGACCAACCCGCGGCAGATTTCGAATCCCGCCTCGATCTCGTCCTCGACCTCCTGGGCGACGAGGAACTTCACCCGCTCGTCGTCCCATTGGCCGATCACCTCTTTCAGGGCCGACACCTGGTTGTTCTCGCACCCGAGGCCCAGCACCAGCACGGCGCCCGCATTGGGGTGACGCACCAGCGCGGCCAGCGCCCGCTGCGTATTGGCGTGGTCGTCGCCCAGCTGCGAACAACCGTAATTATGGGTGTAGACCCGCACGTCGTCGAGGTGCGAGCAGTCGCACTCGCGCTTCACACGCTCCGCGATGGCCTGCGCCTGCCCGTTGACGCACCCCACCGAGGGCACGATCCACAACTCGTTGCGAATGCCCATCGTATCGTTCCCGCGCAGGTAACCCATCACCCGCACGTCGCGCTTCGGGCACCCGACATCGTAAACCTTGGGGGCATAGGTGTATTCGAGGTCGTCGCGGAGGTTGGTTTTCAGGTTGTGCGTGTGAATCCACCCGCCCTGCGGCACGTCCTGCGTGGCGTGACCGATGGGATAGCCGTACTTCACGACGTTCTCGCCCGCGGCGATGTCGCGCAGGGCGAACTTATGGCCGCGCGCAACGTCCTCGCGGAGCGTCACGGCGACGCCCTCGACATCGAGCGTCTCGCCCTCGTGCAGGTCGTCGGCCAGTGCGACGGCGACATTGTCCGCAGCGTTGATTTTCAGAAACCGTTTCATATCAATAAAATAAGCCGCATGTCCGGGTCCCGCAAAGCCCCCGCCGAGGCGGGGGTTCGGGGGTGAGTCGGACTTGTGAACACGACCGGAGGCCGTGCCACGAACCGTCCGAAACGCCGCACCGGAACAGCTGACTGGTTACGCTCCTAAAAACTTCTTCAAGGCATCTTTCATGCCCAGCGTCTCGATGTCGCGGACATAGCCCGCAACGGTCCCGATGAAGCCCGGAACCTCCGAGAAATCGACGGTGAAGATGCCGCTCTCCTTCACGATCTTCGCGATCGTAGCCTCCATGTCGGCCGAATCCCAGTTGGCGCAGATGTAGTCCACGAACTCCCTCGTGTCGTCGGGTTCGAAACCGCTGTTCGGCCCGTAGAGGGTCATCAGCGCGGCGAACGTGAATGCTTCGCGTTCGGCCAGCCGCTGCGCCTTGAACCAGTTGTCGCGCACGGTCGGATAGTTGCGCGCCTCCCATTTCGAAAGCGAGTTGAGCGAAATGGACCGGAGCATGTGCTTGATGAAGGGGTTGTAGAAACGCTCCAGAATCCCGGCGGCGAACTTCTTCAGCTCGTCCCGGTCCTCGTCGATCATCGGGATCACCTCCTCGGCGACCATGTCGTTGACGAACCGCTCGATGTCGGGCGTATTGAAAGCGTCCATCACCGTCTCGCAGCCCATTTGCAGGGCGATGGGCACCATGCCCGTGTGCGACCCGTTCAGGATGCGGACCTTCTTGTCGCGGAACTGCTTGATCGACGGCATGAAGATCACATGCAGCCCCGCCTTGTCCAGCGGCAGCTCCTTCATCACCTCCTTGTAGCCCGGGCCGCCGATGGCCCACAGGTGGTACAGCTCGGCCTTCACCACGAGGTTGTCGTCATAGCCGATCTCCTCCCTGATCTCGCCGATCTGCTCGCGCGGGAAGCCCGGGACGATGCGGTCCACGAGCGTGTCGCAGAAGTGGCAGCTGTTTTCGACCCAGTCGATGAAATCCTGCCCGAGCTTGTGGTATTCGGCATGTCTGATGACGTATTCGTGGAGCGTCGAGCCGTTGTTCTCGATCAGCTCGCAGCAGATGATGCAAAGGCCCTTGGTCGGGTCGCCGTTGAAATGTTTGAACCGCTTGTACAGCAGCGCCGTCATCTTGGCGGGGTACGATTTCGGCGGACAGGCCGTCAGGTCGTCGCCCTCCTCGTAGCGGATGCCCGCCTCGGTGGTGTTCGAAATGGTGATCTTCAGCTCCGGCGAGAGGAAATACGCCTCGTATTTCGCATAGTCCACATAGGGATTGAACGAATCCATGATGCTCTTCACCAGCCGCACGTCCTTCTTGGGCCGTTTGTTCTCGATGCCCTCCAGATAGACGTGGTACATGTTGTCCTGCCGGTGCATCAGGTCGATCATCCCCAGCACCTTGCGCTCGGGGTCGATGATCGGCTGGCAAACGGCCACGCCTGCATCCATGACGCCCTTCTCGTTGGCGATGTCGATCTGCCAGTCCACGAAGGCTCTCAAGAAGTTGCCTTCGCCGAATTGCAGGATGCGAACGGGGCGGCCGACCGTTTCGACGGTCGACTTGTTCAGTTGCTTGATCATTGTATGTCCGGTTTTTAAGTTAATCCAATACAATCGGTTTGTATTTCGGAACCAGCGTCTTCATCACGATCCAGCCGATGAGGTAAGCCACGGCGCAGATGCAGAAGACGACGAAATATCCGGCGGGCTTACCCTCGAAACCCATGAACTGCATCGCCGTTTCGTCGGCATATACGAACAGCCAGCCGGCGAACCATTGCAGGATCATCGAGCCTACGCCGCCGGCCATGCCGCCGATGCCCGTCACGGTGGCGATCGCCGACTTGGGGAACATGTCGCCGATGGTCGAGAAAATATTGGCCGACCACGACTGGTGCGCCGCGCCGCCCAGACCGATCAGGATGATCGGGAACCACGGCGAGATCGTGCCCATGGGCTGCGCCAGCAGCACCAGCAGCGGAATGAACGCGAAGATCAGCATGGCGCGCATGCGTGCCGCATAGGGGTTCAGCCCCGTCTTGTTGATGATGATCGTCGGAAGCTTGCCGCCGTAGATCGACAGCATCGTGATGGCATAAAGCGTGAAGATCAGCGCCACGCCCAGCCCTTCGGACATCTTGATCCCGAACTGCGAATTGAGGTACGAGGGGGTCCAGAAGAGGAAGAACCACCACACGCCGTCGGTCATAAACTTGCCGAAGGCGAAGGCCCACGTCTGTTTGAACGAGAGCGTTCTCCAGAACGAGATCTTCTCGCCCTCCTGCTCCTTGCCGACCGTCTCGCCGTCGACCACTTCGTGCTGGTCCTGCTCGATATACTCCAGCTCGGCGGCATTCACCTTCGGGTGGTCCGAGGGTTTCTTGTACATGAAGACCCAGAAGCCCATCCAGACGAAGCCCAGGGCGCCGATCACGATGAAGGCCATCTCCCAGCCCCAGGCCTTCGCCAGCAGCGGAATGGTCAGCGGGGCGAACAGCGCGCCGATCGAAGCGCCGGCATTGAAGATCGAGGTGGCGTAGGCGCGGTCCTTCTTGGGGAAGTACTCGGCGGTCACCTTGATGGCTGCCGGGAAGTTGCCCGCCTCGCCCAGGGCGAGGATGCAGCGCGCGGCGATGAAGAAATACATGCTGGCCATGGCGATGGTCGCGGCCAGGGCCGACCCGGCCTCGACGGCGCGCAACGCGGCGGCGTCGGGAAGCCCCACCCATGCCTCGGTGGCGATGCCGCAGAGGGCGTGCATGCAGGCTCCCATCGACCAGACGCCGATGGCCCACAGATAACCTTTCTTGGTGCCCATCCAGTCGATGAAACGGCCCGCGAAGAGCATGCAGACGGCATAGACGATCGAGAAGATCGAAGTGATCAGCCCGTAGTGGTACTCGTTCCAGTGGAATTCGGGCTTGATGAACTCGTCCCACGTCAGCGAGAGCACCTGACGGTCGAGGTAGTTAACGGTCGTTGCGAAGAAGAGCATCGCACAGATGACCCAGCGATACTGCGTCATCTTCCCAGCGAGAGTCGATTTGTTGTTTGTCATTATGGGGTTTAATTAAGTAGTGTTCAGGAATTGGTGAGCCGTAGGAACGGCGTCCGGCGGCGGAGCGGGGCCGCCGCCGGACTACCGAACTTACGGAATCGGTTTTAACGCACCCGGGCGATCACGTCCAGAGCGAAACGGCATTTTTCGGTGATCGCCGCCCAGTCCTTCGCGGCGACGACCTCTTTCGGGAAGAGCTGCGAGCCCATGCCCACGCAATAAACGCCGGCCTTGAACCACGCCGTGAGGTTCTCCTCGGTGGGTTCCACCGCTCCGGTGGCCATGATGTTCGACCACGGCAGCGGGGCCTTGACGTTCTTGACGAACGACGGACCGCCCACGTTGCCCGCGGGGAAGACCTTCGTCAGGTCGCAGCCCAGTTCCTGCGCCGTGCCGATCTCCGTCACCGAACCGCAGCCGGGGGTGTAGGGAACCAGATGGCGGTTGCAGACCCTGGCCACCTCGGCGTTCAGGTAGGGACCCACGACGAAGTTGGCGCCGTACTGCATGTACATCGCGGCCGTCGGGGCGTCGACCACCGAACCGATGCCCAGGATCATCTCCGGGCACTCCGCGGCGGCGAATTTCACCAGACGGATGAACACCTCCGAAGCGAAATCGCCGCGGTTGGTGAACTCGAAAGCGCGCACGCCGCCTTCGTAGCAGGCTTTCACGACCTGCTCGGCCACGTCGGCGTCGGCATGATAGAATACGGGAACCATGCCGGTCTTACCGATGGCCTCCAGAACTTGCATTTTATTGAAGCGAGCCATAATTTTTCAATTCAAAATTCATAATTCATAATTCACAATTACCCGCCATCAGCGCGAGCGGGATTCCTCTCTTTGTTTTTTGATTTTAGAGGAGCGCCTCGGACCAATTTTGCCGTCAGGGCGAGGCGGATTTCGGTTTTCGCGCCGCAGGACACGGATGGGACATAGCGGTCTATTTCCCATTCGGAGCCTGCAAGGGAAGGCCGGAAGCCGTCCGCCCTCACGGCAAAATCAGCGCTGCACCCGTCCGCTGGCATTGCCTCCGGCCAACGACTCGACCTCCTCGGCCGATACGAGGTTGAAGTCGCCGTTGATCGTGTGCTTCAGGGCCGATGCCGCCACGGCGAACTCCAGGGCCTCGCCCTGCGTCGGCTTGGTCAGCAGGCCGTGGATCACGCCGCCCGAGAACGAGTCGCCGCCGCCCACGCGGTCGATGATCGGGTCGATGTCGTAACGCTTCGACTCGTAGAACTCCTCTCCGTTGTAGATCATGGCTTTCCAGCCGTTGTGCGTCGCCGAGAACGACTCGCGCAGGGTCGAGATCACATACTTGAACCCGAACGTCGCGGCCATCTGGCGGAAGATGCCCTTGTAGCCCTCGGCGTTGGTCTCGCCGCCCTCAACATCGGCGTCGGGCTTGAACCCGAGGCACAGCTCGGCGTCCTCCTCGTTGCCGATGCAGACATCGACATACTGCATCAGGGGCTTCATAATCGACTGCGCCTTCTCCTTGGTCCAGAGCTTCTTGCGGAAGTTCAGGTCCACCGACACCGTCACGCCGTGACGCCTGGCGGCCTCGCAGGCCAGACGGGTCAGTTCGGCGGCCTTGTCCGAAATCGCGGGCGTGATGCCCGACCAGTGGAACCAGTCGGCGCCCTCCATGATGGCGTCGAAGTCGAAATCCTGCGGATCGGCCTCGGCGATCGACGAATGCGCACGGTCGTAGATCACCTTCGAGGGACGCATCGAGGCCCCGGTTTCGAGGTAGTAGATACCCACGCGGTCGCCGCCGCGGGCGATGAAATCGGTCCTCACGCCGTATTTGCGCAGCGCATTGACCGCCGACTGGCCGATCTCGTGCTTCGGGAGCTTCGAGACGAAGTAAGCCTCGTGGCCGTAGTTGGCGCACGAAACGGCCACGTTGGCCTCGCCGCCGCCATAGACGACGTCGAACGAATCGGACTGAACGAAGCGCGTGTTTCCGGGCGTCGAAAGACGCAGCATGATTTCACCTAATGTTACGATTTTCATGGTATTATGACAGCTTAAAATTTGAAATAGTCCTTGGCGTTGCGGTAGCAGATGCCCTCGATGATCTCCCGGCCGATGAAGTCGATCTCCGAGGCGGGCAGCAGGCCCTGCTCGATGTCGTTGCCGACGAGGTTGCACAGCGTGCGGCGGAAATACTCGTGGCGCGGGTACGAAAGGAACGACCGGGAGTCGGTCAGCATGCCCACGAAGCGGCTCAACAGACCCAGCGTCGAGAGGGCGTTCATCTGTTTCTCCATGCCGTCCTTCTGGTCGAGGAACCACCACCCCGATCCGAACTGGATCTTCCCGGCGCCGTAGCGGCCGTCCTGGAAATTGCCGATCATCGTGGCCACCAGCTCGTTGTCGCGGGGATTGAGGTTGTAGATGATGGTCTTCGCAAGGCGGTCGTTGCGGTCGAGCATGTCGAAGAATTTCGACATCTGCCTGCTGACCGCGAAGTCGCCGATCGAGTCGAAGCCCGTATCGGGCCCCAGCCGGCCGAACATGCGGCTGTTGTTGTTGCGGATGGCGCCGTAGTGGAACTGCTGGGTCCAGCCGGCCTCATGGTCCATCGTGGCGAACTCGACCAGCATGGCGGTCTTGAACTTGCGGATCTCCTCGGGCGTCAGCGTCTGCCCGCCGTATACCTTATTAAAAATAGCGTCGATCTCGGCCTGCGTATAATCCTCGGCATAGAACTCCTCGATGCCGTGGTCCGAAAGGCGGCAGCCGACCGACCCGAAGAACTTGTGACGCACGCGCAGCGCGTCGATCACATCGGCGAACTTCGTGATCGCGACGCCCGAAACCTCCGAAAGCTTCTCCATATAAGCGCGGAAATCGGCCGGAACCTCCACGGCCATCGCCTTGTCGGGACGCCACGTGGGGAGCATCCTGGTCGCAAAACCGTCCTCGCGGACCTTGATATGGTGTTCGAGCGAATCCACGGGATCGTCCGTCGTGCAGACCGCCTCGACGTTGTAGCGACGCATCAGGCCGCGGGCGTGGTATTCGGGACGCTGCAACAGCGCCGTGCAATGGTCGTAGATTTCGCGGGCCGAAGCGGGGTTGAGCAGTTTCGTCACCCCGAAGGCGGTCTTCAATTCGAGGTGGGTCCAGTGGTAGAGCGGATTGCGCATCGTATAGGGAACCGTCTCGGCCCACTTCTCGAACTTCTCCCAATCGGTCGTATCCTTGCCCGTGCAATACTTCTCATCGACCCCGTTGGTGCGCATGGCGCGCCATTTGTAGTGGTCGCCTTCGAGCCAGATCTTCGACAGGTTGTCGAAACGGTGGTCCGAAGCCACGTACTCGGGAATCAGGTGGCAATGGTAGTCGATGATCGGCATCTTGGCCGCATGGTCGTGGTAAAGACGCTGCGCAGTCTCGGTCTGCAACAGGAAGTTGTCGTCGTTGAACTGTTTCATAAAAAATAAAAGCTATCGCGGTTAAATTTCTATACGTATCAGGCTCTTTTTCATAACGTAAAATTAGTAACTTTCCGCCACTCGGAATATGAAAAATTACCGAATTAAATAGAATATTTGCCGTTTTGGTTGACCAATATACGGAAAAATTGTAAATTTGCCTACAAACAACGGAAAAACTTCAATTCTAATTTTATGAAAAAACCGATTATGTGGGTTGCAGCCCTCCTGACGGCCTCCTGCACACCCGCTTTGAAGGTCGAAGTCGCCAACACGACCCCGACCGAACGCGATGACGAAACCGTCGAAATCGCCTGGTCCGAAGTCGCCGCGCTCAAAGGCGTGACGCCGGACAACATCGTCGTCCTGAACGACGACAACGAGCAGATCCCCTCGCAGGTCCTCTTCCGCGGCGGAACGGAGCCGCAGGCGCTGATCTTCCAGACCGACGCCGACCCGATGGAAAGCAAGCGGTTCAAACTGGTCACGGGCCAGCGCGAGAACTACCCCGCCGAGGCGTTCGGCCGCACGGTTCCCGAACGTTACGACGACTACGCCTGGGAGAACAACAAGGTAGCCTACCGCCTCTACGGCCCGGCGCTCGAAACCTCTCCCGAGAAGCTCGTCACTCCGGGCATCGACGTATGGGTGAAGTGCACCGACAAACTGGTGATCGACGAGTGGTACGCCCGGGGCAACTACCACCACAACTACGGCGACGGCATGGACTGCTACAAGGTGGGCGTGACGCTCGGTTCGGGCGCATCGCTGCCCTTCGCCGGCGGTAAATTCTGGATGATGGGACACAACTACGCCACGGCCCGGACGCTCGACAACGGCCCGATCCGCACTTCGGTCGAATTGACCTACGCCCCGTTCGATGTCGACGGCACGCCCGTGACGCTCACCAAGATCATCTCGCTCGACGCCAACCAGCGCTTCAACCGCATGGACAACATCTACGAAGGAGCATTCGCCGAGATGCCGATCGCCGCGGGCTTCGTGCGCCACGACGTGAAACAGATGCAGCGCGGCGAAGGCTGGATGGCCCTATGCGAGGCCGTTTCGGACTCGAAGAACCCCGCACGCGACGGCGACATCTACCTGGGCGTGATCCTGCCGGGAGCCGAGATGCTTACGGACACGCTGGGCCACGCCGTAGCCGTCAAGGCCGTGAAACCCGGCCGGACGCTGACCTACTACGCCGGTTCGGGCTGGAGCCAGGGCGGCGTGGAGGACATGAAGGAGTGGATCGAAGAGATCGGGCAGGCGCAGGCCGCCGCCGTGACGCCGCTCAAAGTGACGGTCCTCAACTAAAAATCCATCCCAAAAAGGGCAGGCATATCATCCTGCTTTTTCCGAAAGGCCCGGTCCGACGACCGGGCCTTTCTCTGTCGGAACCCTTTCCCGAAGCGGGCGCAATCCGGCTTGCGATTGTCCGGCTTTTTACGTATATTTGTTGTATCTATTTCACAAAAATCATGGACAGACAAAAGATCGTTACCTTCGGGGAGATCATGCTGCGGCTCACGCCGCCCGACTACCTGCGTTTCAACCAGACGAACCTCTTCCGCGCCAGCTACGGCGGAAGCGAGGCCAACGTCGCCGTATCGCTGGCCAACTACGGCCTGCAAAGCGAATTCGTCACCCGCCTGCCGGACAACCGGGTGGCCGACGCCTGCATCGACGACCTGCGCCGCTACGGCGTACGGACGGACGCCATCCTGCGCGGCGGCAAGCGGCTCGGGATTTACTACATGGAGGAGGCCGCCGCGATGCGCTCGTCGCACGTCGTATACGACCGCGCCGACTCGGCCTTCGACACCCTGCAACCGGGGATGATCGACTGGGACGGAATCTTCCGCGGCGCCTCGTGGTTCCACTGGTCGGGGATTTCGGCCGCGGTGAGCGCCGGCACGGCGGCCGTGTGCGCCGAGGCGATTGCGGCGGCGCACGCGGCGGGACTGACCGTCTCGTGCGACATCAACTACCGCAAGAACCTCTGGAAATACGGCAAGGAGCCGCAGGAGGTGCTCCCGCCGCTGATGGAGCAGTGCGACGCCTTCTTCGGCACGGACGACGAATACGAAAAGGTGCTCGGCATGCAGCTGCCGCAGTTTGCGGCCCGCGACACCGCCTACCGTCCCGATACGGCGGGTTACGAACGGGCCTCGGCGGAGGTTGCGGCGCGCTTCCCCCGCTGCCGGAGCATCGTCTTCGGACTGCGCAGCGTATTGAGCGCCAACCACCACCTGATCTCGGGAACGCTCTACACGGGCGGACGTCTGCACTCCACACGGGTTTACGACATCGACCCCGTGGTCGACTGCGTCGGCGTGGGCGACGCCTTCGTGGGCGGATTGCTCTACGGAATGGCCGCGCATCCCCACGACGCCCAGTTTGCGCTGGACTTCGGAACCGCGGCCTGCGCGTTGAAAAACACCGTGCCGGGCGACTACAACCAGTTCACGGCCGCAGAGGTCGAACAGCTGGCCCGCGGCTCCGTCTCGGGCCGCATCGCCCGCTAACCGGCGTAAGACGCCGGATTCAGGGTGCGGCCGGTTGGCCGGAACGCTGCTCCCCGGCTCCGCGCCCGCACGGCCAAAAGGCAGGATTGGCAAAGCGGCCGGTTTGTCGGAATGCTGCTCCCCGGTTCTGCGCCCGCACGGTCAAAAGGCGGGATTGGCAAAGCGGCCGGTTGGCCGGAACGCTGCTCCCCGGCCCCTCGCCCGCACGGCCAAAAGGCGGGATTCAGGGTGCAGGGCGTTTCGTAATGCCATTTACCCCCTCCATATGCAAAAAACCCGGCTGGAAAGCCGGGCTTTTTTCATAACGCCTGCCGAACGGGCGGCAGCGCAACTCCGTTCAAAGAGCGGGACCGGCGAACCATCGCCGCTGAATCCCCGCCCGTCAAGCGGCTATTCGATGCCTTTCACCTGCTTGTAAAGGGCATTGTAGGTGTTGTACTTCTCCATGATGCCGGCCTCGTCGCGCAGACGGAAGCAGATGGATTTGAGGAACTCCAGCGTATCAACATCGTCGGGTTTGATCTGGTGCGCCTTCTCGAACCAGGGCACAGCCTCCTTGTAGACATCGTTGACGACTTTCAGATCGGCGTCGTAAACCGCCTGGCTGCTGTACTGCTTCTCGTTCATCTCCTTGTTGAGCGCGTCGCCCTTGATCGTATAGAACACACCCAGGTAGTAGTTGCCCTCGAACAGGTCGGGCTTCAGCTCCACGACCTTCTTGAACGATTCGATGCTCTGATCGTAGTCCTTCAGCGCGTAGAAGATACGGCCGCGGCCGAACCAGAGGTCCACGTTCGACGGGTTGTCCTCGATGGCCTTGTCGATCAGCGCGATCAGGTCGGCGGGGTCGCCCACGCCCTGCTCCGCGGTGTAAAGCTGCATCAGGCCGTCGAGAATGCGCTCGTTCTTCGGGAACTTCCCGATACCCGTCAGCAGCACGTCCTTCGCTTTCATAATATTTCCCTTGTCGAGGTCCTTCTGTCCGTAGAGGCAGTGGAAGAGGTAGTAATAGATATTACCCTCCTCGTCGGCATAGCCCAGGTCGATGGCCTTGGTCAGGTACTCGCCGCCCTTGGCGAACGACTTGGGGTTGTTCGAGCCGTCGACGGTCAGCAGGTAGCCCGCATAGTAGAGCAGCGCGGGGTCGGCCTTCTCGTAAGCCGGGCTGGACTGCGCCTCGAAAGCCGTCACGTAAGCGTCTGCGGCCTCGACGTAGTTGCCCGAGTCGATGCCGACGTTGCCCACCTGCGAGCAGAAGTCGCTGACCTGCTTCAGACCCTCCTTGACCTTCTCGGCCGTCTTGGGATCGAGTTCATAAGCCTTGTTGTAAGCCTCGATGGCCTTCTTGGGAGCGTCTTTCAGCACCCATTTGCTCTGCTTCCACGTCACGACCTTGTTGTCCTTGACGTAAGCCGTGAAATAGGGATACACCCATGCGTCGTACTCCGTGCCGTTGAGCGTCTCCTTCGTCGTCGACTTGGGTTCGCCGACAGCCAGTTTCAGCATCGTCGGTTCCATGTTGGCGAAGATGCTCTTCGTAGGCTCCACGGCCACCTCGTAGAAAGCCTTGCCGCGGGCGAGCCACGTCGCGGCCTTCGCCGCCTTCTTCTCGTTGGCGATGTCGGCGTCGCTCTTTTCGATCTTGGCAAGAAGGGCTTCCTTGTTCACTTTCTGGGCTTTCACGGCGGGAACTGCCACGAGCAGCGCCGCAAGAGCCGTCAAAATCGTTTTCTTCATGGTAAACTGAAATTTTAAAGTTTTGTTGTTTCTTTTTCTTATTCCTCCGCGGGGGCGGCTCCGGGGGTTTCGCCTCCGGTCTCAACGCCTTCCGCGGGCTGCACTTCCTCCTCTTCCCCGGCAGCCGGCACGGCCATCACCGAAGCAATGGCGTCGCCCTCGCGGAGGTTGATGATACGCACGCCCTGCGTAGCGCGGCCCGCGAGGCGGATCTGGCTGACAGCGGTGCGTATGGTGAGTCCCGAACGGTTAATGATCATCAGGTCGTTGTCGTCGGTAACGGCCTGTATCGAAATTAGTTTGCCTGTCTTTTCCGTAATGTTGATGGTCTTCACGCCCTTTCCGCCGCGGTTGGTGATGCGGTATTCGTCCAGATCGGTACGCTTGCCGTAGCCGTTCTCGCTCAATACCAGCACGTCCTGCTTCGAATCGGGTTCCACGCAGATCATGCCGACCACCTCGTCCCCGTCCTCGATCGAGATGCCGCGCACTCCGGCGCCGACACGCCCGATCGGACGCACCGTCGATTCGTTGAAACGGATGGCCTTGCCGTCGCGGGCGGCGATCATCACCTCGGCGTTGCCGCTGGTGAGCTTGGCCTCGATCAGCTGGTCGCCCTCGCGGATGACGATGGCGT
>OIXG01002253.1_pt1 | contig 15256 bp, 15 predicted proteins | sample 1587731 | NCBI WGS metagenome assembly OIXG01 (sample SAMEA3888908, study PRJEB22519) | human gut metagenome | biome: human gut; feature: human-associated habitat; material: faeces | place: Denmark | collected 2010
CATTTTTACTATCTGAATAAGAAAATTGAGTTTAATTTTCTAACAGATAGCAATACCAAAAGTTTTTTTACATGTTAAGTAAGCTCATAACTTCACGTATAATAAAAATCAGTCAGAAAGGGGCTGATTTTAGTTAACGCTTTGATGTTTCTATTTGCGTGAATACATTGGCAAGCCATCTGTGGAAAACAGCAGTACAAAAATATTAAAAAGAGGAAACCATGTATTACATTGGTATCGACATTTCAAAATTCAAGCACGATTGTGCCGTAATTGACGACTCCGGAGAAATCGTTACTCCACCGTGGTCTTTTACAAACGACTCTGAGGGATTTTCACAATTAAAAACATTTATTAACTCACTTGATGCGGAAACAAGAATAGGACTCGAATCCACCGGTCATTTTTCTGATAGCGCACAGTCTCGAAAACCGATGAAAATATGGCTTTATCAATTAAACGGGTATCTGTTCATTCCTTGATTAGATACCCGTTGCTTTTTGATTGTTTTTACTGCGTCTCGTAATTTTGATGTTATGCTTTTTTCATTAGCCGGAAGCGCTTTTTCGGTTGTAATTGCAGCAGTGCCATGTTTTTATCTTATTATAGAGTGTGTTCCGGCTTGGAGGAACATATCACGGTCTTTATATATGAGCCTGAATTTATATGGGCTGATTGTTGTCAGTCGCTGCTTATCGTATGTGACTTTTATGCCACAAAACTCTGCGCTGAGATTGTTGATGCCTTTTATGAAGAGCGGAGAGATAACTATATCACCAGATGCTATGTCGTTCACCATTATTCCGGCAAGACGGCGGTATAAGAAGGTGTCGACCATGCAGAAGAAGTGATGGTTTAGGCTGAATATGCTGTTCACGGCATAATCAAAGCGCTCGGCAAGTCCAGTATGTCCGTCATTCACATTTTTCGCATAGCCAAGACCTTTGTCGTTTATCAGTATATCGAATAACAATTGCCCATAACCGTTCCTGCACATGAGCTCGGACATCATCTTAATTCCGTGTACACCGAAGGTGATGAGATTTTCATCGGCTTCGAAGCTCTTCTTTATCCGCTCCATTATACAGGGCAGCTCATCCTCGTTAAAAAATCCGCACGAGGCCAAAGTTATTAGCTCTGAGAGGGCGACCTCTTTAAATTCTCCATCAGGCATATAGTGTTTTCTGAAGGCTGACTTTATCCTGTTTGCGAGCTTATCGTATTCAGAACGGTCGTATCCGCAGAGTTTTGAAAGCTCAGCCATTATTTCAAGGTCCCACTTGTAGTAAATGTTCGACATTATATCCTTTCTTGCTTCGGTCTTACAATGCAGACCACTCCAGTCACCGGTAGCGTATTCGCCGTCGCCGATATAACCGTCCTCATCAACTATTGATGCAAAGAATCCGAGCGAGCGTTCGAGATCATCAGGAATTCCTTGAATGGCGCAAGGTCACCGTGATATTTATATATCCAGTAGACTGTCTGGAAGACGACGCTGTTGCCCCAGTCCGGCCCTGAAAATCTCTTGCCGTAAGTCCATTCTGCTCCACCGGGGACACAGTGCGGAATCATTCCGCACTCATCCATAGCGTCATGGCAGAGCCGGGCGTTTTCTTCTAGTATCTGCTGACCCTCAAATTCCGAGATTATCACCTCGGACGAGAGCATTGTGTCGCCAATCCATGGCGCATCACGCTTGGGATTGTCCACGAACACATCCTGACAGCAAGTACGCACCGAATTCAGGCAGGCATTGTGTATCTTGTTTATGATCTCGTTGTCACATTCAAAGTGCGCACTGTCCTTTATATCGGTGTGTTCGATCATCGCAGTAAGCTCAATATCGTCGTAATCTCCGACGACTTCAACATATCTGTATTCTCGGAAAGCTATGTACTGGTCGAAGACCTTGCCCTCACTGCCATCAAGTATGTACTCCTCGGAATTGTACATATCCGGATATGCTCCCCCACTGTAGACTTTTCGGTCAACGTGAAGACCATCCTCTGTCAGACGCTCGGAATAATTGAGCTTTATGAGTGCTCCGGTCTTTCCGGTTATCTTCATCCTTGCGTAGCCGGCGGTGGTGAGCTTGCAGTCGAAAAAATGTGGGGCTATCTCAGTGAACTTAGGTCCTTCTATCAGAGTTTTCGGCGGGCAGGTCGTAGTACTGAACCTTCCAGACGGAGCAGACATAACAACCGCATTATCCCATTCGGAGTCATCGAAATCAGCTTCGCACCAGCCTTTTATCTCAAGTCTCGCATCTTGACGCTCACCGCAGACTGTAGCAGTGAAGATCAGCGGAGAATTATGTCCTTTGAAGCTCTCATCGTATCTCGTTGAGTTCTTCCTCCTTAAATGTTTCACTGCAACATTCATCGGTTTCCACCCCAATAACAAAAGAATGGCATCTGTATTTTATTGTGTTGGGATATGTACCGTACTTTTCAAAGACATGTCCACACCCGGAGCATCGTAATAGTCCATCAAGAAGGCGTTTTGCATTCTTTCTCTTGAAATTCTCCTAGGACGAACTCTATAAAACAGTTTTCTATCAGCAATTGCCTCGTGAGTATTTTCAACTATCACATAATCCTCACGATTTGCTCTTATTGCTTTACCACCCACACATTCAACTCGCGTCTGTCCTAACACCATATTCCCGATATATGTTTCATCATCAAGAATACGACATATCATAATTGAAAACAACAACTATTTTTTTATCTTCATGTACATGGATTTTCTCTACAAGATTAGCCAGTGCAGACCTATTAAGAAAAGTTATCTCGTTGCTTTCTGACAACATCTTAATCCATGCAATTTTCTTTTCGATTTCACTGTCGATGTTTACCTTTTCCATCAGCAATGTTTCTATCTCTTTTTCAAGAACTTTAATTGATTTCCTTATATCGTTGCAGATTTCTGTAGCACTTACTTTATTCTCAAGTTCCTCCATACATCTGTTTTGTACAACCCTTATCGTTTTCGTAAAATCATCTATTTCTTTTTGTTTTGCCTCAATTATACTCCTTAATTCCTGCAATCTTATTTCCTTAATTTCATCAACTGAAATTGAATCAACCTTGTCTGCTAAATCAGCAACATTATTGCAATAAGAGTGTAAAGCAGAAAAGCCGCCTTATAGATATCCTCTTCACGAATGCGATGCGAAGTGCAACCTATTCCCAACTTGTTCGTGGAACACATATAGTAAGCATAGGTTTTGTCTTTGTATTTTGCAGTTCTTCTTATTAACGAATCTCCGCAATCTGCACATTTAAGAAAGCCGGAAAACAAATATGGTTCGCTCTTGCCAGGACTTACTCTTGTGTCCTGTTGCATTATGCGTTGTATTATTTCAAAGAATTCCTGCGGAATAATCGCCTCATGGTTATCCTTGATTATTATCCACTGGCTCTTATCTTTCTCAATTATTTTTTTAACCTTATAATTTATCGTTGTGTACCGTCCCTGAATTAAGGTTCCGGTATATATTTCATCGGTATGTAAGGCTCGTAATAATCGAATATAAACTATTCTGCCTCATCATTACCATTTACAGCAGCACAAATAATATCGTAAGTTAAGTCCTTCTTTTTTCTATGTTTAATCTTCATCTTTTTTGCCTCCCATCATAGCATTGTATATTTCGTCTTTTAGCTTTTGCTTTATTCTTTGAACTTTGGAACGGACATTTTAAGTCTTTCACCTATTTGCTGATCACTCATATCTCTGCATAGGCTAAGATAGATTATATCTCTTTGTTGCTGCTCCATAGCATTGAGAACTTCATAAAGCAAATCATTCTTAACCGTCATTTTAAAATCCATAACTACAACTTTATTTTCAAGAAAGCTATAATCGTCATAAACTTCGGATTCAAGCAGATAAGCTTCATCTGTTAAAATTTCTCTTTCTTCCTTTCTGTTATCAGCCTTATGAATGTTGATTCTTAAATTATACAAAGAAACTCTAACCTTTTTCTTAAACTGATTAACTATAAGCTTCGCATCCGACATAACGGTTTTCTCCTCATTCAAAAAATTTTGATGAGGATTTTGTGCTTCTATAATATATTCACAATTGACACTACCCGAATTGCCCACTTTTTTGAAAAAATTTTTATTTTTTTATTTTCTTCCGTCTTCATAGGGGTTCTCCTTTTTTTGGGGTGTAATTTGGAGAACACCTCCGGCGGTGCACGGATATTGCATAAAAGAAAAAGGACAGTCAACATCCCATCTAACGGATATTCACTGTCCATGCCATTATATCTATAAACGTATTGTCGTTTCCTTTTCTCCATAGGCAATACCTCGTAAGTCAAAACAGCAAAAATCACCGCAGCTAATATTGCCGCAGTGCAATTACATTGTGTTTTAATTTACGAAATATTTATTTTATTACCTAAAGATTAAATTTGAAAATGATACTGCAACGGCAATATGTTTGTGTAATTTATAAATTCATTTTCAATTACATTACTTGTCATAGTATCACATCCTTTTATACTTTTTAGTTTCTTTACTATTGCTTTTAACACCAAAATATAATTTAATTTTAGTTTTTGTTCCTGATGCTCTAATAATAAGCTATCCATCATTTTTTAGAAAAAAATTTAAAACATCAAATTTTCGAAAACCATCTATTTATCATTGGTCGTTCAAAAAAATTACCCAAAGTATATATAATCCTCATATGCTCTTTCATAAGAATACAACACTTCTCCTGTTTTGATATAGTTACTCATACCTATAAGGCACTGCGCAATGGCAATCTCCTCCTCACTGAAGCGAGCCTCTTTAAATGGGAACTCACACAAAGTCTTATCTTCAAAGGTAATTTTGTCAATATAAAATCCATCCAGCAACCCGGACATAACAGTTTTTATATCACTACAAACAGCCTTATTGTCCGAATTAAGATACCTGACCTGAGTATTTTCGATTTCTCCGCGGGTGCCCCGTATCAAAATACGATCTTTCCTGATTGGAGAAAAATACTGTTCAATATTATAATTATAAATTGCCGTTGCATTTTTGAATTGATACATCCTGATTTGCTGATGTGTAAGTTCTTCGGTCTTTTCCTCAAATTCGCCTATTCTACCATGAGTCCTGACCATTTTATCTTCCAAAACATGAGAACTAATCAGATTAGGTTTTTCGTAATCTTCAAGTAAAAACCGAAGTAGGCTCATAGCATGATAGTCATGAGAAACAGAAAGTTGGATATGATTGACCGTTCCTATGACCCCAGAATTGATAGTTTTTTTCAACGCCTGATAAGTCCCCTTTAAATGAAATTGCTCGGCAACCTGAATTTTTTCATAGCAGTGTCCCCGCTTTGGTTTTTTTATCACAGGTGTTTCACTTTAAACATAATATCCCCTATCTGCAAGCTCAACAGATAAATCCGAAATATCCTCTTTGTTAATGCAATTGACAATAAAGTCAAAAGGTTCCTGCAAGCTTTCTTCAAGGGAACTAAATACTTTTACATTGAATTTTTCTGCAATATATTGCCTGCATTCCGAGTTTCTCACACAATTTGCACTGATATGAAACTTTTCAGGTATTGCTTTTGCAATTCTCAAATAGAACTCCGCACGCCAGCCCCCGCCGATAATAATAAAATTTATCATTTTCAAAACTCCTCAACATAAATTAGGGATACATATTTTTTATATAATTGTGGTTCTATATAATCAAAGCCTGTGAAATTACGATCAAATTTTGAATTATGACAGTTTACCATACAGGTTTGTGGCTCTATGCAAACAAATTCATCGGCATTACCGTTATAAAATAACCTCCAGCCAAATTTTTTGTCATTATCGTAAATTATTTTAATGCCATTTTCTTTGTCTAAAAGTTCTATTCTACCGTCCTTATCCGCCTTATAATGTCTGCTTATTTTATTTCCAAACGGCTTAAATTCTCCGCATTTTAATTGACTGGAAATGTCGTCCTCAGGCAAAATTTTTCCTGTTGGCAAATAGTTAGTTGTATTCCTCTCTATCTCGTCCCCGACTTCAGCAAGCACATAAACATTTTCATCAGAAGCACCCTTGACAAACGGCAAATTGAAGGTGGTATGAAATCCGAGAAAAACCGGCATATTTGTATCAGACAAATTATGAATACAGGTTTTCTGCAACAAACCCCTTTCAGATAACGAATATGTAATTTCTACTCTGAACTTGTGCGGAAAAAACTCATACAATTCACTTGAGTCATATCTGCATTTAATGCATCTTTCGCTTTTCTGCACAAGTTCAAACCTTGCAGTATGCAAAAACCCGTGAAGATGGCAGTTTGTTGTTAACTCATTTATTGGAAAAGTATATTTTCTTCCCTCAAACTCAAATTCACCCTTTGAAATTCTGTTCACAGGAAACAAAATCGGCATACCATAAAGAAACGGGTTATCAATTTCCTTTGAATAATCCGGTTCCCGTAAAACATTTACATTATACTCTTCGTTTTTTAGACTGACACAATTTGCACCACGGCTGAGATTAATCTCAGCCGTGTAATTGTTTGCATTTATTTTTATAATATCTATACCATATCACTCCGTAACTTTTCAGATTAATTCCATAACGCTTTTCTTAATCTCATCAAAGGCATAAATCGGGAATTCATACATTTGAATTTGTTTAGCCTGGTTAATATATTTTTCAGCTTCATTAAACTTTCCAAGTCCAAGCAACGCGTATGCTTTCAGGGTATATCCGCTTAAAAGATTATTCTTTACAATATCATCCTCAAACGGAAGCGGTGACGGAGAACCAACGCCATAATATGTGCGTCTGTCACAATTTGTTATGGAGTTTTCTGCTGTGTCAAGCATTTCGTCTAAAACATTTCTTGCTTCGGTAAATTTATTGAGCTTTCTAAGTGCTAACGCTCTGAAGAGCGAAAGTTCGGATACTGCTGCTTTATAGATTGCCGCTTCTTCATAACATTCGGTCGCATCTTTTCCCTGTTTTTCAAAAAGCTGACCAAGATAATAGAAGATATGTGCTTCCTGATTAAAGAAAGTCTTAGCCTCTCCATAGGATTTCGGAATATTTATTCCGTCTTTATAAACTTCTTCAGCCTTTGTGTAATCACCATTTTTTGTAAGCTCATTTCCGTATAACACATGCATCCATGCGTGTTGCTTAGTGAGTTTGCCCTCGCCACCTTCATAAATATGGAAGCGCCGTTTTTTCGCCATATTAATAGCCTCTGCATACTCACCCAAAAGACACTTTAAGGTAATTTTATCAAGATAGCAATCATCACGCTGCATCATCAAATCATTGTATTTTTCATATACTTTCAAGCGTTTTTCAGGAGAGTAATCCATATTCTTTAAAAGCTGCTGATACTCCATAATAAGTCTTGGCTCTGTTGGAAGAAACTCAAGTGCCTTTTCCATACATACTTTTGCCCCCAAGAAATCTTGTTTTTTATCAAAATATGCAAGCGAGAGATTTCTGTAAGCTTTTGCATATTCAGGATTTATGCTGATAGCCTTTTCCCAAAGCGTAATCGCCTTGTCATAACCAAAACGATCATAGAACAGACATCCTAAATAATAGCTAGCCCTATCTGCTTTGTTGCAAAGCTCAATCGCATTTTCTAAAACTGCAATATCATCAATTCTTGATGGGAAACAATAACCCTCGTCCATATTTTCTGCGGTATCAATGGCTTTTGCGGCATTATCCCTATTACCTATCATCGTATAACAATATGCTTTATAGTAGTCATAAAGTGGATATTCCTTTTGGGAAATTTCAAGAGCAGAAATTGCGTCCTGATAAAATCCTGCATTTACGTAAGCTGCTGCAACATCAATAAAGTTCTCGGGCTTTGAATCGAACATTTCACAAATCTCTGCCTTATTGTCTTGGTGTATAGAAAGTTCAACTCTTGCAAGCATATTGAGTTTATCAAGCTCCAATACCTGATTTACAATTTCTTTTGATTTGTCATTTTCTCCAAGTGCCCTGTAAATCGCAGATTTCAAATTCATTGCTCTTGTATGCCCATTATTAAGCGATATAGATTCATCAAGGTTACGAAGTGCATCGGAGAATCTTCCCTTTATACAATCAATCTCAGCAAGAGCAAAAAGTGCAGCACTTCTATAACTATAATCCCAAGCTGCTCTATATAATGTATCATAAGCATCATCAAGTTTTCCAAGATATTTAAGAGCCATACCCTTTAGATAGAAAGCCTCAACATCTGATGGGTGTTGATTTCTTGAAGTAAGTCTTTCGATTGCAACATCTGCATATTCAATACACTTGTCAAACTGTCCGTTTTTAAATGAATACCTTGCCATTGCAGTATTACAACGAATGTCACCGCTATCTCTCTTTATTCCCTCCAAATAGTAGTCGCAGGAGTTATAGTTGTGTTGCTTGTACTGTTCAAGGTGCAGTCCGTTTATGTAAAGTTCTTCAACTGTTTCTATCTCACAAGGTCTAAGTACGGGCATTCTTGGTTCAACAGGTTGTTTCTGACCTCTGATATATGTTTCATATGCGATAAGAACCTTATTGTTTTCTGCAATAAGAGTTACAGTTATATCTTCTATATTCATTCCATTCATAGGAATTTCTTTTAAATAGGACTTATCGGGTGTAAAATCACCCGTTTCTTCATATACAACATTACCCTTATTTTTTACAACAACTGTTGCATTGTTAAATGTACCTGTAACATTAAAACCAAAGAATAAGTTTTCACCTCTTACCTCAACATTTACTGCAGCATCAATACTTGCATTTTTCACATCACCAATATCACGAATCGGATACCAATACTGTTCAAATTCTTTTGTTTCGTAAGGTGCTATCCAAGTAAAGTCTGGCTGATTGTCGGTAAATACACCTGTCATAAGTTCGATGTATGGGCCATTCTCATCAGTAAGATTTGAACACCACATATCACCAAAATCACCCATACCCCAATGCCACATTTTCTTACCCGGAGAAATGTGATGATTTGCAACAGTTGCAATTCCCTTTTGTTTTCCACCATCATAGCCGGCAACAAAATCCATATCTGACTGTCCTTGTGATACAAGGAATGATGATGGAACCCTAATCGCTTCATACATAGAAATATCTGTTCCATCACCGAAATCAAACGGGCGTGCAGAATGGTTTATACCCTTTGCAATAGGCCAACTCATTATACATCTTCTGTCATGGTCATTTACCCATTCTACATCAGGCGGGAATATTGTACGATATGTTTCATTAACAGGAACCGCAAGATTAGCCCACCACATAAAAATCTGTTTCTGCTCTGTGCGGTTATATACCTTAATTTTTGCCTTAATATATGAACGACCGGGATCAACCGTTATTCCTGCCATACCCTTCATTCTGTAAAATGAATCAACTTCTCCGGTCCAAACTGTTTTAGAGCCATCCTTGTTTTCTTCCACATAAGCCTCAAGCGGCATATATGTTGTAGGACGATGATGCTGAGGCCAGTTAAATTCGATGCCGCCCGAAATCCATGGACCTGCAAGACCAACAAGTGCAGGCTTAACAACCTCGTTGTAATATATAAAATCGTAATTACCCACCTTATCAAGGCCACGTAATATTTTACCTCCAAGCTCGGGGGCAACCTGAGTTTTTATATACTCATTTTCAAGGGTAATAATATCATAATTCACATCTTTTTTATCATCACTTATACTGTCGGAAAAAGGTAATGGATAAAGTCTCCCGCTTGCACCCTGATATGGTTTATGCTCAAAAAACATAGGAAGTTTAATTGCTTCTTTCGGAACATATGTAGGGATACTTTGCTTTTTTCTGGTTGCTTTAACGCTCATTGAAAAATTCCTCCTATAACTCTATATTTACCATAATTTTATAAGAGAAAAAACATATTTTCAAGCCAAAAACCATTACATAAAATTACCTGCTTTTTAGGTTGTCATATATATCTTTTTATGATAAAATATTTATAAAGGAAGTGACTTTATATGTTTTTTATATTGGGAGAACCGGCATACACTGCCAGCAGTTGGTATAAGCATATTTTAGACGGTATTCTGACAGAGAAACGGTCAAAAAGATTTAATTTGATTATTCTTGATTCCATATCGGAAACAGATAATTTCCGGATATGCGATGAAGATGCATTGTTTCTTGTTGGCTCAGATCCGGAATGGCTTGAATCTGTCATTGATGCTTCTCAGCAAAAATTTTCCAATAACATCATTGTTTTAGGAAATTTTGAACGTCGCTTAGGAGGCAGAAACTACAGTCTCGTATCATCTGATATATCTGCCGATGTATGCAATCTTTACACACACCTTGTTTCTTACGATAAAACAAAAATTGCCATGTATGGTATAAATCCTAAATCCGCATCCGATACATATCGCAAAAATTCATTTCTGGAGTGCGGTGGCGATACAAAAGATATTTATATTAATAACGCAAACCTTTGTCAATGCTATAAAGACTTTGAACCATATATTCAAAACTACGATGGAATTATTTGTGCAAATGATTATTCTGCCATTTCATTAATTCGTCATGCTCAACACAATTCCGTAAAAATTCCTTATATCGTAAGCTGTGGCGAAACAAAACTTGCAAAATATTTTAATCCAAGCATAACAAATCTCAAAACAAACTATAAAGACTTCGGCAAAGCTGCAATTAGTGTATATAAAACTCTTCAAAAAGATTTTTCTGTTTCATCGGTTACTATTAATCTTGCATCCGATATTTCATCCGGGGAAAGCACAGACGAGTTGCCTGTACTCTCCCGACCTGCTACACTTGGAACAATTTCCTCCAAATCTGACGAAACCTTCTATGCTGACAAAGAAGTTTCCGAAATGCTATGCGTTGAAAATATTCTCAATCATTGCGATAAGACTGAGCTTAATATGCTCTTCTCATTGATAGGCGGAATGACTTATGCAGATATTGCAGAAAAATATCATATGTCGATAAACGGTGCAAAATATAGAATACATAAGTTTTTTGAATTATGCCATATTGATTCAAAGTTTAATTTTATCGAACTTGTCAAAAAATATATTTGCTAATTTAAAAAACCAAACTTGTTAAAATACAACGCAAACAGGTTTTCGTTATTTAATGTTGTACTTTCAGCAATGCTTCTCTTTGCATTCTCGCATTTTTTTGCAAAGTCACTGCAAAGCGACATCAAATATAAATACTGTGCCCTACGAAGCTTCTGCGGTTCGTCAACAAATGGAATGAAGAACGGTGTTGTGCCGAAATATCCATCATCTTTTGTATGCTGAATTTTTCTCCATTCTCTCAAATATTTTGTTATAAGATGCTGTGCCTTTGTAGGTTCACCCAGATGCATAAATGATTTTGCCTGCCAATAAGGAAGCTCTTTAAGATGCATATTACTGAAATATTCAATGGTTACATTTGCAATATAGCTGATAATTTCATCAGCCTCCGCTTTTTTACCCAAGATTTCAAGGCAAAGTGCCTCGTGATATTTAAGCGGTATAAGCTTGCAATGGTTCCATATACCTGCACCCAAAGACTGGGGAAGCACCTGACCTTTTCTGAATAATTCAATTGCTTCTTCAACATTTCCGCTTTCAAGTGCATTTTTACCTTTTACAAGATATGCAAACATATACTGGTCTGCAATAGCGTGTTCACCACCCTCGCACGGTACAAAGTCATGTGACATAAGGGTTTCTATTGCCTTTTCGGGCATAAATGCCTGATTATACGCCTTTGCAAGTTCAGTAAGCTCGTCATCACGACATGTCTTGTGGCTTGTTATAAGATTTATTTTTTCTTTAGGGTCCACTCCCAGCTTATCCATAAGAACAACTGTTTCATAAAGCAGTTCTTCATCGTCCGGTCTGCTATCAAGCACTTCTTTCATTAAAGCAAGTGCCGCTTCGGGTTTGTTAAGATGACTGAAACATGCAACTGCAAGATTTCTTTTTGCAATATAGTTATCATTACAATCTTCCCAAAGCTCAGCAGCTTTTTCGTAGTGCAATTTGTTGTATATCAAGCAACCAAGCAACATTTTTGCATCATTATCATCTGTTTTAGCTATTACATCTTTTAAAACTTCCATTTCTTCCAAGCGTACAGGATAGCATGGTCCAAGCTCTGCCTTTTTAGCCTTTTCATAATATTGGTTGTCTTTTGTGTAATATCCAAGTACATAATAAAGCATTTTTCTTCTGCAGTCGGGACATTTTTCTTCAAGTCCCGAAAGAAGTTTAATAATATCATTATACCTTCCCATTGCTGACAGGTCAAATGCAATATCAAGACAAGTCTGCACAGCATCGCTGTCCATATTGACATAAAGTTCATCCTTTTCGCCAATAAATCGCATCATATGGTCAAGGCTGTCTGCTTTAAGCTGACTTGTAACAATGCTGTCAATATTTTCGCCAAGTTCTTTTTTTGCGATAGCAAGGCAGGCAAGTGCAATATTGTTTTTTCTGCCGTAATCAAGAGCATTTTCGGCGTGTCGTATTGCCTCTTTGTAATCCTTTCTGCGTATATCAATAACCGCAATTCGGCTCATTGTCTTTGCAACACAATCTGCCGCCCAATATGCCTTGTAGTAATAATCATACGCCTTATTAAAATTACCCTTTGCCTCTAAAATTCTACCCATTGTATAATATGCTTCACCGCTTTGCGTTCTTTCGTTAAACAGAGTAAGTGCCTCAATTGCCCTTTCTGCATAGCGCTCTGCACTATCTAAACTATAGCGGTTAAGTTCATACTTTGCCATAGCAATAAGTGATGGAATATGATTGATGTTTCGATTTAACGCCTCTTTCCAATAGCTGTCAGGAAGAATCGCAGGGTCACGGTACTGGTCAACATGAACACCTGCAAGGTAAAGTTCATCCGCACTGTTCATACCTGCCGCCGATGGCATATCTGTAATAACATCCGGCATATTCAGCCTGTTAAAGTTCTTCTCGGTATATTCGGTAACGGTTTTGCCCTCTGCAGCAACTGTAACCGTAACAAATTCAGGAAGACTATCAACATCAACTACAATAACATTTTCGGGTGACAAATCACAGCATGTTTCAAAATAAACAGTATTATTATCACTAATTTTAACTGTCGCATTTTTATAAACCTTAGTAGTCTGCAATTTAAAAGTATTAGTTTCCCTGTCAATTTTGAAAGCACAGTTAAGGTTTGCGAATGTAGGCGAACCTATCTTTGATATAGGATACCAATGCTGTGAAAATTCTTTTGTTTCATAAGGTGCAAGCCATGCAAAATTCGGTTGATTATCGGAATAGGAGCCTGCCATAAGCTCCGCATATTCACCGTCTGTGTCGGTAAGTGCATTTTCCCAGGACTTTGAAATCTGACAATATGCCCAGGTAAACATTTTTTTACCGGGTGAAATATGGTGGTCACCAATGTGAACAACTCCACATTCTTTGCCATGGTCATAACCACCGAAGAAATCAAATTCGGATGCACAGGCAAAATATGATGTTGCCTGTCTTGTATTTTTGTGCCATGAAACGTCACGGTCTTCATCCATCGGTATTCCGTTAAAAACGCCATTGCCTGCTATCGGATATGTTGTTCTTGACTTTAAATAGTGAAAGTTTACGTATGATACATCCTGAGGGAAGAAAATCTGGTACTGTTCATTTACGGGAACTGCCGCATTCTCCCACCAAAGGAATGACTTTTCCGCCGAAGTTCTGTTATAAAGTCTCATTCTTGTTTCAAAGCTTGTTTCCCCCGGGCGAAGGATAATGCTTACCATACCCTTCATACGGTCAATAGGGTCATGTTCTGACAGATTACATACCACACTTCCGTCGGCAAGCTCTTCAACGGTAAAATCACATGGCATAAAACCTGATGCACGGTGATGAAAAGGCCAGTTAAATTCCACACCGCCTGAAATCCAAGAGCCAAGAACACCTATAAGTGCCGGCTTTATAACGTGTTGTTTGTAAAAAAAAATCATAACCCGTTTTTTTGTCATATGCCGAATATATTCTGCCGCCTATTTCAGGAAGAATTTCAATTTTTACATATTCATTTTCCAAGGTTACAAGCTTGTATTTTTTATCTTCCTTGTGTGTTCTGTCAACCTGCATAACTACTTTATTAGGATAGGGTCTGCCACTTGTTCTTTGATGCACACGGTTTTCAGCAAACATAGGCATTTCTTCTGCCGGAGGTTCAGGATATGTAGGAATAATAATTTCTCCAACAGTTACTTTTGCTTTATTCATAAAATCATCCTTTACTTTAAACTTTTTTTATGGTATTATATAATAGAAATTCAGATTTTTATATGTATAAATTTACTTTGTTTTTAACAAATATTACTGTGAGGTGGTTTTGTGACATTACCGGAAAACATAATATGCGGATATTTTGACTGTGCAAAGGAATTTGGAACACTTTCCATATCACCTAAGCGTCTGGTTGAAAGATATGAAATCGAATTTTATCTGGAAGACGGATATACAACCACCACTGATGACCGCACATTTCAAATAAAAAAGAATTATATACAAATTGCAAAACCCGGTCAGATTCGTTTTAGCAAATTACCCTTTAAAACCGCGTACCTGAAATTCGAAGCAAAGGATGAAATAGCCCAACAACTCTCTATAATTCCTGAATATTTCCATAGCAGTCACCCTGAAAAAATCCATAATTTAATGGATGAAATAATACTTTTAAACGAGGAACAAAAAAACATTTTTCTTTTATACAGTAAGCTTCTTGCAGTTTTAAATCTGATTTTTTACGATGCCGAAATCCCCGATTCAAGAAGTGGGAAAAACTATACCGTTATTTCAAATGCAAAAAAATTTATAGAATCTAACTTCCAAAAGCAAATTACACTTAGCGACATTTCGAAAAGTGTACATTTAAGTGAAATATATTTCAGGTCTATTTTTACCGAATCGGTAGGGATGTCTCCACATCAGTTTTTGATTAACTGTCGGGTTGATAATGCAAAAAAACTCCTTTGGAATAGTGATATTGCAATGAGTGATATTGCTGGAAAATCAGGATTCGGCTGTCAGCAGTATATGAATAAAGTATTCAAAAAAGAAACAGGAATGACACCAAACGAATACCGCAAGACTTTTCAGCAAAATTATTCTCTTTAAAATTTTTCCACTAATCATAACCACCAGTAAACTGGTGGTTTGCACAGCCCCTATAAGGGGCTATTAC
>OIXG01002257.1_pt1 | contig 15185 bp, 18 predicted proteins | sample 1587731 | NCBI WGS metagenome assembly OIXG01 (sample SAMEA3888908, study PRJEB22519) | human gut metagenome | biome: human gut; feature: human-associated habitat; material: faeces | place: Denmark | collected 2010
TTGTAGAAGAAATTCTATTCCGCGGCATTGTGCTTCGCTCCATGCGGAAATTCAGTCCCGCTTGGGCCGCGATTCTAATATCATCTGTGCTCTTTGGCGTTTACCATCTGAATATCGTGCAGGCTGTCTACGCCACCTTAATGGGTGTCGCCGCGGGGATCCTTTACGAGAGAAAAAGGAACCTGCTCTTCCCCATCCTCGTGCATTTCGCAAACAACCTCATTACTATGCTGCAGGGCTTTGCGCCATCCGAAATGAATGAACTGATCAGCATTTTCATTCTGATCATGATCGCTCCGGCAGGGTATGTCGTCTGCCGCTCGCTCCGGCAGGGCAAAAGAGCGGAGGAGTCGGTCCCGTTCGAGGCTTGACAGGCAGCCATTCCGCCCTATAATAAAAAATCATCTCATATCAAGACATTGTGTTGAAAAGGAGGCTCTTATGCTCGATCGAAAAGCCTATGAAAAGCTGGACTACACGCTCTGCCTGCTCAGCGCCCGGGCAGACGGAAAGGCCGGCGGCTGCATCATCAATTCCTTCCATCAGGTCACAAGCTCCTTCCCTGCGAAGTTCACGATAGCCGTCAACCGCGACAACGCCACGACGGATCTGGTGGAAAAGGCGGGCAGCTTCTGCGTCACTCTGCTTGCCCATGACGCGCCGGAGTCGATCATCAAGGACTTCGGCTATCGCTCCGGCCGCGTTGCGGACAAGTTCGCCGGCTATTCGCCCAAGACGGATGCGGCAGGGAATCCCTACCTGAGCGAGCACATGGTCTCGCGCGTTTCCTGCCGTGTTCTCGACAAGGTGGAGGTCGGAAACTACACCGTCTATGTGGCGCAGGCGACCGAGGCGGAGGTTTTCAGCGCCGCGCCGGTCCTGACGCTCAACGCCTTCACCGGGCGGGGACGCGCCACGCCGAGCACCGCCACGGTCTACCGCGAGATGGTGGGCGGCGGCTTCCGCTGCTCCGTCTGCGGCTATGTCCACGAGAGCGAAACGATCCGCGAGGACTTCATCTGCCCGATCTGCCGTGCCACGGCGGACAAATTCATCCGGCAGGACTGAAGCAATCAGAGAGCGCCTGCCGTTCCGGCTAAAGACGCGCGTCCGGGAGCATTGCCATCACCGACGCGGAAACGCAGATATTTCAAAAAGCGGTCTTGCGGCCCAAGCGGGCTGCAAGACCGTTTTTTGATTCCCGTGCGGCAAGGTCGTCGCTGCGAAGGCTCGCCTCGAAGAAGTCCGTTTTGACCACGTTGGCGTCAGTGTATTGGCTGGCCCATTCCATGCTCTCCGGCTCGCTCTCGAAGCGCAAATACTTTCTTATGACCCTCAACCATGCGCGAGGGGCTTCTCCTCACTCCGCCAAGGCTTTGCCAAGCGCACGGCAGGCGTCGAGCGCTGCGTCGTCGGGCGTCTCCGTGCAGATCACGCTCTCGCACACGAGGTTCAGCCCCGCGTCGGCGCAGTCCTTCTCCCAGCTGCGCATCCACTCGCCGTCGCCCCAGCCATAGGAGCCGAACAGCGCCGCGCGCTTACCGCCGAGGCTGCGCTTGCAGGCATCGAACATCGGCTGGAACTCCATTTCCTCCAGCACCTCGCTGCCCATGGCGGGGCAGCCGAAGGCAATGGCGCCGTAGGCGTTCAGATCGCCGGGCTGCACCCGGTCGGGCGTGAGCAGCGCGGCCTCCGCGCCCGCGGCGGTCATGCCCTCGGCAACGGCACGCGCCATCGCCTCCGTATTGCCTGTGCCGCTCCAATAAACAACAGCAGTTTTCATTTTCGTAAATTCCTTTCTTTGATGATTTTATATGATCAAACCGCGACGGCAAGCTGCTCGAGCCTCGAGCCGCTTTGCCAGAGTGCGCAGTAGATCTCCGTGCATTTTCTGTATTTTGTGAACAGTGAGCGCGCCTTTTCCTCGTCGCCGTAGACCTTCCAAAGCCCCGCGCACTTGAAATCGTTCGCGCGGTGGTCGATGAAGCCCTTCACATCCTCCGGCGGGTAGCTGAGGAACAGCCCCACCTCGTGCGGGAACTCGCCACTCTCGCGGAAGCGACAGGCAAGCTGCGCCACGCAGCGCGCGCAGCTCTCGTCCTCGTAGCCCGCCCGCCGCAGCAGCTCGGACGCCCGCGCGTCCCGCAGGTCCCGCCGCAGCACAGCGGGGCGGTAGAGGTAGAGGAGCGCCTGCCCCGCTAAAAAACGGATCGGCAGCAGGCAAAGCCCCTTCGGCGAAAGCCTACGGTTCAGCTGCCGGATGTCGGACAGCAGTGCCTCGCGGTCCTCGCAGGGACAGGGAAACAGGCTCCCCGTCTTGATGCCCGCGAGCGTCGGCGCGCCCTGACGGACCAAAATTTCTTCAGACATTTGCTCCCCCCCTTTGACAGTGTTATTAAATCAGTTCCCTTATTTTGGGTGGTTCGGCTTTCATTCAGAGCGTCCAACTCCGGCTCTCGGTCTGAAACTGCACCATGTGAGCGAAGATGTGTTTCATTCAAAACGCCTCTTTCAAAAGCCGATTTTCACGATCTGCATTTTCAGCACTCCGTCTCCGACTCTGGCGAGGAAACGGAAAAAGCCACTGACGGACGGGGCCTTCAAATCGTTATAGCCCAGCATATAGCCGCGGCTGGTGACCTGCAAACAGCTGTTCCACGCGCCAATCTCACGCTTTGCGTCGAAGACTGCGAAGTACGCGCTCACATCCTTAATCTTCGCGCTCTTGAGCCACGTCTTCGCAATCATCTTCACCGCCGTCCGATTCGCTGCGTCAAATACCAGTACGCCGCCGGGGAAGGCATCCGCCATGGCCCGCACCAACGCCTTGACCTGCTCAGTCAGAAAGTAGTAGAACACGCCTGAGGCAAAGAATATTGCCCCGTCGGAGGCGTCGATTTGAGAAAACCACGCCGTTTCTTTCAAATTGCAGGGGATATTTTCCTCACGCTCTCCGACGGGTAAAAGCTCGTTGCGCACAGCAATCACATCAGGAAAGTCCAAATTGTAGATTTTGCAGCTGCCGTTGTCGCAAGCTTTCCCGGTACTGTCCAGCCCGCAGCCCAAATTGACCACCGCCGCGTTGGGATGGCCTTTCAGATAATCCCGCACCTCCCATGCCAGATCGTTCTGCCGCATAGCCACCTCCAGCGAACCGAAACGCTGCATCAGGCTGCGGGACTTTTTTTCCGCCTGCGAAAAGTCGTAGTCAATATTATCAATCAGGCAAACCGCCGTTTTATCCCGGTAGAGATCAGGATACAGCTCCGAACACACCTTCCGGGCAAACAGCGGGATAATCAGTGTCTCCTGCACAGTATTTTCCTCGATTTTGTATTTCATATCGGGTCCTCACATTTTTTGATAAAGGGCAGCTTCGGCATACTGTCATGCCCGGCGATATATGTCAGCATTTCAGCAAAGTCCTTCGGATCACGAATCTGATATTGCATGTGATTGTATCCCTCAAATACAGGGTAATTGCCGTAGGGGTAGGCTTTCATCACCGCCTGGCGGTATTTGAAATGCTCTTCTATGCTGCCAAACTCGAAATAGATATGCCTTTGCATTTCTTTGGAAAGTGGCGGAAAGGGTTTATCCTCCAGGCTGTCCGAAATCTGCCGCCGCAAATTTGTATAGGTCAGATTTTTCCCTGCGGCTATAAAATACGGCTTTATGGAGTCGTCGTCACACCACAGGATTTTTTTCAATGTGCCGCCCTTCGACCAATACAGGCTCTTGATGGCCAGATACAGAAACGGCGTCATGATATGGCGTATCACCGAACTTATCTGAGCAAACTGCCCGCCGTCAAAGAAAACGTGTCCGATGGGCAGCTTCGTGCTTATCAAAAATGCCATGGCAAGGTCGGCGCCGATTGAAGAAGCCACAACCAGTTCAAGGTATTCCACTCCCTGGGATTTCAGGTATTCTTCCACCTGCCGCACCTCGTCTATCTTGCTGGCATATTTCAGCCCCTCGCAGTACACGGTGGAGGTGGGCAGAATGCAGAAATACCGATCCTGTAAATAGTTCGCAACCGGTTCGCTGCTTTCTCCCGTCACGCCCATGGCATGAAAAAACAAGACAGCGGGATTGCTTGGATTTCCAAATGTCCTAAACTTCATTGTTTCCTCCTTACCCCAGCGCCACATCCAGCGTCATCATGACGCTGAAACCGACGGCAAAGAAAACCGTGCCGAGGTTGGAGTGCTTTCCCTGCGACATCTCTGGGATCAGCTCCTCCACCACATAGAGCATAAAGCGGTCGTAGTGCTTTGCGTTTCTGTCCCAAAAGCTTTTGTTTCCGTCCATCGGTCTTCACCTTCTTGTTAGATAGCCTTAACCGCTTGCTATGAGAAAATGCGCTCAGCGCGCATCCTTCTCTTGTGCGCCGCCGTCCGGCAGCAGCTCGGTCATGCTTTTGAGGCTGATGCCGAGCGTGGACATATTGTGCAGCAGCGCCGATGCCGTCGGCGGCAGGAGGCCGAGCACGCCCAGCACGATCAGCGAGAAATTGAAGCCGACGATAAAGCGGTAATTATGTTGAATACGCTTCATCAGCTCATCGCTCAGCCGCCGCAGCGTTACCAGCGCGAAGAGATCCTCCGAGGCAACGGTGATGTCGGCGATCTCGCGGGCGATGGCAGCACCCGTCGAGATGGCGATGCCCGCGTCCGCCTCGGAGAGGGCGGGAGAATCGTTCACGCCGTCACCGATCATGATGACAGTGCGTCCCGCCGCCTTTTCGCTGCGGATGAACGCCGCCTTGTCCTCGGGCAGAACTTCCGCGTAAAACTCGTCCACGCCGACCTCGGCGGCAACGGCCTCCGCCGTGCGGCGGTTATCGCCGGTCATCATCACGACCTTGCCGATGCCGAGCGCGTGCAGCGCGCGGATCGCGTCCTTCGCCTCTCTGCGCAACGGGTCGTGGATACAGATGGCCGCCGCCAGCTCACCCGCGATGCACAGGTACAGGTGGGAATACGCAGCGGGCAGGGCGTCAAATTTCGCCCGATCTCCCTCCGGCACGCGGCAGCCCTCGTCCTCAAAGACAAAGTGCGCGCTGCCGATGAGGACACTTTTGCCCTCGACCATGCTGGAGATGCCGTGCGCCACGACATACTGCACCTGCGAGTGGTATTCCTCATGGGTAAGTCCCCGCCGCTTCGCCTCCTCCACCACGGCGTTCGCCATGGAGTGGGGATAATGCTCCTCCAGACAGGCGGCGAGGCGGAGCATTTCCGCCTCGTCGCGGCCTCCGAAGGGAACGACCTTGGCGACGGTGGGCATGGCATGGGTGAGCGTGCCGGTCTTGTCGAACACAACGGTGTCTGCCTGCGCCACAGCCTCCAAAAACCGCCCGCCCTTGACGGAAATGTGGTGGGTGCTGCTCTCGCGCATGGCGGACAGCACCGCAATGGGCATTGCCAGCTTGAGCGCACAGGAGAAGTCCACCATCAGCACCGCGAGCGTCTTGTTCGTGTCGCGCGTGAGAAGATAAGTCAGCAGCGTGCCGCCGAGCGTATAGGGGACGAGTCGGTCGGCAAGGCGGGACGCCTTGTCCTCGGCGGTGGATTTGAGCTTTTCCGACTCCTCGATCATGCGGACGATACGGTCATACCGCCCGCTGCCGGACGCCTTTTCCACGCGAATGACGCACGCGCCCTCCTCGGCGACTGTCCCGGCATAGACGAGGCTGCCCTCGCGCTTGACTGCCGGCAGCGGCTCGCCCGTCAGGGACGCCTGATTGATCATCGCCTCGCCGGCGACGACGCGGCCGTCGAGCGGGATCAAGCTGCCCGTGCGCACGACGATCTCATCCCCTGCCTTGACGGTCTGGATGGGAACGAGCGTCTCGGCTTCGCCGGTTTTGAGCCAGACCTGCTCCACACGGAGCGACATCGCGCCGGCAAGGTCGGCAACGGACTTTTTGTGCGTCCATTCCTCTAAAATTTCGCCGAGCCGCAGCATGAACATCACCGAGCCCGCGGTGGCGAAATCGCCCCGTGCCATGGACACCGTAACGGCGGTGGCGTCCAGCACAGCGACGGAGAGCTGCCCGCGCAGCAGCGCGGAAAGCCCCTCGCGGAGGTATCTGACCGAGCGTGCGAGCGCGATGGCAGTCGTCACCGGCGCCGGCAAAAACAGCTTGGAGATGCAGCGGCACATGACGGTGACGGCCAGCTTGTCCTCAAACTCGCGGTTCAGCGCGCGGGAGGTGTGCTCCGGCACCAGCTCCATAGCCTCCGCCTTGGCGAAAGAAAAAATTGCCAGCGCACGGAGTATGCTTCCGCGCTCCGCATCGTAGAGCACCACGGCGTCCTGTGTGCGGTCGTAGACCTTGACGGAGCGCACGCCGCCTTGGGCGCGCAGATAGTATTCGAGCACATCCGCCTGATGCAGCGTCATCCGAGCGCAGCAGAGATGGACACGCAACCTCCCTGCCGATTCATGCAGGATCGTGCATTTCATGGTTCACTCCGCCTTGCTTTCCTCCGCGGAGGCGTCCTCCACCACGGCGGCGGCCTCAGTCTCCGCGCGGCGCTCGTTGATCTCCTTCGCGTCGGCGTAAACATCCTCCACTCCCTCGCGCACGGCGGTGACCGTTTTCATCACATCCTCCTTGGCGCGCAGCGCCGCGGCGGCCGTGTGCGCGTAGGCACGCTTTGCGTCCCTGCTACCCAGCAGCTTGATGCCCGCCGTGCCGAACAGCACGCCCGCGGCAAATAAACCGATTTTCTTCATCATAAATGACCTCCTTGTCTGATAACGAGCGGTTAGATACATCTAACTTCGCTTGCCTATAAATTACCATACGCTCGCAGGAAATGCAAGCATATTTTTTGACCATTTTCGCAGTTCCGGCGGCAAGGCCTTAGGGCTTGACAAAAGCAGAATCCGCGCTATAATATTTGCGAATGGTTCGCAGATTGGAGCGTGGGTCATGTCTGAGTACAAAACAAGGCAGCGGAGGACTCTGCTTGCCTATTTGAGCCGGCATCCAGACGAGCTGCTGACTGCACGCCAAATTGCCGACGCGCTGGCAGAAGAGCACATCAGTCTCAGCGCCGTATATCGAAATCTTGCGCAGCTGGAAGCGGAAGAAAAGGTGCGCCGAAGCAGCAAGAGCGGCACGCGCGAGGTCTACTACCAGTACCTTGACGCTGAGGACTGCAAGGGCGCACTGCACATGAAGTGCATAAAATGCGGCAAGACCTTTCACATGGCGGACGGCAACGCCGCTTTGTTTGCAAAGCACTTGGCGCAGAGCGAGCAATTCCTGCTGGACACGACCGACACGATCCTCTGTGGGATCTGTTCGGCTTGCAGGGAAGCATAACGATCGGGAGGGAGGACAGACCATGACAAAGAAGCTTCGTTTTCTGACGCGCCTGCTGGCGGCGACGCTGGCAGTTGTCCTGCTGTCCTCCGCGGTCTATCTCGCGCTCGCGTCCGACCATGACTGCGCCGGCGAGGACTGCGCCGTCTGCCGCCAGATCAGCGCCTGCGAAAATCTGCTGAAAACGCTGGGGCTTACAGGCGCCGCCGCAGCGGTCACCGCCGCGCTCCCCTATGCGCTGTGCAAGGCGCTCCTTCCCTGTGCAGAAAGGCTCGGCACAGGGACGCTCGTTTCTCTCAAGGTAAAGCTCTCGAATTAAAATAGGACCTTTACAAGGGCGAAGTCTATCCGTTTTCGGATAGGCTCTTGCGGTTTTGCCGCTGCCCTTGTATTTTTGCGCCTATTTTTCAAAATTCGGAGGTTTTATCTGTACTATGAGAAGAATTTTTCCCCTGTTTCTTGCGCTGACCGTGGCGGTCAGCCTGCTTGCCGGCTGCGGCAAAAAGAACGCCGCGGAGAGCGGCGAGAGCGAGTCTGACAAATTGCGCGTCGTCGCCACGATCTTCCCCGGATATGACTGGGTCCGCCAGATCATGGGCGACAGAGCGGCGGCAGCCGACCTCACCATGCTGCTGGACAACGGCGTTGACCTGCACAGCTACCAGCCCACAACGGACGACATCATCAAGGTCTTCGACTGCGACCTCTTCATCTATGTGGGCGGCGAGTCCGACGGCTGGGCGGAGAATGCCCTGAAAACCGCCGCCAACAAGGATATAAAGGTCGTCAGCCTGCTGGAAGTCCTCGGCGAGCGTGTCAAGACAGAGGAGATCGTCGAGGGCATGCAGGACGCCGAACATGCTCATGCCCACGACCACGAGCATGACCATGAGCATGACCACGACCACGAGGAGGAAGCCGACGAGCATGTGTGGCTGTCCCTGAAAAACGCCGCGGTGCTGGTCGATGCGATCTCCAACTCCCTGCAGGAGCTTGATCCCGACAACAAGGGCGTCTACGCTGCCAACGCTGCGGCTTACATCGAAAAGCTTTCCGCGCTGGACGGCGCATACCAGTCCGCCGTGGACAGCGCGGCGCGCAAGACCGTTCTGTTCGGCGACCGCTTCCCCTTCCGCTATTTGGTGGATGACTACGGTCTGAGCTACTATGCTGCCTTTGCGGGCTGCTCCGCCGAGAGCGAGGCCAGCTTTGAAACCGTTTCGTTCCTTGCAAAGAAGGTGGACGAGCTGGGACTTCCCTGCGTACTGACCATTGAGGGCAAGAACCACAAGCTCGCGGAAACCATCGTCCAGAGCACCGCCGGGAAGAACCAGAAGGTGCTGACCATGGACTCCATGCAGTCCACCACCTCCGAGGATGCAGCAAACGGTACTACCTACCTTTCCGTGATGGAGCAGAACCTCTCCGTGCTGAAAGAAGCCTTGGGCTGAGAGCGGGGTGATCTCATGGCTCAGCTTGAGCCTAATGTACAAACGGAGCCATGCAAAGCGTACCGTCCCTCCTTGATTCAAGTGCTGGCCGAAAACCCTTTACTTGATCTTCGCTGCGGATACCCAATCATTAGGAAGGATGCATGGCGTTTGGATAAAGCGGAGCGTATTAAGCAGCTTCGCGACTACTTATCCTCGGGAAATATCCCTGCGGTTATTCTGTGCGATTATGAAAGCGAGTCAAAGCAAACCGTTCCCTCATTCGAGGGCATGATAAATGAACTTAAAAATACCAGCCCGTTTTCGAGAAGTTCATCGTCAATTATCTCCCCCAATATGGAGACGCTTTTGCTAAAAGTACAATCGGCGCCGAAAGAGCAGGAAACCAGAATTGCCCAATATGATGTCTCAGGATTGCTGAAATATCGAACCTGCCACGCCCATTATTTCCGCTGCGGAAAAGGTATGCTGACGGAGCTTAACAAGATACTGAAGATCAATGCGAAAAGCGGAGATATCGTGCTGATCGAAACGGCCCTATGTGGTGGCGATGCAAAGTATTTCCCCAAAACCGACGATCCTGCCGAAAATGTCAGCAAGATTCTTTATTACCTGCTGGATTACCCCAATGGAAAGCCATACAACTACGGGTCGGTTTTCTTCTACGCCGACGCACTTCTTAAACAAATGGATGCCCTTCGCAATGAGCAGAGCATAGATTTGAGAAAAATCAAAATCCTCAATGAAGAAATAGATATCTTGTCTGCACACACAGGAATGCCGCAAAAGGTCTTGAACCTGAGCGGCACCAGCTTCATCTATGAGCGAAGACAAGTCCGTCGCGATCACCGAGATAATGAGCGGCGGCAGAGCTGCTGCGCGAGAGTATCTGCGCGCGGCAAATATGTCAAGGTCGTGACGACGGCCCCTCCCTATGATGAAGAAGGCGAACAGATCGATAAAACCACCACTATGAGCGAGACGAGGTCCGAGGAGATGGGGCTGATAGGCGAGTGGCTTCTATCGGGCATAAGTAGCGGCAAGGGAAGCTACACCGACACCGTCACCATTGAACTGGTGGATGGGTCGCTCGCTCCGGTCAATGCGGAGTTCACCATGAACAGGCGAGTATCGCGTTATGATACGGACCCCTTGGGGAGTACACAGACCATACAGAAAAAGACGGAGATCACCAAGGGCTTGAAGGAAACACAGGGAAGCATAGATGACAAAGCGCAGAAGTGGCGCCGGCGAAACGCTGGCCTCCGTGCTCATCGCGGCGCTGGCTTTTGCATTCCTCTCGACCGCCGCTGTCACGCTCTGCGAGAGCAACGGTTATCGCTGCTACACGGAGGTGAGACCATGAAAAGGCTGCGCGTCAACGCGGCGCAGTGACAAAAAAACGCTGTCGGGCGTTCGGCCCGACAGCGATCTTTCTATTCGCTTCTTGTGATGTCATGCACCCATTTTCCGCTGCGTACGCGCCATATACCGAGCGGCGCTTTGACGATATGCTCGATCATCAGGCAGGGGCAGAACCAAACATTCGGCACACGGAGCACCAGTCCCAAAAGGCACATGATCGGCAGAGAAAAGAACCAAAGCGGTATGTTGTCGATTATGAGGGAGGCTTTCACATCGCCGCCGCCGCGCAGTACGCCGATGACCATGGACGCGGTGTAGCCATGGAGGGGCATGGAGAGCGCGTAGGAAAGCACCATAACGGTGCAGAGCCTTGCGGCCTCAGCTGTGAGCCGAAAGAGCGGCAGAACCTGGGGACGCAGCACGGTGAAAAAAAGCACCAGCTCGGCCCCGCCGAGTGCAACGCCGAACATGAACGAGGTGAAGCAAACGGCACTGCCGATGCTCAGCACGCCTGCGCGGTTGCCGACGCCGATCTCCTTGCCGACGATGACGGCGGCGGCATTGGCAAGACCGAAGATACCTGCGGTGGTGAGCTTGTCGATGTTGCCGGCCACCGTGTAGGCGGCAAGGAGGTCGCCGCTCGCGGTCATATGCCCCATGATGACAGTCATCATGGAGTAGGCAAGACCCCAGAGCGTTTCATTTGCCAAGACCGGCGCGCTGTAATGCACGAAGCGGCGCAGCATCTCGCGGCCCGGCCGGAGGATGGCGCCCCACTGAAGCGGCACGGTGCGGCAGCGCAGCGCATAGCCAAAGGCGAGGACGAATTCCACCACGCGCGAGAGCAGCGTTGCAACGGCCGCTCCGGTGACGCCGAGCGCGGGAAAGCCGAGCTTGCCGAAAATGAGCACATAGTTGCCAACCGTGTTGAAGAGCATGGACGCACCGAACACCAGCATACCGAAGCGCGGATTTTCGATGCTGCGCTGCATCCCAATGTAGATGGACGAGAGCGAGTTGAGGATGTACGAAAAGCCGACGATGCGGATATACGGCACGGCGATCTCCACAAGGAGGAGATTGTCCGTCACCAGCAGCAGCACGCTCGCAGGGAAGCAGGCCATGATGAGGGCAAAGACCGTCGAAACGCTGCCGGCGATAAAAAAGCCGATGCCCATGACGCGGTTGATGCTCTCACGGTCGCCGCGCCCCCAATACTGGCTGATGAGCACGCTCGACCCACTCTGCAGGCCGAACACGACGAGCTGAACGATGAAGATGGGCACATTCGCCACCGTGACGGCGGACATTTCACTGCTGCCGAGCAGGCCCACCATGAAGGTATCGAGAAAGCCGAGCGAGGTGGTGATGAGATTTTGCACGATGATGGGCAGGGCGAGCAAAAAGAGCCGCCGATAGAAGCCTTCCGGCTGATGAAGAAAGGAAAACATAAGTAACCTCAAAAAGCTGAAGAAGCGTCAAATTTACAGCATGGGGAAGCGTGTTTCCCTGTGCCTGCGGAGCGCGGATACGAGCGCGTCGATCTCCTCGCGCGTCGTCTCGGGCGCGAAGCTCACGCGCAGCACGCCCGCGGCGGTTTTTTTGTCGAGCTGCATCGCAGCATAGACATGGCTGAGCTTTCCGCGGTGGCAGGCGCTGCCCGCCGAGATGCAGATACCCTGCCCGCCGAGGTCAGTGACGACATTCGCGCTCGGGTAGCCGACGAGCGAGATAGCGAGGATATGCGGCGCAGCGCCGTCTCCGATGCGCACCACGCCGTCGATGGCGAGCAGCCGGTCGAGCGCGTACTGCTTGAGCGCCGCCATGTGTGCGAGCTTGGCCTCATAGTCCTCCAGCCGCAGCTCGACCGCGCGGGCAAAGCCCGCGATCTGCGCCGTGGCCTCAGTGCCGGAGCGCAGGCCGCGCTCCTGTCCGCCGCCCGCGAGCAGGGGACGCACCGCGCGGCAGCACGGGCCGATGTAGAGCGCGCCGACGCCCTTGGGCGCGTTGAGCTTGTGCCCGCTGAGGGAGATGAGGTCGGCGCCGAGCGTGTCTGCGCGGAAGGGGACCTTCAAAAAAGCCTGTACTGCATCGGTGTGCAGCAGTGCCTTCGAGCCGCGCTCGCGCAAGAGCGCGGCGACCTCTGCGACCGGAAAGACACAGCCGGTCTCGTTGTTCACAAGCATCATGGACACGAGCGCCGTATCCTCGCGCAGCGCGTCCGCGACCTGCTGCGCTGTGACATTGCCGTTTCTGTCCGGCGCAAGGCGGGTGACGGTATAGCCCTCCTGCTCGAGCTGGCGGCAGGACTCAAGCACCGCACTGTGCTCCACCGCGGTGGTGATGATGTGCCGCCCTACATGGCGGTTTTGGTGCGCGGCAAGGCGGATGGCCCAGTTGTCGCTCTCCGTGCCGCAGGAGGTGAAGAAAAGCTCCTCGGGTTTGCAGCCGAGCGCGGCGGCGACGGCCGCGCGGTCCGCGTCCAGCCGCTTTTTTGCGGCGGCGCCGTAGGGATACTGCGCGCTGGGGTTGCCGCTGCCATTGAGTAAAACATCATACATCGTGTCCGCCACCTCGCGCGCGACGGGCGTGGTGGCGGCATGGTCAAGATAGATCATGAATGATCAAATCCTTTCTTTTGACTTGCAATCAAACGAAAACATGATATGATGATTATACACAGATAAACAGCGAAAAGCAAGGAGAACCCAATGAAGATCGCGATTTACACTTTGGGCTGCAAGGTGAACCAATACGAGACGCAGGCGATGGAGCGGGAGCTGGTCGCCCGCGGGCACGAGCTGGTGGATTTTGAGTCCCCCGCCGACGCCTACATCATCAACACCTGCTCCATCACAGCAGTGAGCGACAAAAAGTCGCGCCAGATGATTCGCCGCGCGAAGAAGAACGCTCCCGCCGCCATTGTCGCCGCCTGCGGCTGCTATGTGCAGACGCACGAGGAAGAGGCGAAGACCCTTGGAATCGACCTTTTGATGGATGTGAACGACCACAAGAAATTTCTCGACCGTCTGGAGGAGGCAGCGAGGACGCGCGAGTGCGTTACGGACATCGACAATGCGCTGCGCCGCCGCGACTTTGAACTGCTGCCTGCCGGCGGCATGGCAAACCGCACCCGCGCGATGCTCAAGGTCGAGGACGGCTGCGTGAATTTCTGCACCTACTGCATCGTTCCGTATGCGCGCGGCCCTGTGCGCTCGCTGCCGATGGATGCGGCCGCGGAGCAGGTGAGGGCGCTGCGTGAGCAGGGCTACCGCGAGATCGTGGTCACCGGCATCGAAATTTCCTCCTACGGCCAGGATCTCAAGGACGGCACGAGCATTATCGACCTATTGGAGCTGATCGCCCGTGAGGGCGGGGAGATGCGCATCCGCCTCGGCTCGCTTGAGCCGCGCACCGTGACGCGGGAATTTTGCGAGCGGGCGGCAAAGCTCCAGTATCTCTGCCCGCACTTCCACCTTTCCATGCAGTCCGGCTGCGACGCGACGCTCAAGAGAATGAACCGCAGGTACGATACCGCGCGTTTTTACGAGTCTGTCGCGCTGCTGCGCAAGTATTTTGACGAGCCCGCCATCACCACCGACCTCATCACGGGCTTTCCCGAGGAGACGGAGGAGGAGTTCGGCGAAACGCTCGCCTTCCTCGAAAAGTGCGGCTTCGCCGCCATGCACATCTTCCCCTATTCCGTGCGCCCCGGCACGAAGGCCGCGGCGATGCCGCAGGTAGAGATGAGCGTGCGCGAGGAGCGTGCGGCGCGCGCCGCCGCCGTCGCGGAACGGCTGCACCGCTCGTATCTTGAGCGCTGCGTGGGAAAGAGCTTCCCCGTGCTCTTTGAGCAGGACAGGGGGAGCGGCAGCGTCGGCCACGCGCCGAACTATATGCCCGTCACGGTGGATGTGAAGGGGCTGCATAATACCGTGCAAAATGTGCGCATCACTGCCGTCGACGGCGACGGCCTGCGCGGAGAACTCAGGGAGGAAGCATGAGAAGCCACTTTTTTGCCTACATCGCGCGGATGCGCTACATCACGCGCTGGGCGCTCATGCGCAACACCTTTTCCGAGAATGTGCAGGAGCATAGCCACATGGTCGCGGTGCTTGCCCACGCGCTCGCGGTGATCCGCAACCGTGTGTATGGTGGGCAGGTCGACGCGGGACAGGTCGCCGCGGTCGCCCTCTACCACGACGCGAGCGAGATCATCACCGGCGATATGCCCACGCCCATCAAATATTATGCGCCTGAGATCCGCGACGCCTATAAAAAGGTCGAGTCCGTCGCCTGTGACCGTCTCCTTGCCATGCTGCCGGACGAGCTCAAGCCCGATTACGACGATGTGCTCGACTGTGCGGACGAAGAGGTGCTCGCGCTGGTCAAGGCCGCCGACAAGCTCTCGGCCTATATCAAGTGTGTGGAGGAACTGAAGGCGGGCAACGCGGAGTTCCGCCGTGCCGCCGAGCAGACGCGCGCCGCGCTTGATGCGATGCACCTGCCGGAGCTGGACTATTTTATGGCGCGCTGCATGGAGAGCTTCTCCATGACGCTCGACGAGCTGGAATAAGAGGAGGAAGAGCAATGATCAAAATTCGGACGCTGTATGTCGTGCTGCCGGTCACTATTCTGCTGGCGCTTGGCTGCTACTTGAGAGACTGGATGGGCGGCGTCGCCCTGTGGGCCTTTTTCGCGCTCGTGTGCGTGAGCCGCATTTTCCGTGAGCGGAAGGCGGAGAAGGAAGAGAAGAACGCGAAGAAGGAATAACGAAAAGAGCGGGGCGGCAGCCAATGTCACTAAGTTAAGCCGAAAGCGCGGCTGTTGGGGAGCGGGAAGAGAGTTTCCGCTCCTTAACAGTCGCGCCGTTTTTCACTCATTCTGTTAAGCCGATTATCTTTTGTGAACCGTTTGTAAAAAACTACTGTGTTCTGTTGACATTTTTAGAAATTCCAGCTATCCTTATATTAACGCCGTGGTGAACGGTGTTCGCAAGCAGAATTTGAGACAGCCAAAATGTGAGA
>OIXG01002264.1_pt1 | contig 15135 bp, 8 predicted proteins | sample 1587731 | NCBI WGS metagenome assembly OIXG01 (sample SAMEA3888908, study PRJEB22519) | human gut metagenome | biome: human gut; feature: human-associated habitat; material: faeces | place: Denmark | collected 2010
CAGAACCGCCGCGAAAACAGCCCTTACAACACGGAGGATAGCAAATGAGCAAATTTAACTTTATTTACGCCGAGGATCTGAGCCACCGGGAAAAGACGGTCTACATCTACCTCCGGGATCGCGCGGATGCCTCCGGCGTCTGCTGGCCGGGGATCAAGACCATCGCCGGTGAGTTGGGCCTCTCACCCCGCACCGTCCAGCGGGCCTTGGCAGATCTGGAACACAGGCAGCTCATCGAGAAGCGACAGCGCCACCGCGCCAACGGCAGCCTGACCAGCAATCTGTACCGCCTGACAGCGGCAAAAAAGTCACAGTCTCCCGCCAAGGGGGGACTGTGACTTTTTCTCTCCTAAAATTCTGTCCATAGGGTGGCGTCATCATGGCGCATCCAGAAGAACCTACTCTATCGGAGGATATACCAGTACAGAGAAAGAACAAGAATTATACAGCGTGTCGTCACATTCCATATTGTAGTAATCATTGAACACATAGTAGCGGAAATTGGGGTGGTCGGTCTTCCCCGCGAAAAAGGACGCGCCGCCCTCATGCAGATGAGGCTTGTATTTTTCCGGATAGGCGATGGTATGCAGCGCAGGCAGCGCCGCAGCATTTTCCATTCATATGGTTTGCTCCTTGCACTCAGACGCCCGGCATGCGGGTTTAAACAGGCACACACCTCCGCCAAAAGTGTCGGATCTCTGCCGACTGCCAGTATCTTCATTCCACGCCTCCTCCTTGCTGCGTGTTCCGCCGACAGCATTTTTTCCTGTGCGCTCGCATAGGTAGATGCTTTCCTTTTTCGCAGACATGTGCTGCAATGCGGCATATCCAGATACGCTGTATCAGCATCATTCATATGCACCATCATTACAGAGAGCACATCTGTTTCCCGCAGTACAGGTACGAGCTTTTTAGTGCTTACCGCTTACCATGAAAGAGCAAGGCGAGAATTTATGTTCTCACCTTGCTCTTTCGCCATGTTATGGAGCGGTACGGCTTAAGCCGCACCGCTCCTGCTCGTTATTGGAAATTGCATTGAACTGCTTCTGCTCTGCCGTGCGGGTCAGTTCTCATACCGGGTCCAGTCGGGGTTCTTGCTCATGCCGGTCCAGATCTCATAGTTGCCGGCCTTGTGCTTGAAGTCGTGGGAGTTGGTGGCTTCCTGCACTGCCAAATAGAACCAGTCGCCGGGGTTGCAGTCCGGCCAGACGTTCATGCCGGTCAGCAGGTCACTTTCCTCCTCCGGGATGCGGTTCAGCACCCGGTTGATCATGGTCATGGCCTGTGCACGGGTGATGTAGGTATCGGGACGGAAAGTCCCATCCTCAAAACCCTTGATCCAGCCCAGCTCCGCGGCCCGCTGGATGTACTTCTCCGCCCAGTGTCCGCTGATGTCGGAGAAGGTCTGGGTGCCGCTGCTGGTTCCGGTATCGAACCGGGCGCAGATGGCGGCGAACTGGGCACGGGTGATGGGGGACTGGGGGTCAAAGGTTGTGGTGCTGCGTCCCTGCACGAAACCCAGCCCCGTCATGGTAGAGATGGCGGTATTGGCCCAGTAGTTGTCCGGCACATCGGTATAGGTGTTACTGGTAAGAAGATTGCCATCCCGGACGCTGTCTTTCAGCAGACGGAAGAAGATGGTGGTGGTTTCCGCACGGGTGATCAGGCCGTAAGGTTTCACCAGACCATCCTTATAGCCGATGACATAAGCAAAATGGTCGGTGTCATTCAGCACATTGGGCGTAGAACTGCGGTAGTTTCGCACCGTTTCGGCTTTTCTGATGGCAGCGCTCTGGCTTGTGTAGAAATCGTTTTTCGTGATCTTATGCTCCGTGCTATCCAGTACATAGCCTTCGGGAGCGGTGACCTCGACATAGTACCAGTCGCCGCCATTGCCGGTAATGCTGTCCACGCTGAACAGAGCAATGCCGCTTTCAGAGCCGTTCCGGGATGTCGTCGCTGTTGTTCGGTTGACTGTTTTGCCATCGCTGCTGTACTGGTACAGTGCAAAAGTAGCGCCGTTCAATGCATGGCTGTCCTGCGCATCGATCTTTTCAATGGCGAAATAGTAGGAATCTTTGCTGTCATCGCCGCCAGGCTTAACCGGGTCTATCGGTTTCGGATCGCCCACACGCTCAAAGTGCGCAATATAGTGGGCCGTCTTCCAAATACTATCCTCCGGCTGCTCCCCATTCGGCTTCTGCGGGGCAAAGGACGCTTTGTCACTGAGCTTATCGCCCGTCTCGCTGTACCAACCAATGAACCGGTAACCGTCTTTGGCGGCGGCAGTCGCGCCGGAGGCCGTTTCGGTCGTCACCGCCTTTACGGGCTCGCTTTCGCGGCTGACCGTGCCCATCGTCGCATCTGCCGTACCATAGAACAGCGTCACCGTATCCTCACTCCACACGGCGTAGAGCGGTGTATCCTTTATGATGGACACAACCTGCTGGTTGTTGTAGGCGACTGGGCCGCCTTCCGTAGTTGCCCAGCCCAGGAAGCTGTAGCCGGGGCGGACAAAGGCATTGACCGTGAGTGCCTCGCCCTCTCCATGGATAAAGGTCTGCGGTTCCATTTCTCCGGTGGCGTCCGTTGCGTTGGCATCAAAAGTCACCTGATATTTTTTCTGCACAAAGCTGGCAACATAGGTCGCCGCCTGATACAGGCCGCTTGCCTTCTCTGGCACAAACTTCAAATCGTTTCCGACCTCCGTAGTATTGTTCAGATACCAGCCGTTAAACACCCAGCCCTCTGCGGGCGCGGCGGTCGCACCTACGAATGTGCCTGTCTCCGGATTGCCGGTTTCCTCTACATCGCGGGTTGGCTGTGCGTCGGTTTGATTCAGTGTGACCGTGCCGGAGCCGAACGTCTCGTAGCTGATCGTAATATCCGGCAGGGCTTCCCAAATCGCATAGAGAGTGACTTCTCCCCCATCCCCAATCGGCTGATCTCGATAGGTGTGCACAGCGGCAAACTTAAAGCGATCCGGATAAGTGCGGCTATCCTGTGTCCGTCTTACGGCAGGATACTCGCTCCAGCCCTTAAACGCATAGCCCGGGCGATGGAACTGATTGGGATTGAGATAAAGCGACTCCTCCTCGCTGGCGGCGCTGAAGGTGAAAGGCTGATCGTTCATCGTGCCCGTCGCATCGCCTGCATCTTTATCAAACTTTACCGTGAAGCTGTTCGGTGCGAACTGTGCTTTGAAGACAAATCGTTTTTCCGCAGCTTCGGCCTTGAAATCCGAACTTTTAATGGTCAGCGACGCATCGTCCAACGACCCGAACGAAGTATCATCCCCGTCAGACACCATTTCCACCGTCCATCTGGTGAAATGGTAGCCGGGGTTCGCTGTAGCCTCCGATGTGAGATCGTTGCCGGTTACAGAATCACCGACCACAGTGAACACGCCGCTCTTTGTCGTAACACTTCCCATATTGGGGTCGTTCACATCGAACTCCACGGTGATTTTGCCGATACTCCGGTAAACGGCGTAGAGCGTGACTTCTGTGTCATCCTCTGTGACTCCCAGCATTGTGGAGTTCACTTTGGCACCGACTCCCTGTATGTCGATAGAATCCTTATCCGGCACAGTTCTCGGATCCGTCAGGCTCCATCCGGCAAAGTAGGTATTTTCCGGCGGCGTTCCCTCAAAGTTCTTGAGCGTGATGTCCGCGCCGAAGGGAATACCGTCTTTCGCCACAACGCCGGTTTTGCCATTAGTGTAGCGACTGTACTCGAATGTTGTATGCCCCTCTGGCGCCGTTCCCTCGACGCCTGCCAGATCGTACTGTACGGTGTAGGTCTTGGGTGTGAATTCCCACTGCGCCGTCAGCGTCAGATCATGGCCGGGCATTGTAATGTTTTGCTCCGCTGAAGCAATCTTCCCGGTATCGCTGCGCTTCCAGCCTGTAAACTCCCACGTGCCCTCCAGCTGAAGTGTGTCGCTCAGCATCACTTTGTTGCGAGACGTGGTCAATGCGCCGGCGACCGTCACATTGGCATTCTGATAATGGCTGCTGCTATTCGGTACTTCGCTCGTTTCTGTCGGTATCCAGCAGGTCGTGTTGTCACCGCCAGAATAGCTCAGCCGATACGCGCTGTTCGGTACCCACGTCCAGTATCCCACCAGCACATAATCCCGATTCACATTCAGAATAGAGCCGGTCAGATAGTTGCCGTCCGGGGCGTTTTGATCCTTCCATCCGTTGAACACCCAGTGTCCAGGCACGCCGTTTACCGTATCTTCAATTGGATGGCCGCTTCTGTACATGGTGCTGATCGCATAGGAATCTCCCCGCAAAACAAAGTTGCCAGTCGGGCACGCAGGCTGAATTTCTCCTGCCAGAGTCCATTGGGGATTTGCCCATTCATATGTGACTGCATACTTCTTTGCAAAGCGGGCGTACACCGTCCGAGTTTCCTGCCCGGATACACGGTAGGTGTAGGTGGGGTGGGTGCTTACATATTCATCTTCATCAGACCCCTTCACCGCCCAGCCGAGGAAGTAGTAGCCGTCGTTGGCTGTGGCGGTGGCGGTGACGGCGGCTCCGGTCTTGGCGTAGCATTCGCCACTGCTGTTGGCCACAGCAGCATCGTTCGTTTCAGCAGTACTTGTAATGGTCACCGTTCCGGCTTTATCGTTATCCGCAAATTTTCCGTCCTCGCCGCGCAGCTGCACCTGAGCGCACTGACGGTAGCTCCACTGCGCCACCAGTGTCACGCCGCCGTGAGAGATGGTTGCATCATTCTCACCGTCGATTTTGAAGGTAAAAGCGGGGTTTGCCGAGTCATAGTTGTAGGACACCGTATGTTTTGCCGGCAGCAGAAGGCTATCCCGCACGGACAGCCAACCGTCAAAGTGCCAGCCGTCTGGTCCCGTTGCAGCATGAGAGGTATAAGGGAGCCTCTCATGTTCTCCGGCAGCATCCGTAGTTTTCTTGAAGCTCACGACGCCGGAAGCATTTCCGGACTCTGCTTCATAGGTTCCGCCGTTGGCAAAGTAGGTCACGGCGGGTGACTGCACAAAGATCAGACGGATGGACACCGGATCACTGACGTTCAAGGTAAATCCGTAATGCTTCTGTCCGTATTGGTCCTCTGTTTCTACCTTTGTCCACATATCCGCAGGGTCTCCAATGGGATAGAACTTCGAGCCATCCGGCCCAATCACCAGCGCGCCCGCGAACTCCGTGTCCAGTCCATTCTTCAAGGCATTTTTGTTCTCCCACACCGTCAGCGTAAGATCGTTGTTGTTGCGCACCACGATGGAACCGCCGTTCTGGGAAAAATCCAGTTCCTGCTTCTGCCCGTTGATCTCCGTACTGGCCGTGATCTTGCTGCTGCCGGGCGTGGCGGAAATCGTCACAGTGTGGTACAGCGAGAACTGCAAATCGTCGATCAGGTTGCCGAAGGTCTTGGGAACCAGTGAGCCGGCCGGAGCCGTAGAGGAATACGAGCAAAACGCAAAGGTCGTCTGCGTCTGACCGTCCGGCACCAGATAGCTGCATTCGTAGCTCAGTCCGCCGCCGACGCCCTTGTCTCCCTGATAGGCGTTGTCCTTGATGCCGTATCCGACCCAGCGTTGGTTATTAGTGGCGATGATCCACACATCCCAGCGCTCGGTATAGATATTGGAAATCTTCGTACTGAACGGAGATTCCGAGCCAGAGCCGCCCAGAAACGCACCGTTTTCCCCAAACGGTTTGGAGTAGACCGTCAGTCTCTGCGAACAGCCGTCATCGGGGATCGTAAATCCCAGCGCCGCCTGATTTGCCTGCACCCAGTCCGTCAGCTGCATATACTGATCCCGGCCGTTTTTTCTCGGCTTGGAGGGTGCGGTCTCCTGTTTCGGCCCGATGATGAGCGCCATTTTGTCAACGCCGATGCGGCCGCGGTGCTGTAGCCCCCACTCATACACATTGCCGCCGACGGTCGTCACATTCTGATAGAGTGTGCTTTCCTCGTCGGCGTTCAGCTCGGCGAACTGGTACCCCTCCGCATTGTTCTTGTCCCTGGAGGTACTATAATGCGGAGCTGTATGGCCGTTCCAATTTCCGCCGAACTCGATCATTCCTTCCCTTGCTGTGGTTTCCCAATCCTGTACGTTCTCCTGGGGCATTTGTGATGAAGTAGTGCGGATCGACGGGGTTTCAAAGCCGGGATTTTGGATGGCGTTCTCCACGTTCAGTGAATCATCCGCCGCTGCGGACGGCGCAGGGAGCAGCGTCACCGTCAGAATCAACGCCAATAAGGCACTCATCCATCGCTTTCCTACTATTTTCTGCTTGCCCATAACTTCCTCCTTTGTGCGGCTTCTTATCGAAAACCAGTGCCGCTTAATTTGTATTTATTGCTTTCTCAACGCATACAGCAGAGCTCAGATTCACGGATTGGGGCCTGTGCAGTTTGCACGTCTATCTTACGGCAGGTTGTCCGATTCCGGACTGCTTAACGCAATACTGCCGCAGCCTTTGCATCCTGATTTTGCTCTCAAAACTGGGAGAAAGCGGTTTCGAAAGAGGGATTGCACCGGTATATACCGGTGCAATGGGGGTACCCCCATTGCAATGCCTCTCTGTTGCCAAATCAAAACAGGGGTGCTTCCACCCATGTCAAAGCACAGGCAAGCGTATCTTAATTGGGTATCGGATCTTCCTTCTTCCGGGCTGAAAAGCATATCACTCTTTCGCAGATAAGGGAAAGTGCTTGACAAAGCTGGTTTTCAGGAAGTATATCTTCTAATACCTTTATAAAAAGCGGCAAAGACTGACCGTACCGTGAAGTCTTGCCGGATATTCTACTACATTTTATTTTGCTTCAACGCGGCAGAAGTAAAACCCATCTCATACTGAGATTTTACAACAATTATACTATATACATACTTTGGTTGCAACGTTTGCTGGGGGGGAATCAAGAAAAAACAGGTCCAGCATAAGGACCTGGGGCTTGTGGTGTAGGCATCCATGCGAATGGATGCCTACACCACTGCTCAGCCACTGAAAAACAGTTATTTTAGGGAAAAGTCCAACTTTTTGTCCGCATCCCCCGCTTATTCCGCCAGTGCACGATAAATAAAGGTGACGATCTGGGCGCGGGTGCAGTCAGCATTGGGGCTGAACGTCGTGGCGGTGGTACCGCTGGTGACGCTCTCTTTCACAGCCCACAGTACCGCATCGGCATAGTAAGCGTCAGCGGAAACATCGGTGAAGGGGTTCACGCTGCCCGCCGCCGGGGACTTCTGGCTGCGCCACAGGAAGGTCACGATCTGGGCGCGGCTGCAAGTGGCGTTGGGGCTGAAGGTGGTGTCGCTGGTGCCCTTGGTGATGCCGTTCTCCACGGCCCACAGGACGGCCCGCTCATAGTAGCTGTCTGCGGCCACGTCGGTAAAGGGCATGGCCGTGGACTTGGGAGCGGGGCTGCCGGCGGCGCGCCACAGGAAGGTGACGGCCTGAGCCCGGGTGCAGATGCCGTTGGGGTTGAAGGTGGTGGCGGAGGTGCCGCCGGTGATGCCCTTCTCCGCTGCCCACAGGACCGCGTCATAGAAGTAATCGCTCGCCTTGACGTCCACGAAGAAGTTCAGCATCGTGTTGTCGTCCATAAAGGTGGCCTTGACCTCCACATTGCTCGCGGGCATGGTGAAGGTGTACTTGCCGTTCTTTTCGGTGAGCTTGATCTCCTTGCCGCTCTTGTCGAGCACGCTCAGGGTCTCGAGCGTGTAACCCTTGTCGGGGGACACGGTCAGGGTTACGGTGGTCCCCTTGGCGGCGGTCTTGCGGTTGGCGTCCACATCACCGTTCTTGGCCTTGTTCACGGTGATGGTATACGTGGTGGAACCGGAGGAAGATCCGCCAGAGGAGGGGGCGCTGTAAGTGAAGCTGTACTCCGTTTTATCAGTGCCGGCGCTGGAGGTGGAAAGGGTGGTGCGGCTGCCGGGATTGATGGAGCCGGTGAAGCTCATACTGTTGGTCTTCAGCGTAAACTTCACGGTGCGGGAAACGGTGACGGTTTCATCGCAGTCAGCTTCCAGCTTGATGGTCTGGCCATCGGTGACGTTGGCAACGGCCTCGGCCAGAGAGGGATACATCACGCCGTCAATGGAAGCCACAGCGGCGGAGATCACGAAGGGGCTGAAACCCTTGGTGGTGAAGGTGACGTAGGCCTGCCCATTTTCCTGGATTACAGTGCCGGTGTAATATTCCACCTGGCCGTTATCCTTGGTGTGTTTGACGCTGACCTGGCCGTTGATTTCTGCGGCGAAGTCGTTAGGCACATTCAGACGGATTTCGTACTCGGCCTCGGGAAGGGTGAGCTTCTTGCCTTTCTCAATGACCACAGCGTTTGCCTGGGTGTTGCCGCTCTCTTCGCCCTTGACAACGATGTCCTGATTGGCCTTGACAACGTCCTTGGTGGTGGCAACCACGCGGTACATGGGGGTCAGGTTGACTTCCAGTTCGGTGATTTTATCAGTGGTGGAATCCTTCTTGGCGTCGGAAACCGCAACGTCCACATAGGTCTGGTAGACGATGGCGACATCATTGGCGGAGGTGCTGGTATTGCCGGTGGCTTTCTTCAGCTGCTCCACAACGGTTTTGTTGCCGTCCACCTTCGTGTCGCTGGCGATGGTGTTCTTGTTTGCCAGATCCTTGGCAGCAGCTTCGGCAGCCTTGGGGTCAACCATTTCTGCGCCCTTGATTTCTTCGGCAGCCTTCTTGACAACTTCGCTGTTGCTGGTGGCCTTGGCGGGAACGGAAGCGGAATCCACGGTGGCGGGTTTTGCGTCGGCAGCCTTGGTGCCAACGGTGTAGGGATAAGCCGCATCGCCGCTGGCAACACCGGTCATGCCGGTAGCGCAGTAATCAGAGGGGTCAGAGGTATAGTAGCCGGCAGAAAGGGAAGAACTTACCTTGCCGGAAAATTCGCTCTTACCGTAGTTGCTGTCTGCAGCAGCACCAGGGCGCTTCATGATATCCGCATGGGAGATGACGGCATAGGCGCCCTGGTCAGAATTGGTGCCCACCTTGACGGTTTCACCGGAAATGGTGACGTTCATGGTCTGTTCAACCTTGCCCAGATCATAGATGGCAATGCCGCTGCCCTTGCCGTTGGTGCAGTTGAAGGTGCCGCCGGTGATGTTCAGATTCAGGGAATTGCCATGCTCCGTGTTGTCGCTGGTATAGGTGCCGCCGATCACATACAGGGCATCGGGGAACCACACGTTGCCGGAGTAGGCATATGCGGGTGTGCTGCCGACTTTGCCCTCAGGCATATCGATATAGGTAGCCTTATCAGCGGTCATGGAGTTGATGGTGCCGCCGGAGATGTTTACCTGACCCATGCGGAGAGAAACGCCGCCATTGATGGTGCCGTCGGTGATGGTGAGGTTTACTTCGCTGGGCATATAAATGGCGGGGCCGAGATTAGTAGTCAGGGTGCCGCCGTTGACCGTCAGGTTCATATCGCCGGTTTGATTGTTGCCGGACAGGGCAGCGCCATCCCCGGTTTCAATGGTGCCGCTGTTGACCACCAGGTTTCCGCCGCCGCTGGCAGTAAGACCATAGTGATTGGAGATGATCTTACCGGTTTTTCCGGTGCTGTTGTCTTCAATGGTCAGGGTAGCGGCCGTGCCCTGCGCTTCAATAACGGAATAGTAATCGTTAAATTTTGCGGTAATTGTTTTGCCGTTAAGATCCAGAGTAATCTTCTTACCAGAGAAGTCGATTTCCTCGGAAACGGTGGTGTCATTCACCATTACAACGGTTTCGCCATCCTTAGCGGCATCGATAGCTGCGGCCAGGGTGGCATAATAAGTGTCGCCAATTTTAGCGGCGGCAGTGGATTCGCCCAGCGGGGCAACCGTGCCGTCCGCAGACTGCACATAATCAGAGGGAATATACGCCTTGACATTGGCTGTGAACTTACCACCGCGAATGTCAGTGGTTGCGCCTTCGGTTGCGTAGACGTTGCCTTTAAATTCGCCGCCAGTAACCGTCAGGTTGCCTTTGTTCATAGTTCCGTTGAAATTCCGGTTTTGCAGAGCGTAAAACCCGTCGCCTGCATCGAAAGTACCGCCGCTGATTTCAGCAATGTTGTTGTTCTGCACCACTGCCTGGGTGACGTTGCTGAACGTACCATCCTTGATAGTCAGGGTAGCGTTATCATCATTCTTGATGGTGTTGATTCCGCCTCTGAATGTGCCGCCCTCAATAGTCAGCTTGGGGGCAGCCTGGCCGACGTTATCGATATAAGCGGTTCGATCGCCCTTATCCTTTGCGGAATAGTCATAGTAGCCGTTGGCCACCAGACTGGAGAAATGACCGCTGGAGGTGACGCTGACGCCGCTTCCGATGGTCATTTCGCCGTGGTTGAGAATATTGTAATAGCTGTTGCCGCCGGAACTGGTGGTGGTATTGTCGGCGGCCTCCTTGCTGCGGGTGTAATTGCCGCCGGACAGCGTGCAGGTGCCATTGTTATAAATGGGAGCGCGTCCATCGGTCACGTTATCAACCGTGCCGCTGCCGGTAATCGTCAGTTTGCCGCGCTTTTGAACCGTAATGGTATCGCTTTTGGCATTGGTGATGGTGTGTCCGTTCAGATCCAGGGTGATGTACTTTCCGGCAATCCGCCCCTCACCCACGACAATGTCTTCCTTAACGTCATCCAGCAATTTAAAATTACCGTAATAATCATTGGTGCCATTTGTGATGGCAGCCTGCAGCGTATCATAATGATATTCGCCGGGATTCTCGCCAGCGCTGCCGTCATATATCGCTGCGACCTTGTGATCGCAGCCATCCCCGCCGTCACATTGGACGCCTTTCACATCCTCAGCCATGGCTGTGGCCGGCAGGAGTGTTAACGTCATAGTCAACGTTAACAGGATGGACAGAATCTTACGTTTCATCATGCTTCCTCCTCGTATAATCAGTTTCAAAGTTAATAATTTCAGGGATCAACAGGCTTTGGGATGCCCGCGATACCATAGCTGTAGGGCAGCAGGGTCAAATTCTTCTTCATCCGGTTAAGCCGTAAGACTGCTTCACAGATGGTCCGTTCCCCTGAGCCGGAAGTCAGGTGCTGCTTTTTTACTGCCTACGCAGCTCTTTCAGCTAAACTTTTGCGCTATTTTTTTCATCACCTACTTGTCTTCATACCATTGGACTTTATACAACGGGGATTCGTATTCCATGGAGCGACTTTGAAATAGATATGGAAAATCCATTTTATGCCCCGCATTTTACTCCCCAAAAATCCAATGCGCAAGAAGCTTTTTGTAAAAATAGATAGCTAATACCGCCGCCGGTGCTGAATGTGTTAGACTCATCCAGCGGCATGATCTGCCGGGTAAAGAACGCCGCCGCTTTCTCCATGACGCCACATTCAGCGTGTCGGCTTCGTCCTCCGCTGCAAGTGCCGCTGTAGGGATCAACCCCACCAGTAGGCAAGCACTTCAGACTTGCTAATCTTCGTTTTTCATTGTACTGTATGCCTCCTATATCTCCGTTTTATTTTTCTGCCCCTCACTCCGGGGCCGGGTCAACAACATCAAAAGCCGCCCCTTTGTGGCCTCCCCGGTTTACTCCGGCAGGTCGTCTGCCAGATATTCCATCGCATTATTCTGCTCGGGCAGACTGGCTTCTCCGGGTGGCAGCCGCTTCAGCTCCACAGCCAGGACGTCCCGCTAATCCCTGTTTGGAAACCGTGCTCAGGGCTGCGGGAGAAAATACGCTCATACAGCAAGACCCCTTCCGTTATCTGCTCTCCGAGGCTGGCGAACCTTTCCCGCGCACACCGGGCAGCCGCACTTCTGCACCCCGGCTCTGGAATAAATGAGGGCTTTCCAGATGTGGCCGTTGGCGCACTGCCACCAGACCTTACGATGGCTGCCTGCGGTCACCATCTGCGGGGTAAAGCTGCCATTCAAAGTGGGGTGCCACTGTGCGGCTACCGTTGGTTCCGCAGTGGCCAGGTCATTGAAGCCCGGCAGAACTCTCTTGTTGGCACAATAGGGGCAACCGCTGCCGCGCATTGTGCGGGTGGCAATGACCGCCTGATAGCTGTGGTTCTTTTCGCATCGCCACCATGCCTTCCGGTTGCTGTAAGCGGGGATGGAATCCGGGGTCAGGGAACCGTTTCTCTCCGTATCCCACTCCTTTGCCAGCTCTGGGTATTGAGAAGCCAAATCGTTGAACCCCGGCAGAATCTGCTTCCCGGCACAGACCGGGCAACCGGCACCGGAGGCCGTCCGGGACGCGACGGCGGCCTGCCATCTGTGTCCCAAAGAGCACCGCCACCAAACCTTGCAGCTCGTTTTAGCCGTGACCTTTTCTGGCGTCAAAGCACCATTCTTCTCTATATCCCATTCCTCTACCAGCCGTGGGAACTGAGAGGCCAGATCGTTCTCGCCGGGCTGCACCAGCCTGCCAGCGCAGACCGGGCAGCCGCAGCCGCCGGAGACCCGGGAATTGATCTGGGCCCGCCAGGAGTGTCCCTTCTCACAAACCCACCACGCAAGGTGGTGGCTTCCCGCCGGGAATTCAGACGGCTTTCGCGGGGCATTTTTCCGCGTATCCCACTGAACAGCAAGATCCGGGTACAGCGATGCAAAGTCATTGCTCTGTCCCAATTTTTTACCGGCACAGTAAGGACAACCGCTTCCGGCGGTGCGGGTATAGACCAACGCCTGCCAGGAATGGCCGCTTCCGCACCGCCACCAGGCCATGGTGTGACTGCCGTGGGTCACCCCATCCGGCGTCAGAGGGAGATTTTTCTCGCTGTCCCATTCCTCCAGTAAATACTGCCGGTCATACTTCCGGCAGAAATCATACAGGCTTTCGCTCATGTGTCCGCCTCCCATGTCCGGGACAGCATTTCCATTGCGGCCCATGTCAGCGGCTCCATCCCGGAAAAATCCTTCCCCAGCAGATAGGCGCGGAACGCTTCAGCAAAGTACTCCTCCACATTCTTTCGACAGTAATCCCTGTGCAGAAATGCGGCCATCAGAACCTGCTCTTTCTGGAACGCATTCGTTATGGCGGCTTCTTCCTGTGCCGACGCATATTGCTCTTCAAAATGTCCCATCTCATGGAGAACTATGGTGTTATACCCCTGCGCCTCGATGGCCACGGCGGGTACAGACACAGCTGCTGCAAAAAAGCACACAGAGACAATCGCCGCAGCTAACCGCTGAAAAGCCGACTTATACAGGATACTTAACTTCCAACAGGGCAAAACACTTCGCTTCATGGAACTCCCTCTTTATACAACGGAATCTATATTCCGTTGTGCAATTTTGAAATAGATATGGAAAACCCATTCCTACATTCCGTATTCTACTCCTCCAAAATCCAATGTACAAGGATTTTGTCGAAAAAACAGGTAAAATAAGCACAAAGAAATGAGCCATGAAGAAGGCCTCTCCATGGCTCCTGGAAGAAGCGCCCATTTCCCTTTTGCAAAGGAGAAATGGGCGCTTCTTTTCTGTTTCAGCCTGCCGAAAGCCCGGTCAGGCTGTTCATGGTTCACATACGGAATATAGATTCCGTTTCAGAGCACCAGCTGCAGCCGTTCCAGCTGACGCCGGTGCTCCTGTCCTGCGGTCATCAAGTAGATGCGGGTGGTTTCAATGCTGGAATGGCCCAAGATGTCCGCCAGCTTTGCAATGTCCTTGTAGACCCGGTAATAAATCGTGGCAAACAGATGCCGGAGATTATGGGGAAATACCTTGGAGGGCTCCACATCGGCTTTTTGACAGAGCCGCTTCATCTCAGCCCAGATCTGGCATCGCCCCATGGGCTTTCCGCCTCTGGTGAGAAAAATCTCACCAGAGGTGATTTTTTGCTTTTTCGCGTATTTCAGCAGCCTCCTGCACAGCTTTCCCGGCAGCAGGATGGTGCGGATCTTTCCCTTCAGAGAGATGGTGGTATGGCCTTCCTTTGCCGCCTCCACGGTGATATAGCGCACTTCGCTGACCCGGATGCCGGTGGCGCAGATCGTTTCCATGACCAGTGCGATCCGCTCCCGTCCTGACTCGCGGGCTGCCGTGATGAGACGCTCATAGTCCTCACGGCCCAGTTCCTGTCCGGCGTCCCGGAACAGACGATGCTGAACCTTCAGATAATGGGCGCGGCAATCCGACCAGCCGAGAAAAGTAAATAGATCATTGATGGCAGCCAGAGATGCATTGACTGTGGAGGGTGAATAGCCACCCATGCTTTGCAGATGTTCTTTCCAAGCTACGACAGCGTCTTTGGTAACAGGCCGCCCATCCAGGTACAGGAAGAAAGCCCGTACGCTTCGGAGGTATTTTTCAATGGTTGCAGGGGATCGTTCCGCCCGAACAAGGGAGGATGCAAAGGCGGCGATCTGTTCGTTGGTAAGATAGTGTTGTTCCATGGCGGTTCTCCTTGTGATAAAGCGTGATGGGTTTCATTTTACCGGTTGGAAGATATCCTGTGCAAGAGAAAGCACAACGCATCAATGTGGGCACTTCTTAGGTGGGTGTGATATTAACTCTGTTGGAGAAGATGTTCAAGTCTTTACCGATTCTTTCTGACCTTTGGATACTGGATTTGGAAAAAAGCCCAGATTGGCGGGTATGAAGCCAACGCCGCCATAGGCGGCGCAGTTGCAAGCATCGCATTTTGATATCAAAATACTGCTTGCTGGGGTAAACCCCAGTCCCCCATGCCGCCCGCGGGCGGAAACTTCTCGACAGATTGCCGGAAAGTAGCATATAAAATCGGGTTCGGCCATATGGGTCTGTTGACAAAGTACTGCAAAAGCCAGCGCCATATGGTAAAATTTAACAGGGTGATGCTGAATGATGACCAGAAGTCCTGAAAACAATGCAGACTGCTTGCAGTAATATATAACCCCCCTTCCCTTAAAAGGTCATAGTTTTGAAGCATTTACTTCAAGCCAAGCTGCTGCCACTGTGAACGATCCGTTGATACGCAAAAAGGTTACCCCACTTCTTTTTCAAGAAGTGGGGTAACCTTTCGTGCGTCAGCTATTCTGCATATCAACCTTTCCTCGCAAAGAATTCCGACATGGTGATGCCCAACCCATCGCAGATCCGCTCAATCGTGTCGACAGATAATTGTCCGCCGCGGCGTTCGCTGTTTTTCAGGGTCGAAT
>OIXG01002272.1_pt1 | contig 15068 bp, 10 predicted proteins | sample 1587731 | NCBI WGS metagenome assembly OIXG01 (sample SAMEA3888908, study PRJEB22519) | human gut metagenome | biome: human gut; feature: human-associated habitat; material: faeces | place: Denmark | collected 2010
GGAAAGAAGAAGCACTCTTTTTATTTCAAACAGGAAAATTTAAACAGGCTCTTATATTCTGAGCATAGTGGAGAATGGTGTTGTTGTATTCAGTGATAAATTTATTATTAAGAGATAGAAGATAGCAATGCTTTGTTTCTTGGTTGATAGCCCCGGGGTTTTATACTAAAAACCTTGGGGTATTTTGTTGTTTATTAGGTATATGGGATTTCTGACAGATATAAGTTTTTAATATGGCTTGACTGTAGAAACTTTTGGTCGCAAATAAGGATAATGGAGAGAGGTGAGTTGTCGAGTGGACAGAGAGCAAGTGATTCGGACGGGGGCTAACGGGGCGGCGCGTTTGGCGGTTTGGGTAAAATCTATGAATACATGGCAGAAAGGTGGAATTTCAATTTGAATGATATCATTATGGATTTTTCAGGTAGTCTATAAAGGAAGTGGTAACTACCTATTTTTTTAAGGATAAGACACCGTGAATCAGTATAAAATTCGTATCTTTGTGCCTTAAACGTATATAAGTATTAAGACTATGGCTGAAACGAAAAGAATCAAAACCGCATTGGTGTCGGTCTTTCATAAGGACGGGCTGGACGCTTTGTTGAAGAAGTTGCATGACGAAGGTGTGAAGTTCCTCTCTACGGGAGGTACGCAGAAGTTTATCGAGGAGTTGGGTTATCCTTGCCAGGCCGTGGAGGAAGTGACGACTTATCCTTCTATTTTAGGTGGGCGCGTGAAGACGTTGCATCCTAAAATTTTCGGCGGCATTCTTGGGCGTCGCGGGCTGGCTGAAGATCAGGCACAGATGCAACAATATGAAATACCTGAAATCGACTTGGTCATCGTGGACCTTTATCCGTTCGAGGATACCGTGGCGAGCGGTGCATGCGAGGCGGACATTATCGAAAAGATAGACATAGGCGGCATTTCGTTGATTCGCGCCGGTGCCAAGAACTTCAAGGATGTGGTGATCGTGCCGAGCAAGGCTGAATATGGGCCGCTGTTGGATTTGCTGAACCGGAAAGGGGCGCAGACCGATGTGGAAGACCGCCGCTGGTTTGCCACTCGTGCGTTCGGCGTGAGCAGCCATTACGATACGGCCATACATGCTTATTTCGAGAACGGAAAGTAAGGGATGGCGTTTGAAGGTAACGGATTTGGAAATATTAAAATGAAGTGAAGGGCTGATGGGATTCTTTTCTTTTACTCAGGAAATAGCAATGGACTTGGGGACGGCCAATACCATTATCACCAGCGACGGTAAGATTGTGGTGGACGAGCCTTCCGTGGTGGCATTAGACCGGCGTACGGACAAAATGATCGCCGTGGGAGAGAAGGCCAAGTTGATGTATGAAAAGACGCATGACAATATCCGCACGGTACGGCCTTTGCGCGAAGGAGTCATCGCTGACTTTTATGCCTGCGAACAGTTGATGCGCGGGCTCATCAAGATGGTGCATACGGGCAGCCGTCTGTTTTCTCCTTCCTTGCGCATGGTGATAGGCGTTCCTTCCGGTTCTACGGAAGTGGAGCTGCGTGCCGTACGGGATTCGGCGGAACATGCCGGGGGACGGGACGTGTATCTGATTTATGAACCGATGGCGGCCGCTATCGGCATAGGAATCGACGTGGAGGCTCCCCAAGGTAACATGATAGTGGACATCGGCGGAGGTTCCACCGAAATCGCCGTAATCTCCTTGGGCGGTATCGTGTCGAATAATTCCATCCGCATCGCGGGGGACGACCTTACGGCCGACATCCAGGAATACATGAGCCGCCAGCATAATGTGAGGGTGAGCGAGCGCATGGCCGAACGTATCAAGATTCACGTGGGAGCAGCGTTGACGGAATTGGGCGAGGACGCTCCGGAGCATTATATCGTGTACGGACCGAACCGTATTACGGCCCTGCCGATGGAGGTCCCGGTGTGTTATCAGGAGGTGGCGCACTGCATGGAGAAGAGTATCGCCCGTATCGAGACGGCTGTCTTGAGCGCGTTGGAGAATACGCCGCCGGAATTGTATGCCGACATCGTGCACAACGGTATTTACCTGACGGGTGGAGGAGCTTTGTTGCGTGGTTTGGACAAACGGTTGACCGACAAGATCAACATTCCGTTCCACATCGCCGAAGATCCGCTGCACAGTGTGGCTAAAGGCACCGGCATAGCATTGAAGAACGTGAACAACTTTTCTTTTTTGATGTAACCCGTGCAGGGCTTATTCGATTTTCTGAAGAAATATAGCTATTGGCTCCTTTTCATCCTGTTGGAAGGAGGTAGTCTTTTGTTGCTCTTTCGTTTCAATCTTTATCAGGGAAGTGTATGGTTCACTTCTGCCAATACCGTTTCCGGACGCGTGTTGGAGTGGGAGTCGGATTTCCTGTCCTATATCGCTTTGGGTGAACGGAACAAAGACCTGATGCGGAAGAATCTGGTGTTGGAGCAGCGGGTCAGGGCACTGACGGAGTTGTTGGACCGTGCGGAACACGATTCCACCTATACGGAAATGCGTCAGAGGGAACTGTTGGACGGTTTCGGCATGGTGCCTGCCGAGGTGGTAAGCAACAGTGTGAACAGGCATAATAATTACCTGACCATCAACAAAGGGGAGCTGGATGGCGTGAAACCCGAGATGGGGGTCGTATGCGGTACGGGCATTGTGGGGATAGTCTATCTGACTTCGCCCCATTATGCGATTGTCATGCCGCTGTTGAACAGCAAGTCGAATATCAGTTGTTGTTTGCGGGGAACCGATTATTTCGGTTATTTGCGTTGGGACGGTCGGCATCCTTTGTATGCCTCTCTGGGCGATATACCCCGCCATGCTCGCCTGAAAGAAGGCATGACGGTAGAGACCAGTGGTTTCTCTGCGGTTTTTCCGGCAGGGCTGTTTGTCGGCAAGGTGACGAAGGTGGAAAATTCGGAAGACGGGCTTTCTTATAAGTTACAGGTGAATTTGAGTACGGATTTTGCCCGGTTGAGGGACGTGTGTGTGCTTACGACGCCCAATCGGGTGGAGATAGACAGTTTGCAGCAAAAGATAGAATCAGAAAAATAAGGCCGATGTATGATGCAGAGTTTTTTCAGTAGGTTGTTGTGGGCATTCATCTTGCTGGTTTTCCAGGGATTGGTATTCAACCATATCCACTTTTTCGGTTATGCTACTCCTGTCATATATGTGTATATCCTTTGTCTCCAACCGTTGAACACCTCGCGTTATGCGTGGCTGTTGTGGGGATTTGCAGTCGGGCTCGGAGCCGATTTCTTTTCCGAGACGCCGGGTCTGGGGGCTGCGTCCATGACTTTGACGGCCTTGTGCGCTCCGCCACTTTTGCGGTTGTTTACGCCCAAAGACTGTCTGGAAGACATGGTGCCGGGCTACCGGACGTTGGGAGGATGGAATTACATTTGGTATGTGACGTTGCTTGTGCTGTTGCAGCAGGCGTCCGTGATGATGCTTGAAATTTTTTCTTTCTTCAGTGCTTTGGACATGCTTTATATTTACTTGAGCAGCAGTGCGCTTTCCATTGTGCTGATATTGGTATTGGAGAGGATGCGCGGTAATAAATAGTTGGAAGTTTCGGACAGAAGGGATGGCTGATTATAATAGGGAAAAGCGTAAATATGTAATAGGGGCGGTGGCTACGGGCATCGTCCTCATTTATATTGTCCGGCTTTTCACATTGCAAATCATGAGCGACGATTACAAGAAGAATGCCGACTCCAATGCTTTTCTAAAGAAAATCCAATATCCTTCGCGGGGAGTCATCACCGACCGCAACGGGAAGTTGTTGGTCTACAACCAACCTTCGTATGACATTATGGTGGTCATGAACGAGCAGCAGGGGGTGGACACGTTGGATTTGTGTGCGAGCCTCGGAATAACCAAGGAATATTATATCAAGCGGATGGACGAAATCAAGGACCGGCACCGCAATCCCGGTTATTCTCGTTACACCCAGCAGCTTTTCATGAGTCAGTTGTCTTCCGAGGAGTTCTGCGTGTTTCAGGAAAAGCTGTTCCGTTTTCCCGGTTTTTATGTGCAGCGTCGTTCCATCCGTCAATACCAGTCCCCGTATGCCGCATTGGTCTTGGGGGACATCGGTGAGGTGTCGCCTGCGGATGTGGAGGAAGATGAGTATTATCAGAATGGTGATTTCATCGGCAAGCAAGGTGTGGAACGTGCCTACGAGAAGCAGTTGAGGGGCGAAAAGGGGATACAAATACTTTTGCGTGATGCCCGGGGGCGTATCAAAGGGCGATACATGGACGGAAAGCTGGATACCAAAACCGTGCCCGGCAAAAACCTGACTTTGGGACTCGATCTGGAATTGCAGGCGCTCGGCGAGCGTCTGATGGAAGGCAAGCTGGGCAGTATCGTGGCCATAGAACCTTCTACCGGCGAGGTGTTGTGCATGGTGTCTTCGCCTACTTATGATCCTCGTATGATGGTGGGCCGGCAGCGTGGAAAAAACCATTTGGCCTTGAGCCGTAATCCGCTGAAACCCTTGCTGAACCGTTCCATCATGGGGCAGTATCCTCCCGGCTCCACATTCAAGACCACGCAGGCGTTGACTTTCCTTCAGGAAGGCATCATTACTCCCGAAACGGCTTACCCTTGTTACCATGGGTTTATTTATCGCGGACTGAAAGTGGGATGCCACGGACATGCGGCACCGGCCAAGTTGGTGCCGGCCATAGGAACTTCCTGCAATGCTTATTTTTGTTGGGGGCTTTATTACATGTTCGGCAACCGGACGAAATACAAGAATGTGCAGGAGGCCATGACGGTGTGGAAAGACTATATGGTGTCGATGGGGTTCGGGTATAAGCTCGGTATCGACCTGCCGGGAGAGAAACGGGGATTGATTCCGAATGCTCCTTTTTACGACAAGGCCTATCGCGGTTCATGGAACGGGTTGACCGTAATCAGTATTTCCATCGGACAGGGCGAAGTGAACGCCACACCTTTGCAAATCGCCAATCTCGGTGCGACAATAGCCAACAGGGGATACTTTATCACGCCGCACGTGGTGAAACAAATACAAGACGAGCAGATAGACACGCTTTACACCCGGCGGAGGTACACGAAGGTGGAAGCCCGGCATTACGAAACGGTGGTGCAGGGGATGCGGAGGGCCGTATTGGCCGGGACTTGCCGTAAAGCCAACATTCCCGGCATAGAAGTCTGCGGCAAGACGGGTACGGCACAGAACCGTGGACACGACCATTCCGTGTTTATGGGATTCGCCCCGATGAACGACCCTAAGATAGCCATTGCCGTGTATGTGGAGAACGGCGGTTGGGGGGCAGACTACGGTGTGCCTCTCGGGGCATTGATGATGGAACAGTATTTGAACGGCAAACTCTCGCCCGAAAGCGAGAAATTGGCGGAGATGTATCAACAAAGACATATCGGTTATGGTACGGCGGATAGATGAAAAGGAAAAAGGCGTGTGGCGTTCATTGGATTGGTGGACCATCCTTATATATATGGCCTTGCTGGCGTTCGGTTGGATCAGCATTTGCGGAGCCAGCTACGATTTTGACATGGAGGGGAACATCTTTTCATTCGATTCCCGTTCGGGGATGCAGATTATCTGGATAGGCACTTCGTTGGCATTGGGCTTTATCCTTTTGATGCTCGACGGGAAGTTGTACGATACCTTTGCATACGTCATTTATGCCCTGTTGCTTGTCTTGCTGTTTGTCACACCTTTCTTGGCACGAGACATCAAGGGCTCCCATTCGTGGATAAAGATAGGACCTTTCAGTTTGCAGTCTGCCGAGTTTGCCAAATGTGCCACGGCACTGGCTTTGGCCAAATTCATGTCTGCTTACGGATATAATATTTCGCGGTGGAAAGACTTTTTGGTGACGTTGGCCATTATTGTCGTGCCTATCGTCCTGATTATTTTGCAGCGGGAGACCGGTTCGGCTTTGGTCTATCTGGCCTTTTTCCTGATGCTTTATCGGGAGGGGATGCCCGGTGCCGTGCTTTTTACCGGGGTGTCGGCTGTGGCTTACTTTGTGGTGGGCGTACGTTTCGAGCACGTCATGTTAGGGCATATCCCCACCAGCGCCGGAGAATTTCTGGTGTTGATGATGGTGATTCTTTTTACGATCGGTATGGTGCATGTCTATTGTGACAAGGTGTCGGTGGAACGGAATATCCTGTTTTATGGTGTGGGCGTGATAGCATTGGCTCTTGGCTTTTCCGGCTTTGTCATTCCCTTCGACATCACCTGGATTTTGATTACGGTATGCGTGGCCATGATCTTGTATTTATGCTATGTGGCTTTGAGCGAGCGTGTCACGCGTTACTTTTATATTGCCTTGTTTGCCTTGGGTTCCATGGCTTTCTTTTATTCGGCCGATTACGTGCTGAACAGTGTGATGGAACCCCACCAAAGGGTACGTATCAACGTGCTTTTGGGCTTGGAGGACGATCCTTCGGGTGCCGGTTACAATGTCAATCAGGCCAAAATTGCCATCGGATCCGGAGGATTACGAGGAAAAGGTTTCCTGAACGGAACGCAAACCAAGCTGAAGTATGTACCGGAACAGGATACCGATTTCATTTTCTGTACGGTCGGGGAGGAAGAAGGGTTCTGGGGTGCGGCCGGAGTATTGGTGTTGTTCCTGGTGCTCATTCTCCGCTTGATTCACTTGGCCGAGCGCCAACCCTTTGCCTTTGGGCGTATCTATGGCTATTGTGTGATGAGTGTTTTCCTGTTCCATGTGTTTATCAACGTGGGAATGGTGTTGGGACTTACGCCGGTTATCGGTATTCCGTTGCCGTTCTTCAGTTACGGAGGTTCATCCTTGTGGGGCTTCACCATCTTGTTGTTCGTATTCCTGCGTATAGATGCCGGACGCAATCTGGCCAAGAGGGATTAAGGCTTTAGCGGCTGATGAGGACTCCCACATCGTGTATGCCCGGAAGGACTTCCCGTTGCATGAGATGTATGATACGGACTTGTCCGGTTTGTCCGCGGTGCAATGTCATGGGAGGAAGCGGCACGTCGTATTGGTACATATAGATGCCTTTGCCCATACGATGGGTGACAGAATCCATCAACTGGCATTTCACCGTGTCACGATGTAGAGTGTCCGGATGAGAAAACTCCCGTTCCACTGCCAGCCAGATAACGGTGTACGGATATGAATCGGTCGAACGCAATCCCAATGCGAACTGATAGGTCGCTGCTGTCCGCACGGTATCGATGTCGAATGTGAAGGTATCCCGGCTGTTCCATCCTTGTTCGGGAACGTGGCGGTATGAATGATAGATTACATGCTCATTGCAGCCCGTAAGCGACAAAAGGATGCTTACGGCTGCAATGAACGTTGGAGTGCGAAGAATGGTCATGACTATTCCGTCTTTTCGGCCGGTGTGTTTGGGGCGGGCTTAACAGCTTTTTCCGAGCGATTGTCCCTGTCCCGTTTGCGTTTATCCTTGCCGGGGCGGTTCTCGCGGTTGCCGCCCTGTTCGCCTTTGTATTCTTTGTTGTCCCGTCCGCGGTTTCGGTTACGGCGGTCTTTGCCGGTATTCTCTTCCCGACGTTCCGCGCCTTGTGTCTCTTTGGAAGATTGTGAGCCGCGAGGATTACCGTTGTCTTTGCGTTTGCCTTTGTTTTTCCGTCTCTTGTCGAACCGTGTCAGGCTCTCCTGTTCAACGAGGTCAGCCGGTTTGGCCGGTTCTGCTGCTTCCCCGCTTTCCAAACGTTGAGGCTTCTCGCCCCGGCGGTTCATGTTGATGATTTCGAAGACTCTTGCGGTAGTGAGGGTGACTAAGTTGGCAGCCAAATGCTTGTCGGTGGAATAGGTGACTAATCCGGCCAGGATGTCGGCTTTGAAGAAATAATATTCGGCATCTTGGGTTTGCAAAGTGATTTCCTTGCTCGGCAAACGTTTTCCGGCTTCCACGTAAGTGTCCACCTCATAGTTCATGCAACATTTCAGTTTGGCACATTGTCCGGCCAGCTTCTGCGGGTTCAGGGAAATGTCCTGATAGCGGGCTGCTCCGGTGGAGACGGAAACGAAATTCTTCATCCACGTGGCACAACACAATTCCCGTCCGCACGGGCCGATACCGCCGATGCGCCCGGCCTCCTGCCGTGCACCGATTTGTTTCATCTCGATACGTACGTGGAAGGTCTCGGCCAATACCTTGATGAGCTGGCGGAAGTCCACGCGTCCGTCCGCGATATAGTAGAAAATGGCTTTGTTCCCGTCGCCTTGGTATTCCACATCGCCGATTTTCATTTGCAGTCCCAATTCCTTGGCTATCTGGCGCGAACGTATCATGGTGTCGTGCTCACGGCTTTTGGCTTCTTCGTACTTTTCCATGTCAACCGGTTTGGCTTTGCGGTACACCCGTTTGATTTCCTGTTCCGATTTCAGGTTGGCCTTTTTGATTTGAAGGGGGACGAGACGACCGGTGAGGGTGACCACACCGATGTCGTGTCCCGGAGTGGCTTCCACGGCCACGATGTCGCCTTTTTCCAATGGCAGGCGGTTGCTGTTGTGGTAATATCCCTTGCGTGTGTTCTTGAATTGCACCTCCACGAGGTCGGTGGCTTCCGCGTTACCCGGGATGTCTGCCAGATAATCGTACGTGTTCAGTTGTTTATTTTGTCGTCCGCAACCTTTGGCGCAAAGTCCCCGGCACGGCCCGTTCAGTTTGAATTTTTCCTCCATTCGTTGTCGGTTTTTTGATATATGTTATTGTATGAGTAGCACAATCATCTTCAGGGCAAAGTCGAAAAATACGATTCGTGGGTTGACATTTTGCTCAATGTCCCGTTGTGCGTCGCTCAGTTCGTCCATGATTTTGATGACGTTCCGCTCGTTGACGAAACGTGCGAAGTTTTTGGCGAAATCCCCTTCCTGTGCCGTCAGGTAGTTCAGTTCCGGCCTGCGGAAGTTATAGATGAAGTTTTCGCGCACCAACCGTTGGCAGTACGTCAGGAAGTTCTTTTGTCTTTCCCGCCCCATGCCGGCAATCTGTTCGCTCCATTTCCGCATATCCTTGATCTTGCGTTGGTAGCTCAACCGCATCAGCATGACGAAGAGGTCGAAGAAGAGCAAGTTGTCCTGGCTGGCATCCAGACTTTTCAGTGCTGCGGTATAGCTGCCTCTGGCATTGCGTGCGAGAGCTTCCACGTCCTCCGTGGGATGGGTTTTGCGGAGGGCTTCCACCAAACTTTCGTGGTCGATGCCCTTTACCTCGATTTGTTGGGTACGGCTCAGGATGGTGGGCAGGATTTTCTCCGGCTCGTCGCTCACCAAAAGGAAATTCGTTTGTTCGGGCGGTTCTTCGATGAGTTTGAGCAACTTGTTGGCGCATTCCGCATTCATTTTCTCCGGCATCCAGACAATCATGGCCTTACGTCCGCCCAAGGTAGATTTAAGTGCCAGTTTCCGCTGTATCTGGGCGGCTTCGGCCGCATAGATGAGTGCTTGTTGGTTTTCAGCCTTCATGTCGCCCAACCAGTCGTTCAAGTCGAAATAAAGCCCGGCTTGCAGCCGCTTGCGCCATGCGTCCAGATACACGTCGCATACGGAACTTTCCGCCGTCTTGTATTTGATGATGGGGAAGACGAAATGGAGGTCTGGGTGTACGAAATGCGTGAAAGTCCGGCATGACGGGCATTCTCCGCAGGCATCGTGCGCCCCCGGACGGTGACACAGCAGGTATTGGGCATACGACACGGCTAAAGCCAGCTTTCCGCATCCCGAAGAGCCGCTCAGGAGCAGGGCATGCGGCACGCGTCCGGCTTGCGCTTCCTGAAGGAGGCGTTCTTTGATGTCTGTTTGTCCTACAACCTGGCTGAACATGGCTTTAGTAGATTTGACGTGCGATTTCGCGGATACTGTCCACGGCCGAAACGGTATAGAAATGGATGCTCGGCACGCCGTGACCGATCAGCTCGCGGCATTGTTCCACCGTCCACTCTATCCCTACTTGTTTGGCTTCTTCATCCGTTTTACATTTTCCTATTTCCAAAGCCAAAGCCTGGGGCAGGTCGCAATGGAACGTTTTAGGTACTACGTTGAGTTGCGACAGTTTGGCAAACGGCTTGATACCCGGGATGATGGGGATGGTGATGCCGGCCCGGCGTGCACGGTCCACGAAGTCGAAATACTTCGCATTGTCGTAGAACAACTGGGTGACGGCATAGGCGGCACCCATGTCGGCTTTTTGCTTGAGCACGGCCAAGTCAGCTTCCGGATTGGGTGCTTCCTCATGTTTTTCCGGGTAGCAGGCTACGCCGTATGAAAACGACGTGCCGGGAGACTTGATAGGCGAACCGTCGACAAAGAAACCTTCATTGAAACGGTTGATGTGTCCGATAAGTTCCGTGGCATGCGAATAACCGTCACCCGTGGGACGGAAGGCTGGGTCTTCCTTGGCTTTGTCGCCGCGCAGCACCAACAAGTCGCTGATGCCCAGGAATTGCAGGTCGAGCAACATGTACTCCGTATCCTCACGGGTATATCCGCTACATAGGATGTGGGGCACGACATGTATGTCGTAATGCCTTTGGATGGCTGCCGCTACGGCTATGGTGCCGGGACGGCGGCGGATGCGGAGGCGTTGCATGATGCCCCCCCCTAAGTCCTTGTACACATACTCGCTACGGTGGTTGGTAATGTTGATATACGCCGGGTTGAACTCCCTGAGCGTATCTATGGTATGGAACAACCGGTCTATGCCTGCTCCTTTCAACGGAGGCAGTACTTCGAAAGAAAAAGCCGTTCCTTTATGGTTCTGAATCAAATCAATGACGTTCATCCTTTCTTCGTTTGTACAAAGATAGCGAAAGAATCTTAATATACAGGTAAAAAGAGGAAAGGAATGATATGTTTTTTGCAAAAGCTGATATGGAACCGGTGCATTTTCCAATCTTCGCACAGCCCCATATCGGCTTGAAAGTTAACGGGCGGTTTGCACTTCTCCGTACAAGGCGTTCACGGTCGCACCTTTCTCGGCATCGAGTTTTCCGTACCGTCCTTGTTCTTTGACAAAAAGTTTGCGGGTACTTCCTTCATGGTAAAGGGAGTACCCGCAAAATACGTTTATAGAGATTCGTGTCCGAGGTTTTATTTCTTCACCTTGAAAATCACGAAGTTCTTGCCTTGAACGGTAGTTTTGATGACGTTGCCTTCTACTGCTGCCCATCCGTCCTGCGGAATGATGGCGTTCGGATGATCCAATGTGTTGTCTAAGGTGTAGTCACTGCAATCCAGGGTAACGGTTGTGGCGTTGCCTTCTATCTTCTTCAAGCCGTCGAACTTGATGTCCACGGTTTGCGCCTTGTCCGTCGTGTTGATGACCTTCACGATATATTCACCGGTGTTCTTGTCGAACACGGCACTGGTGAACAGGCCGTCCTCACCTTTGGGAGTGGGAGTGGCGAGCGTGGCCGGTACGACATTCGTACCCATGTTTTTGGCATACATCTGCTGTACGTAGTAGCTTACGGACTTCACGCTGCGGAGGTTGTCGAACCAAATCAGGTCGGGACGCCATTGCCAGCCTTCCACGTGGGCGAAAAGCGGAGCGTATGTAGCCATGTGCACGATGTCGGCGTTGCGTTCCAATGTGGTCATGAAAGCGGCTTCGTAGATAGAAGCGCCTGCGTGATTCCATTTCATGCGGTTGCCGTGGTCGTGGCAGGCATATTCGCCGGCGAACACTTTCGGGCCGTTACGGTCGTAGTCGTCATAGCGGTTCATGCTGTTTTTGAACCAGTCTACCGGACGGTAGAAATGTTCGTCCACAAGGTCTACTTTCTGTTTCTTCATGTCTTCCCAACCGAGGTCGAACATTTTGCCTTCCGAGTCGGGACCGGACGAACCGATGATAAGGATTTCCGGATGGGCTTTGCGGACAGCCTCCACAAAGAATTTCAGGCGGTCGAAATAGAACTTGTCCCACTGCTCGTTTCCGATGCCTAAGTATTTCATGTTAAACGGTTCCGGATGGCCCATATCGGCGCGCAACTTTCCCCATTTCGTGTCGGTCGAACCGTTGGCGAACTCGATCAGGTCGAGGGCGTCGTCGATGTAAGGCTTCAAATCCTCGGCATTGCAGGCCGCATGGGCTTTCTCATTGTCCCAATTCTGGTACTGGCAAGCCATACCTACATTCAATACGGGAAGCGGAGCCGCGCCGATTTCCTCGCTCAGGAGGAAGTATTCATAGAATCCCAGACCATAGCTTTGGAAATAGTCCGGATAGTAACGGTTGGTAAAGGTCGATTCCCAACGGTTCTTGTTGAGCGGTCGATTTTCCACCGGCCCTACGGTATGCTTCCACTGGTAGCGCGTTTCCAGATTGGAACCTTCTACGATACAGCCGCCGGGGAAACGGAACACGCCCGGACGCATGTCGTATAAAGCTTGTGCCAAATCCTTGCGCATGCCGTTCTCATGTCCCATCCAAGTGTCGACCGGGAAGAGAGATACATGTTCCAAGTCTACGGTACCCGTACCCGAGCGATGTTGCGGATTGGAAAGGAAGATGCGCAGGTTAGCCTTGGCGATGGTACGGTTGGATTTCATGACCATCGTGTATTTTTTCCATTCTTTCGAGTCGATAACCAAGTCCTGACTGACAAACTGCTGTGCGTCATCCATCGTGTTCTGGTCGATGAACTGGACCATCAGCGTCACCGGCTTGCCGTCCGGCACGCGTGCCCATACGGAGAAACGGTATTCCGCATCTTTCTTCAGACCGATGCCGAAGAAGCCTTCGTTCTGTATGCCCGTCCACATATCGCCATGTCCGGCGTAACCTAAACGGACGTAATGCGGATTCTTATCGAAAGGGCCGTCGTTCTGCAACGTGACGTTGCCAAACATCTTCCAACCCATGTAATGGTCGGGGGCAAATTCAAAAGAACGGTTTTTGACGAGTTCGGCATACAAACCGCCGTCGGCTCCGAAGTTGATGTCTTCGAAGAACACGCCGTACATGGTCGGCTGGATGTCGGCTCCGATTTTCTTAGTCTGTACGGTCACGGTATTGTCTTGTGCGCAAACCGTGTACGAAGTTGCCATGAGCGCTACACCTGCAAGCAGAGAGTTGATTTTCATGATACAATAGAGCGTTAGTTAAATTAATAAATGATTTATCGCTGCGAAAATACTTATATTCTTTTAAAACCGCAACATCTTTTAAATGCTTTTTGTATTTTTGTTTTTAATTAGACAGAAAAGCAATGAGGCTTTTTCGTGCGGGAAATGTATGAAGTGGAATAAAAAGAAATTTGCGATTAAGCGAGAGCAGAGGCAAGCTTGCTTGTCTCTGCCGGGCGTGAGCAAATTCTGCAAAACAGCGTGGGCAGCGACGGTAGGAATCATTTTGTGTGGATGCCTGCTTTTTTGGCCGACTTCGGAGAGGGCATGCCGTGAGGGCGTGGCAGAGGCTGTCACGGTGTCTTGGTATGAATTGGGAGTACCGGGAGGCGACACCTTGTATTTTAATGTGCTTAGTACCGATTCCACCTTGGGAGGGCTTTCTACAGAGCGCGAAACTGCACAGCGTGAATTTCGGGCTAATGCCTTTTTCATTTCCTATTCCGGCCGTTTGCTGACGGCTGCCGATTCCGTGACGAGACCGGAACGGCTGAATCGTGAGACCTTGCTTCCTGCCTTGCAGAAAGAGTCGCGACTGGTGTCTGTGCGTTTGGCCGGTTTTCGGAGGATGTTGGAGGAAATGGAGTATTACGGCCGTACACATTCGGTGGTGGACGAAGGATTTCATGAAGTCATGGCTCATAACGAATGGGTGAAGGCGCAGTGTGGAGAACTGGCACGTTGCAAGCAAGCTTTGGACAGGTTGCTGGCCGCAGGGGGAGAAGATGCGTATTTGCGTGAGGAGCGGACGCTGCGTATCCGTACGGGGGCAGGCCGTGGTGCGAACGAGGTGTCGGTGGCTTGCCGACGGCTGGCGCAAAGGCCGGGAGGTCCGTCCGTGTGGCAGGCGGCAGGCGGTAAGTTGCCCGACGGTTGCCGCCGTTTCCGGTTGAATCCGTTTCCCTATGGTTGGTTCCATGTCCTTTCACCGTATTATACATGGTGGGGGCATTGGGGATGGCCGGGTGCGGCGTCCCGTAGGAAAAAAGCTGAAGCTTCGCCGGTGAGCATCCGGATGAAAGACGGTTGTCCGGAAATTCCTTTAATTCAAGGGGCTGAGGGTGCTCCTGTGTTCGGGCCTTGGAGGAATCTGAACGGTATGTGGGTCGGTGGCCGTTTTTATCCGGCTGCCGGGTTGTATGCCTTGAGTTTGTCCCATGCGTCTTGGCCGGAGTGCGTATGGGAAGATTTGAAAGCCTGGGTTTCCGGTTGGCGCACAGGGTTCCGTTTTGACTTTACCGGAGAAAAAGACGTGTCGGAAACATGCCCGGTCTACGGTACTTATACGCGTCGGGATACGCTGTTCTACGGACAGTTGGCCGGTAGCTTCCCGGAAGGTGAGGGGGTGATGCGTTATCCCGATGGCGGGGTGTACCGTGGCAGTTGGCATGCGGGCATCCGGAAAGGATACGGGGAGTATACCGACTCCTTGGGGCGCACGTACAGCGGATATTGGCGCGGGGATTCTTTGCGGCGCGGACGTCTTCGAGCAAAAGAGGGGACGTATGAAGGTCTCTTCAACCGACGGATGGAAGAGCATGGCGAGGGAGAGTTCACGGCGAACGACGGAGGGTACTATGTAGGGAAATGGAAGGACGGGCGGCGTGACGGCTTCGGCTTTTCAGTAGCTCCTCACGAGGTGGTCAAGTGCGGAGTGTGGGCGAAGGGACGGTTCCGGGGCGAACAAATGCTGTACCATTCGGAACGGATATACGGCATCGACATTTCCAAATACCAGCATGTGCACAAGCGGCGGGTGTACGGTATAGACTGGAGGAACCTGCGCATTACACGCCTGGGGCATACGGCAGACCGGAATGCGTTGGGAGCGGTGGACTATCCGGTCTCTTTCGTGTACATCAAATCCACGGAGGGGCTGACGGTGTTCAATCCTTATTATACGCAGGATGTGCGTGCC
>OIXG01002279.1_pt1 | contig 14991 bp, 8 predicted proteins | sample 1587731 | NCBI WGS metagenome assembly OIXG01 (sample SAMEA3888908, study PRJEB22519) | human gut metagenome | biome: human gut; feature: human-associated habitat; material: faeces | place: Denmark | collected 2010
TACGTTTATAAGCTTAATTGCCGCGGGGCTTTAAGCCCCGCAACAATTAAATTACAAGAAGTTATATGTTTGTTTAAAATTTAATTTTTACTGCTGTACGCCGATGTAATAGGTATAATTTCGTTCATATTGTTAAATACAAACAATTCAACCGATTTAACGTCATCTCCCAAATTTGTAAACTTTTTGTTAATGTCTTTGGATTTTCCGTTTGCAAGCGAGTCGTTTAAATCGTTTAATGAACAGGTTATTAATTTGTGTTCACTGTCGAATACCGCAATTAAAATAACCGATTCGGTTAACGACGTACCCGAGTTGTTTAAAACGGTTGCATTAACATTTAATGTGCCGTCAGTAATTTTATCGGGAGTATCAATGCTTGTCCCGTTTGAATTTTTGTATGATACTGCTGTAAATTCAACACTGTTTTTGGTGTTATACTTGTATGTTGAAAGGAGTTTTGAATAGCCCTCGTTTGAATTGATTGTATCTTCAATTACAAGACCTATATTGTCGGTATCTGCCGCATCGGCAGCAAGTGCAATTTTCATAATTTTGTTATCGTCATCGATAAACGTTATCGTATAATCCGTACCGTATGCAAGTGCTTTACCGTTTTTATACAATTTAACCGCATTTTCTACGGTAGTATCATCAATTGCCTCTGTAAAATTAACGTTAAGTATTGTTTTACCGTCATCTGCATACGTTTTTTCCAAACTTTCAACAGCAAGCGGGTTTTGCTCTACCTTTACATAATTCATATAATAAGTTGAGCTTCTTGCTTTAGTTTCGTTAATTATAGATTCATCTGTTGTATTAAATGTTTGATACAGCGAGAATCTTAATTTGTTTATAACATCCGGCATTTCGCCCACTTTAAACGGATATTTAATTACCTCGCCGGTAGTAGGATTGGTATATGCAATACTGTTTGCGTACGGCTCTTCCCAATAGGTGGAACCTTCTCTTTGCCAATATGCTCTGTATGTTCCGGTTGCAGGGTCTACCACAAATTTGTAGTTTATATATACTCCTCTGTTTGAGTCGTATTTTTCAATAAATAATTTTCTGTCTTTATTATCCGAACTTTTCCATACAACTTTTTCGGACGCTTTGTAAAGGTCACCCTCATAATATAATTTTTCGTATTTTTCCTGTCCCGGATTATTATATGAACCCGTACCAAAATATGTGGTTTTAGCGGCTCCGTCTTTTGTGCCTATAAATGACGCTGTACCGTCCTGGCTTCTTAATCCGTTTTCTTTAGGCACTTTATAGCTCATTGTTATTGTAAATTTACCGTTTGCAGGTTTAATAGGTTCGGGAAGTTCAAAATAAAGGTCTTCCGTGCCGTTTGTTCTTTTACCGTTGGAGGTTAATTCCAAATCCTGATTACCGTCCCAATTCCATTGCAATACCTTTTTACCGATAGTTGTATCGCTCACTATACTAAAGTCGGCATATTTTGTATTGGTTGAAAAGTTTTTAATATCTGTTATATTTGCTTTGTCGGCATATGCTTTTTCGGCTAAATCATTAAAATCAAATGTGTAATTAATGTATGTGTGATTGGTTACCAAATTAAACGTATAATCACTGTTCATTTTGGGGTAACCCGGTTTATTGTTAACACCTTTTGTAATGCAAACTGTATATTTTTCATTATTTGCCGCACTTTTTGCAAAAAGAATATTTATCTTTTTGGAGTCGGCACTGTCAACGCTTGCGGTATAGTCTGTACCGTATAACAATTCTTCGTCATTTTTTGTAACTTTAACGGTGTTTTCGTTTACGGTTGCCGCATCCAATGTTGTATTAAATACAACCGAAGCGGTATTGCCGGTGAAAAGCTCACCCGACGCAGGTGTTGTGCTTTCAACTTCAAGATTTGTTTGTTCTATTTTTACATAAGCTATTGTATATGTAGAAGTTGTATCAAATGAAGTTGTGGTATTATCAGAGGTTGCCCAATTCTCGTAAATTGAAAATCTTAATTTATTGATTTCGGCAGGTAAATCACCTGTGGGCAATGTATAATCTTTATACGGTTCCTGCCACTCGGTATATCCGTCAGGCAAGTTACGTGCTCTGAAAGTTTCGGTTGCAGGATCAACCGTATATTCATACGTAATATACTTATTTTTATTGTTATTTGTATCAATCTGTACAAACCTACCGCCATTAACACTTGGCATATTACTATTTGTATACCACATACTGTTGTCAACATATAATTTAAAATACTTTTCCTGTTCTTTGTTAAGCCAATTCATAAGCCCAAAATTAAGCTTTGCGTCAGCACCGTTTGAGTCTTTGCCCATAAAAGAACAAGTACCGTCAACACGTTTGGGGTAATCGTTTACTTTGTACTTCATTGTTATTTTAAACGGACCGTCGGCTGTTTTAATTGCGTTTGGAAGTTCAAAGTACAAATTCTCACGTGCCATTTTTTCGGCAACGGTTTTTGCTGTCCACTGAAGTACGTTACCGCCCGCCGCCGCGTCGTTTACAACTTCAAATTTAGACATTACTTCGTTTTGTTTTTCGCCCGTTTTATCTGTTGCGTCATTTGAAATGTTTGTAATTTTGTCAATACCGTCACCTGCGGTATTACTGTCAAAATCCCAGGTATAGCTTGCCAAACCCGAGGTTTGTCCGCTCTCATCGGCTGCAAGCACGGGCATAATTTGAAGTGTGCCGATTAACATAAATACAGCAAGTAAAAGCGAAATACTTTTGTTTTTTAACATAATAAATCCTCCCTAAAAAATTTATTTTTTATTATTAAATGAATAAATCATTTAATTTAAGAATAATCGGGCTTTTTTTATTTTACTACAGTACACCCGCCCAGAGGTGTAAGTTTTTTTAAACTGTTCAGTTGATAACACTTAATATAAAAATCATTGCCAAACAAACTTTTGTTTAAATTAACAGAGCTTGCGGTTTCAAGGTTAATAACTTTAATTAACTCACCGTCTGCGGAGTATGCGGCTATTATATTGCAAAGTTTAGAATAATCGGGTTGTGACGAAAATTTTATACAAAAAGTATCTTTTGTATATTCTTTTAAATTCGCGATTTCATCTCCCGAATAACTTTCACATACATATGCGCATTTATTTGGAGTAACTTTAATATTGTTAAACCTACAAATAAAGTCATCGGTGTTTTGTTTATTTGATGCATAGTACTTTACTCTGTCAACATAATCCGGAATGACGGACACGTTTTTTTCAAACAATCGATTGTATACACCGTCGATGTTTTTGTACACCGTTATTTTTTTGTTTTGTGTATCAAGCAACACTTTAATTTGCACAAATTTATTTAATAATTCGTTACAGCTAATCGGTATATTTTCACCTGCATACTTAAGCGTTTGCGTTTGACAATTATACAAACCTTCAGCTGCTGTAATGCTTAAATCGGGGTTTTGCTCGTTATAACCCTGAATTGCCAAAAATCCCACATTGCCCAGCGTATCGGAGTTTATGTTTATACCCGTTTCAAACTCAATTGTGCTTTGAGCCGACAATAAGGGTTTAAATACATATGAAAAGCAATTGTTATACGAAAAATCAGCTTTATTATGAGTAAGCTCTAAGCAAGCTTCATCGCCCAATACATCTGCTGTGAGCGACGCTGTGCCAAACGGTGTATATGTAATTAATCCATCGTAATAACTTTCTGCCGCCGCACCTTTTTTGTAACGGGTACAGTCAATATTAAGTCCGTTGTACGATAAAATGTTTGTATACTCTTTACCGTTACAAAACGTTGGTTTATTTGGTTTATCGCCCGTAGGTCCCGCGCCCGAAATATCGGGTTCGCTGCACCCCGTCTGCTTTACTTGTGTGCTGTAAGTTACATATGTGCCGTCGGTTGCCATATCATTCATATTTGTGCTTTTATAATTGTTTGACACATTTCCGTTTTGGCTTACAACACTTGAAAGTTTAATATAATTTGTTTTATTTGCGTTTGGCGATACATATACATTACCCCAAATTTCGCCGTCCGTTATAACCGACGCGTCGGTATTTGTGCTGTCGGAATTTTGTTTATCCAAATCCAATACAAATTTTTTGTAGTTTGGATATTTTTTAAACCAATCGCTTTCGCTGTACCCGTAAGAGTTACGCAGGCTGTTAACAAAAGTCCACATATATCCGTTATTTGATTTTAACGAGTCCTTTACCGCATTTGAACGTGTAAGATATCCCCCGCCCTCATAAGAGTTATAAACCGCGTTATTAGTAAATCTGTTAGAACGTCCGCCTCCAAAATTAAAGGGGCTTACACAGTTATAAAACAAATTTTCGCTCACGGTTACGTCCTGCAAAAGGTCGTCAATATAAATACCGAAAACATCGGCATATTCAAGCTCGCTTTTAAAAGATTTTATATCTTTAAAAATGTTGTTAGATATAACATTGCCTCTGTATGTTGGGTTAACGCGCGAATATATGGCGCCGGCGTCTTCCGTTTCGGTTACTACGTTTTCAAAAACATTGTTTTTTATAATGTTTTCGCATCCGTAAAAAAGTATTGCAGAATGCGGATGATTATAAAATTTATTGTTTGTAATTTCAAACCCGACGCCCGACGTATACACAAACGGGCTGTATGTTTTTACAAGTCTGCCTCCGTACTCAAATTCGCAATTGTTTACAACATAGCCGGCACCGGTGAGTGATGGGATATCGCCCCCGTCAAGGTATAAGCTTATATATCCGTTGTTGGCAAAATACGAATTTGTAATATTGCACTTTGTACTCTTTTTTGCCGTAATTCCGTTTGCACCCGTATTGTATATGTAACAGTCCGATACGGTAATATTTGAACCTTTATATATTTTAATACCCGCACCGCGTGTATTTTTTATTGTAATGCCGCTAACCGTAATGTTATCGGCACCCGATATAATATTAAATACACCGTCTGTTGTACCTGTAATCTCTATATTGTTTTGCTCGCCCGTATCAACCATTAAATATGCCGCTTTTTCATCATAATTTATATAATATTCCCCAATATTATCTATTTCCTCCGGCAAATTATAAAATCTGTATCGGCGGTTTGAACTGAAAGAACTTTTGTTTTGCGAAACGGTAACCTCACCGGTATTATCATTAAAGCTTAATGCCTTTCCTCTCTCGTACTGATAGTCGGCATACCAATAACCCTCAACCATTACATCGCTTGCCGTATCTTTCCAAAATTTCTCCTTTGACGATACAAACGTATATGTTCCGTCCGAGTTTTGCGTAACCTCGCCCGTATAATCCCATTTTCCGTTATTGGGCCAGGCGGCAAGTTTTTGTATTTCGCCGTTATTTACTATCTCACAGTTTGCCACTTCGTTATTATTATCGGAGCGGAAAATATCGTCATACTGCGATAAATCAATGCGAATAATGTTTTTAAGCAAATCACGGTTTAAACGCCCGTCACAATCCAGCGAATTTGCACTTCGTATTTGACTGTTTTCAATTTTATATGCACCGCTCACTACAGCATTTTCTCCATGGTAAGCACTTATTGTCATACCCAAACAGGTATCGTCCAAATACAAAGTATTATGTATTTTGTACTCACCTCCGCGCAGATAAATTGCAGGTTTAATATTTATTTGTGCGCCGAGTGCTTTCCATTTGGCAACAGCACTTTCAATATTTAAAAACGGATTGCTTATTGTACCGTTGCCGCTGTCGCTACCGTAAGGCGAAACAAATATACCGCTTGAGTACATTGATATAAGCTGTGTTTTGTTGCCTGCGGTAAAATTAAAAGTAAGTATGTCTTTTAATTTGGCATAATAATCTCGGTTATTTATACCTTTAAATGTAACGGTATATGCACTTCCCTGCGGCGGTGTTTCGGTAAATTTAATCTGCAAAGTGCAATCGTCTTTTTTAACTGTCGTATAGTCGGTGTTTTGTTTAAGTGACGTTCCGTCTTTACTTACAACCAATGTTCTTGAATTAATTGTAGCCAATTCAATTTTTGAATTGAATGTAACTTCAAAATAAGATTTACTTAAAATTCCGCCGTTATCCACATTTGACGATACGCAATCAAGATACTGATTTACGCTTATGTTTTTAAATGCGATTTTTGCGTTATTGTCTGCCGCCGTACCCTGCAGCATACGTATATCAAAATATAAATATTCAAACGATTGCGGCAAAGTACCGGCAGGCAATATGCCTTGTTCAAGCGTATCATTTAACTTATATTCGCCGTACGGTTCATACCAATGAGCGTCTGCATCTTTTTTGTAATAAAACCTAAATCCGGTGCTTTTATTCGTACCTATACACGGGTATATAACATACCTGAACGTGTAAAAATCTTCTTTTAAATCGTCGGATTTTAGTTTAAGGTTTTCTTTAAAATTATCAACATAATTTTGCCAACTGTTTGCGACATAAATATTGTTATCGGCAGATAGCCTTAATATATCTATGTTTGACCACTGATACAGTCCAAAAACCGTATTGTCGGGCAAACACGGAAACCCACCCAAAGCAAATTCACCATCAAGTATTTTTAAACTTACATCAATTGTAATGGGGCCGTTTACCAAATAAAGTTTTTTCGGCAGTTTATATTGCATTCTTGTTTGATTGCCTGCTGTATAAAAATTTTTTACACTCCATACAAGAGATTTATATGCGTCAACTTCATCATAGTACAAGCTTTTTTCGGCATTGCCCGATACATTAACACACTCAAATCCATCGTTTGACGGATTTAGTGAATTAAGGGTTGTGTACGGTACACCTTGTTCATTTGCAGATGCATAAAAGCTATTAAAGACAATCAAAAACATAATTAAAAATGCCGCTGTCTGCTTGATGTTTTTCAAACACGTCACCTCCACATAAGCAGTTTTTATCGGTTTACTCCAAAATTACTTTCGGCAAGAGCGAATACGTGTTTACAAAACCGTTTAACAGTCGTAAAACAATATAATATTCGCCGTCGGTCAAATCCTGCGGTTTATCAAACGTAAATGTTTTATCGTATTGCGAATATACGCTCTCACTTTCGGCGGCAATATTTTCATCAAAATCCAGCTTAATAATCGCACCGTCCGATTTGCGAACAAGAGCGGCAAACAGTACATATTTTTTACCCGACGCAAGTTTGGAATTTGCTTTTACTTGGGCATTTACCGTTACTGAATCACCTTTTGATATACTGCCCTTCAAAATGTAATTTTGAGCAGTGGTAAAGTTTATAAGCGTTTTATCGCTTTTGCCGCGTTTAACGGTATTGGCTTCAATACCCTCCGTTTGCAGCACATATTTGGTGTCGGCCTTTAACGGATTTAAAATATTAATGTATACAATACCGTTTGTACCGTCCGAATTGTTTTTACCTATAATTTCAATTTCGTCCACATCAACATTTTCCTTATCCGTTACTTGCATAAGTTTAACGGTTTCGGCATTTGCCGAATTTTCAACAATCGGCATATTATATTCAAGTTCAATTGTTTTAATAAATCCGTCAACATCAATATCACCGTCACTTACCGTGCTTTTAACAAGTGCGGGTGTATGTATCTGCGAAATTTCCAAATTATCTATCCAATATATACCGTCAACACCAAATGTTTTTAAATTGCTGTTTGCAACAACTCTGAAAGACATTGTCTTTATTACATCGGGATATATTTGGCTATCCTTTAAATTAAAAGATTTTTCCGTCCATACGGTATCGGACTGCGGCTTATGTTTAACGGTAACGGTACGGTTATTTGGATTATATACATAACACAAATCGTACCATCCGCTTTTAAGCTGGGCTGTTGTATAAATATTGGTTCCGTCAGGATATCGTATAGCGTCGTTTGAATAAGAAACCATTCCTGCGTCAACTTTTACCGTTGTATTTGGATTGCTTAAATTATATCCCCTCATTTGCGGTCCGGCAATCAAATAATCGGGCTGTTCGCCGTAAAGCGAAAACGACACAACAACATTACCTTTATTTGTTTCAACGGGTTCGGGCAAATCAACATTTAAAAACCCGCCTTTTCCCGAAGCATCGATATTTGTTTTATATTTTATTGCAGTTTCGCCGTCTTTTGTTGTATCAACAGTAACATATGTTTTATCGGTTTGGCTTGAGGATGAAAACGGTTCTGTGGAATATTTAAAAATGCCGTCTTTATATTCCGATAGATCGCCTTGCGGTACACCGCTGAAGTCCTCTTTATACTGCACATATCCCTCATCAATTTCACCCGTAAAGTTTACACATATTGTTTCGCCCTCATTAAGCTTTGCAAAGCCCGCGTTTACGGAGTTAATTCTGTCGCTTAACGTAACGGTATACATTTCGCCGCCGCTCGGCAAATCGTTTAATACAATTTCAATTGCATTGGGTTCATCATCGTTTAAGCGTACAGTGTAATCTTCGGCATATATAAGGTTTTGTCCGTCTTTTTCTACAGATAAACTGTCGGAGTCGACGCTGTCCGCATCAACGGGTGAATTTAAATACAGTTTTATTACTTTGCCCTTTAATTTACCGTTATTTTCGGGGGCGCTCGTATCAAGCTCCAATCCTTGATTTACGCTTAATGACGCTATTTTGTATTTAGAGTCTTCTTTAAGCTTTGAAGCGTCGTTTTCGTAACTGCGTTACCGTATCGGGTATGGGACCTGTAGGCAATTCGTATGCGGCATACGGCTCAACCCATTTATCGCTGTCGTCAAACTTATAATAAAATTTAAATGTTTCGTCTGTCGGGTCAACCACGTACTTACAGGTAATATACTTATTAACGGTATTGCTCATATCCGACATTGTTAAGTATGCTGTAGGGTTTAAAGTACTGTTTGATGTCCACAAACTGTTACCTATCATAAGTCGGCGGTATTTTCGCTGTGTTGTTTCAAACAAATATGAAATATCGCCAAAATACAATATTTTTTTGTTTCCGTCAGCGTCATATCCAATCATATTTACAGATCCGTTAGAATGTTTTAACACATCGGGAGTATTGTAACGTATACTTATTGTAAACGGACCGTTTTTCTTATATAATTTGTCGGTTAACTCAAAATTTAAGTTTTCACCGATTTTTACATCGGCAAATTCACACGGATTAAACTCAAGCACATTTTCATTTACTGTATTATCGTATACTATTTGCGCTTTTGCGCCCGATGTACATTCGGTACCGTCGGTCTTGTCAAAAGTTTCTTTTGTTGCATTTTGAGTTATGCCAAGAGAACTTAGATTTGTATCTTCACCATACTTCGAAAAATCAATACCATATTTACAGTTGGTATTATCATCGGCGGCAAGTGTTGCATCATCCGCATACGCAACATATGCAAAGCTCGACTGAAGCAATGCCGTACAAACAAAAACAGCAAATATCTTTTTTGCAATTTTGCAATTCATATGTTATGCTCCTTTGCTATTTGTTAATTATTTCTTTTTGTTTTCTTTAACCCATTCGTCAACTTGCTTTTGTATTTCTTTTTTAATATTATCAACACCTGCGGCTTTTAACTTGTTTATGTACTCTTTGTAAAGTTTTTCATATTCAACCGCACCTTGGGTTACATATTGATATTCGGTATTTATGGAGCTGCACTGCGCAATCTCTGTTTGGAGAGATGATACATCGGGCGAAAATCCCATAAGAGGCGACTGTAACGCACTTCTGTTGTTTTCATCGGTTTTCTCCCACGCTGTTGTATCTTGTCCTTCGGTATAATATGCATTAAACTGATTACCAAACATCCATTGGGTTTTCATATTATATCCGGTATTATCTTTTACTTTAACAACACCGTTTTCATCTTTATCGTAATGTTTACCCTCTATGCCGTATATAAAGAGATTGTAAAGGTCTTTATCGGTATGCATAAGCGACAAAAATTTAACAGCCTCTTTTGCATGTTTTGAGGTTCTAAGTACTGCCATTGCCGATTTTTGACCGCAGCCCATTTCAACATACGGTTCTGTAAGCGGTCTTATTAATACCGGCATATTATATGACGCATATATTTCTCTTTGATATCCGGGTTTGTATGTAGAAAACGCAACGGCTATATCAAATTTACCCGGAGTACCTTTTGCGGAAAGTATGTCTTTGCGAATATATCCTTTATTGTACCAATCGCGGTTTCTTGCAAGCATATTTTTATATTCATCCGTTTCAACATCGAGCTCTATTTTATAATCTTTTGATGTTTTACTTATAACAATATTGGGAATACCCGAAAAGCTTTCATAGTTGAGCAATTTATTAAATGCGCCCGTTGCATACAATGTTTTACCCTCATATAATGACGGTTTCTTTTCGTATGCCGTTTTAACCATTTCGGCAACCTTGTCAAACGGTACCACTTCGCCGTTATCTTCAAGATTAAATCCGCACTGTTCATTAACGGCCTGCGCCATTGTAACGGAGTTTTGGAACGTCATAAGCTGATACGACGGAATACCGTATATTTTGCCGTCAACCTTAACGGAATCCCAAACATATTCGGGCATATATGTATAAAAATCGGATTTTTTATCAATATACTCATCAAGAGGCAAATATGCGCCTTTATTAACAGCATTTAAATAATTGTTAGACCAGCTTGATGTAAAACATATATCATAGTCCTCACCCGTTGCAAGTATCATTTTTGCTTTTTCGTCATACGACGCTTCCACCATTTCAATTTCAACATTCAAATTTGCTTTTTTCTCAAGCTGTTTGTTAAATTCAGCCCAAACCTCGTCTTGGTCTGCCTGTCTGTCACCGGGGAAAATCCATTTTAATGTTACCACACCGTCTTTTTCCGTACTTGCGCTTTGTTTGCCGCAGCTTGTAATTGCAAACACTATTACCAAACACAATGCAAGCGATACAACCTGTTTAAACACTCTTTTTGTTTTTTTCATTTTTTTCATTTCACAACTTCCTTTCATAATATAATTAACCTTTTACAGAACCTACCGTCATTCCTTTTACAAAATATTTTTGGAAAAACGGGAATATAAACATTATAGGACCCGCCGCAATAACGGCCATTGCCAATTTTACCGTTTCTGTGGGAATATTTCCCGCATTTACTCCAACCTCCGCTGCCTGTGCAAGTTTTTCAGATTGTTGCATTAATGCCTGCAGTAAATACTGTACCGTTTGAAGTCCGGGTTTTGTAATGTAAAGCATACAGTTATACCATTCGCCCCATTTTATCATTAATTCCATAAATGCAATTGTTGCAATGGCGGGTTTTGATATGGGAACTATAATTTGAAAAAGTATTTTAAATTCGCTCGCTCCGTCTATTTTTGCACTTTCTCGGAGTGATTGAGGTATGCCGGCAAAAAAGCTTCGGAGCATAAACACGTACCAAGGGCTTACCAATGCGGGCAATATGTATACCAAAATATTGTTTTTTAAATGAAGATACTGTACATTAAGCAAATACATGGCAACCAAACCGCCGCTGAACAGCATTGTAAAAAACAAGTAAAACGATAATTGCCTTTTAAATTTAAAATCTCTTACCGACAGCGGATATGCAATCATTATCATAACAAGTAAAGCCAAAAATGTTCCCACAACCGTTATAAATATTGTAACCTTATATGCTGACAGCATTTGAGCCGGATTATGAAGCAAATATTTATATGCCGAAAAATCAATTGATTTTGGAATAAGTCTGTAACCGTAAACAAACAAATCCTGTTCGTTGGATATTGATGACGATACCAAATAAATCATAGGTATTAAACAACACAATCCAAACAAAATAAATACAGTATGCGCCAAAACAACAGCGCCGTTATTTTTTTTCAACCTGCTCACCCCCTATTAAAACATTGCCTGGTCGGGATCTATTTTTTTAACAATTAAGTTTGTTGTAACCGTTAAAACAAATCCCACAATCGATTGTAATATACTTACTGCCGATGACATACTTATGTTACCGTCCTGCTGAAGCGCTCTGTACACATATGTATCCACAACATCTGTTGTCGGGTACAAAAGCGATACGTTGCGGGTAAGCTGATAAAACATTGTAAAGTCACTTCTGAATATATTTCCTATACTTAAAATTGTCATTGTAATAATTATGGGTGTAATTTCAGGTATTGAAATATACCACGATTTTTGAAAAGAACTTGCGCCGTCCAAATCCGCTGCCTCATACATTTGAGTGTCTATGCCCATAAGTGCGGCATAATAAATTATCATTCCGTTACCCGTACCTTTCCATATATTGGAAAGAGTAAGAATTGACGGCCAGTATTTAGGCTTGGTGTACCACTCTATGCCTTCTACACCAAAAAAACCGAGAATGTTATTAAATACACCCTTTTGCGGGTCTAAAAATATGTAAAGCATATACGCGGCTATAACCCACGTTATAAATCTTGGCAGCATAGATACGGTTTGATATACTTTAACACATCTGTTTGATGTTATTTGATAAAGCAATATGGCAAACACCACATTACATACCGTACTTGTAAAAATAAAAAGTGCATTTAAACCTAATGAATTTCTTATAATTGTTGACGCGGTATCGGATTTAAAGAAAAACTCAAAGTTTTTTAAACCGCACCATTCACTGCCAAAAACTCCCATATCATACCTAAAGTTTTTAAAAGGAATAATAATTCCCACCATAGGCAAATAACACCAAATAAACACAAGTATTACCGCCGGTGCACATAGCAAACACAGTTCAATTGTATCTATCTGTCTTGCCCCCAATTTTGGCCGTTTCATCTTTCATACCACCTCTACGTTGTATTATTGTATATTAAAATTATATCATAAGCGTTATTTTTTTCAATGTAACTATCTTATTATATTAATATCGCAATATTATGATTAACTAATATATGCTGTTGACAAAAACATTTTAATATGATAAAGTATATTCAGTTGGAACTAACGTTTACGGATTGGAGTTTTATTATAATGTTGGAATTAATTATTGTTGAAGATGAAGAAATGCTTCTTAACAACTTATCAAAAATTGTTAATTACAGTGACTACGGTTTTAATCTTACACACCTTTTTTCTAACGGTGAAGAAGCTATAAATTATATAAAAAACAATAAAATCGACCTTATAATAAGCGATATCAGAATGCCAAAAGCAACAGGGCTTGATATAGCAAAATATGTATACGAAAATAACTTAAACGCAAAAGTGGTAATATTAAGCGGTTACAGCGAATTTGAATATGCCCAAGCTTCAATAAGATACAATGTTTTTGACTTTATTTCAAAACCGTTCAGAAAAAGCGAATACATATCAATGCTTAAAAAGGCATATACCGAAATTGTAAATATGTCAAGCAAAAATTTAAACAGCCCGTACGAAACCGACGCGTTTTTCAGAGGACTGTGTTACGGTTCGCAAACTGATGAACAAAGTATAAAAAGCGAAATAAAAAGACTTGATTTGGACATAGACATATACAGTAATCTATGTATGTATTTTACTCTTGACATAACCAACCCCGAAGTGTATTTAAGCAAATCTACACATATAATAGATAATTTAACCAATATTGCAAGCAACATTTTAATACTTACAAATGTTCCTGTAAAATACTGCTCGGTTATTAATTTTACATCGGCACATATTGAATATTTTTTGGTTTTTGAAAGTTCGGTTGCAAATACAAACATTAAAAAGAATATTAAAGAACAAATTACATCATATATGAAAAGCTTGGGGCTTAATGTTATTATAAAAAACCAAATTTTGTTTAATAACATTATACAGGTAATATCGCAAAGAGTTATATCTCTTAAAGAGCTTATGAAAATATATGAACAATCATTTATAGACAGTTTGGGTTCGGAGGATTGGAATAAAATAAAATCTTCGTGTGAAAATGTTTTTCAAACAATATCCAAATTTGCCCCTGAAGAATATGACGAAAAATTAAATACTTTTATTAATAAAATAAACCCTATACTTAAAATGTATTGGAACAAAGAAGTAGATATATCAAAAATAAATGAATTAAAAAACAAAGAAAAAATTGAATATGCCAAACAAATTGTTTCCAATTCAATTTCAAGCTGCTACAACAAATCGTCATTAATCGACAACATTACATCGTACATAAAATCAAACTATGCAAAACAAATTACACTCGATGACGTTGCAAAACATTCGTATATAAGCAAAATTTATTTATGCCAATATATAAAAAAGCATACAAAAATGACATTTAACGAATATATAACGCACGTAAGAATAGAAAAGTCCAAAGAACTGTTAATCTCCACCAACTTAAAAATTTACCAAATATGTGAAATGATAGGCTACAAAACAACGGCGCATTTTATTAAAATATTTAAAGCCAACACGGGTTTAACACCGAGTGATTTTAAAAAGCAAAACACAAAAAACGGCAAATTAAAATAATTTTATTGTTTAAAGAAAGATTATAGAGAGTATTATTATGAAAAGCACATTATCGGTACTTAAAAAATATAAAATAAAAAGTATTTATGCAAAAAATTTTATTTTGCTGTTTTTTTCTATTGTTATACCCGTTTTTTTAACTGTTTCAATTTTTACAAGTGTATATTGCAACTCAATTAATCGGAGCTATGAAAGAGACAACAGCAATCAATTTAACACATTAACATCGATTTCCGACAAAATATTTGAACAGGTTAATGCCAATATGGCGCTTATTTATTCAAACAGCTATGTAAACCAATTTTTTTCCATAGGTTTTAATAATTTTATAGAAACGCAAAAATTTAACTTTGAAATTCAATCGCTTGAAAAAACTTTTTCAATTAACGAAAGTAATTTTAACTCAGTAATTATGTATTCGGCAAAAAACAATATGGTATACAATCAATCGACCGTCAATTTTGATTATTTTGCACAAGCAAACCCCGATTATGCCGATACTCTGCAAAACACCACAAGCATTACCGTAAAAAAAACATACATAAATTCTGTTGATT
>OIXG01002280.1_pt1 | contig 14988 bp, 10 predicted proteins | sample 1587731 | NCBI WGS metagenome assembly OIXG01 (sample SAMEA3888908, study PRJEB22519) | human gut metagenome | biome: human gut; feature: human-associated habitat; material: faeces | place: Denmark | collected 2010
CTATGATCTTTGGATAACATGATTATATTGCCACGGACTTATGCAACTGTGCCCAGATGCACCAATGCTATATCTCTGTATTCAAGCCAAAGAAAACAGTCTCGGAGGTTACACATTGGACGATGCAGCCATTACCGAGCGAGTGAGCCTTCTATAGGGATGCTAAGTCAGTTTCATTTATTATTTGCTATACTATGAGCTGATAAAAATAAAAGGGTATTGAACTTATGTCGATACCCTTTTTTATTTTTGACTAAAAAAACTAAACTAAGCTAAGCAGAATTTATATATAAGGTGCAAATTACAGAAGTAATTTACTTGTCTGTTAGAAAGGATTCTTGTTTTAGTTGAGTCAAATCCATTCCACCTTTTTCATGCAGTACGTTCCATACGGCATCTGCATGTGTGCCAATCAAACTAATGTCCATATTGAAGATGTATTCTAAAAACGATGCAAAGGTAGTGCTTTTCGTGCTGATTTACAAGCAAAAAACGGGGTTGTTTGATGTTTGTTTGAAGTACATTGCGTATCTTTGTGCGTTTTTAAAGAATCTAGAAATGACGAAAGCAGAATTATGTAAGAGTATATCCGCAAAGACCGGATGTGATGCCCAAACCGTACTGGCAGTAGTGGAGAGTTTGATGGTGGAAGTGAAGGAATCGCTGGAAAAGGGAGAGAATGTTTATCTACGTGGCTTCGGCAGTTTTATTGTGAAGCAGCGTGCGGAAAAGACGGCGCGTAACATCTCCAAGAATACCACCGTGATTGTGCCGGCTCACAACATCCCGGCATTCAAACCTGCCAAAGAATTTGTGAAGCTGGTGAGCAAACTGGAGGATTAATGGCTGTTTGCAAAGGATAACCATAAAAGCGAGTCAGAAAACGGCTCTCTTTTATGGTTTTTTCTTACATGGGCATTTGCACTACTTTATTTCAACAGCTTCCAGTAGCCGGCTTTGGTCGGACCAATATGCTCTACAACATGTTTCAATTCTTCGATGTCGCGATGAATGGTACGCGCATTGACACCTAACTTGTCTGCCATTTCCTCCATTGTAATCCTCGAATTCTTCCTGATCAACGAGACTATCGCTTGATGGCGCTTATTCTTTTTAGAATTTTCTTTCTTGTCTGTCGGCTTTTCAAGAGAAATATTCAAATCGTCTTCATCGTTAGTGGAAATGGTTTCTTGGGACATTTGTCCGTTTCTTGGGACATTTTCCGCAGTTTCTTGGGACATTTTCTCATTTCTTGGGACATTTTCCACGGTTTCTTGGGACATTTCCATATAGGTAATGGAAAAGATGAACTGCGAGCCGTTGACGATTTCCACTTTGTAGTCGGGATAGTACAAGGGGGCATAGCGCAAGATATTACGGGTACCGGAGCCCATATCTTCCACCCAGGACAACTCATGGAACACGCGCACCAGCAGCGGATTCTTGGTGTAGTTGCTCAATTCCTGCAGTGTGAGTTCGCCTTCGGGAATCTCCGGAAGCAGACGAGTGGGGTTCTTCGTGATTACCCGGTCTTTGAACACATGATAGAAGCAGGCATAACCTGTACTGAAATCACTGTGTACGCAAAGGTTGGCCACAATTTCACGGAAGAGGTCCCAGCGCAGGTCTTCCCGTTGGGTAGTCCCTTCTGGCAAGTAGAACTTGTTCGGCAGGTAGCGTTCCGTAAACTGCGTCAGTCGGTCATAGACCTTGATCAGGTTACAGCGCATGGTGATGCGATCGTCGTACCGACTGGGGAAACGCTTGATGTCATTGTATTCCTCGTAGGTACACATGTGAAACAGCGCCTCGAAGCGGTAACGGGGCATATACTCTTCAATGGCTTCTTCCTTGCCAAACAGAATGAGTGCAGCATACTTCAACTTCAGTTTTCCGGTTTCCCTTTCTTTCTTGGCCAGACGGGTATGAAGCAGTATATCTTCATCTGTCAGCTGCAGCCAGGGATGGTTCGGCTTGATGACTGCCAGGATATTACGGCAATACTGGAAAGTATCACTGTCCAGATCTTCCAGTGTCAGTTCTTCTACAATCCTTTCTTCAAAAAGATGCGGATTCTTTCGTTCAAAGAGCGAAAGCAGCAATTCCGGCTGGTCGGTCACATCAATGTCTGCATCTCCATTGCGGTCCCAGTATTTCCCCTTGTAGCGGTAAACGTATTGTCCGCAAGGAATGTCCAGATACAGGACCACCTTCCCCTCAACGGTCAGTATTTGCGGTGTGAAGTAGGGACAGGGCAAGAACAAATCCGGATTCTTGATGGCGGTAATGATATTCCCCTGCAGGGTGGTAGCCTTGTCTGGATTTACTCCGGCAATCTCACCATTATCCTTGACTCCCACCAGAATGTGGCCACCACTATGGTTCAGAAAGGAGCAGACGGTTTCATACAATGAATCAGAAATCTGTTCATAGCATGTCTTGTATTCTATTTGAACATTCTCTCCAGCTTGGGAGAGCTTGATAAATTGGTCTTCTCTCATGAGGTTCGGTAACTTGTTTACAGATATATATATTGCATGGTCCTATCATTGAGGCCCAAGATACAAAGATAATTCTATTCCCTGAATCTTCGAAATAAAACGGTCTTTATATCATGGGGGTTAATCCTATCAGTTATCTTATATCTCGGAATCATCTTCACTGTTTTCCGTAATCACTTCCGTTTCCAGATCCAGTCCGAACATCTCCTTGAGTTGCAGGTAGTCGAAGCAAAGCGCTTTGGGGCGGTTCACCTTCGGACTCTGGATAACCTTTCCGTCTTTCACAACCGTCACGCAATCCGGGTTACCACTGGGCAGCAGGATGTAGAAGCGGTCCTGCTTGGTGCCCAGAAAGGCCGGATGGGATTTGAGGTATGACAGAACGGTGGACCAGGACGAACGGTTGGCCGTGATGTTCTGGGTGGAGTTCCGGCTGCTGAACAGCGAAGAGATGGCTGCCATGTTCAGGTAGAGTATCGGACGGGCTTCCATGAACTCCATATCTTCCTTGACATTCATCGGACGGAACTTCTTGAGATAGCGGATGTTGAAGTGTACTTTTTCTGTACACTTTCCGATGGACTGCCAGCCCTGGAGCATGTTCCAGAAGTCGGCCACTTCGGAACTTTCCTGGGCCAGTTCGTTCTGGTTGCGCATGCCGTTGACCGTGGTTTCCAGCATCTGGGCGTAACTAAAGGGAAGATGCAAGGCGGATTCCAGCGTGCGCAGTGTGGCCAACGGAATAATCCAGTTTCCGAAGATACGGTCATGGATGCCTTCCTGTTCCATCTGGATGGCAAGTTCCCGCTTGGTGAGGGAATACATGTCGGGAAAGTTCTTCTCAAACAGCTCCCGATGTTTCAGAATGTCGAGGGTCAAGTGGGTCAGGCCCAGGTTGCAGATGGACTGCAGTTCCTCGTAATGCTTTTTCTCCAGGACGCTGAACGAGGTCTTGGTGTAAGCCAGGAAAAGAACACGGGTATAGAGCGCCATATCCTGCGTCGGCTTTTCCTGCCCGCAGATGACGACTCCCGTGCTGACGATGGTCTGAGAGGCCATGCCGTCCGTGTTGGTGTTCTTCTTGGTCTGGCCGCCACCGCCCCAAAGACCTTTGAGGAAAGCAATCTTGCGCACATCGAGGTCGTTCTTGTATTCGTCAAAAACAACCAGGGTGTTGACCGCCTGCGATACCCGGTCGTTCATGGCCGGAACGGAGGCCACACCCATGTTGGGCGGTTCCACGTCATGGAGGAAGAAGGCCTGCAGGCTGGTGGCCAGCGTGGTCTTACCGGTACCTTTCTCACCGAACAGGTTCAGGATGGGGAAATGCCGGGTGCGTTTATAGACCACGTCCCGGAAGAGGGTGGCAATTAGGTAGCCGAAAGCGATGCGGGAATTGTTGCCAAAGACTTCCGTCAGCTTTTCCACGAAAGAGCGGAGAAGCACGCCGTTGCTCTTTCGGTGCACCATCAGTCGTTCAAATTGGTAGATTTCCGCATTGTCCCGGTAGATTTTAGAAGTGGCGGGAATGTAATAGGCATGGTGGCTGTCATCCTGGATGATGCCCATTTCGTCGGCTTCATGAAAGACACCGTGCTGAAAGATGCCGTTGCCGAACGCAAAGAACTCCTTGCTCTCGTTCCATCCGAGCTTGCGGATTCGCTCGGCCGTCTGGGTGCGGGCATACAGGAACTCCTTGACGTTGTTGAGTTTGTCTATCTTGCCCAGCCATACGTAATTGCCGACCGAACCTATCTTCTGCTGGAAGTTGGAGATGGAGCACATTTCGGATTCTTTCAACTCGATGATGCAGCTGTCCCGAAAGGAATTGAACAGCCGGAACAGGCGGACACCGTTGCATTCGTCATGGATGTGGAACAGGGGTTCCATCCGAAAGTTGGAAAGGCGGATGGGGTCTTCATCATCCTTGCCCAGGCAATAGTAGCAGTTGTTGCGGACAAACAGGTTGAGCTGCCGGAGTGCATCGGTCTCTTCCTGCTGTTTGTCCATCATGGTCGGCTGCTTGGCCCTCTTGGCCTGGTTGCGGGCCTGTGTCACGGCATCCTTCCACAGGCGGGCTTTGCCGTAAATCTTACTCAGCTGCTCGATGCACTGCTCATATACGAACTGGTCCTTTACATAACGCAACAAGTCCGCAATCTGATTGACGCAATTGATTTCCCTGAGCAGTGAACTGGCCGTGGCAAACTGCTTCTCTGCCAGCCAGACGATAAAATGCTTTTCCCTCAGGTTGCGGTAGATTTCTTCGCTCAGAATGTAGCTGTCTGCATCATTCTTGACAAGCACTTCCCGTTGAGCATCTTTTGGAATAGCCCCTTCGTACTTTTCCTGCAGTTCTTCTTCCGTCAGTTCCCGGGTACCGAAGGGCAATTCCTTGACTGTGGCATGGAATCCTTTTCGGATGGCCAGTGTGCCGCATTCCATCACAGCCTTGAATCCGGGACCATATTGGCCTTCCGGAGCCACATCAGAGTCAGGAATGAAACAGAGGGAGGACTTGTAGCGCTTGAGCAGGTTCAGCTGGTTCTCGTTCCAGCTGGTACCCAAAGAGGCCACCGTGTTCTCCAGACCGATGGATTGCAAGCGCAACGCATCAGGAGCGCCTTCCACGATGATGAAATTCTCTGCATCCCTCAATCGAAAGGCGCGGTCGATGCCAAACAGGGTTTCTCCCTTGGTGTAGAGCACGCTGGTGGCGGAATTGATGTACTTGGGGGCATTCGGATTGGCACCGATGTAACGGGCCGTATAGGCAATGATGCGTCCCCACCGGTTCCGTATCGGAATCATGATCCGTTCGCGGAACATGGAGTAACTGGTGCCGTCCTCCTTCCGTTTGAGCATGCCCAGTTCAAACAGCAGTTCCTCTTTCAATCCTTTCTGCTGACAGAAATCGCGGAAGGCGTTGCTGTCTTTCGGGGCATATCCTAATCCGGCCTCTGAGCAAAAGTCTTCCGGCCAGCGGTTGTAGGCATAACACCGGGCATTCCGTGAATCCTCCGTAGTTGCCAGACGAAGGCTGTCCACAAAGAAGGTCTGGAGTATATCCAGTGTAGCCAGAAGGGATTCCTTGTGTTTCTGTTCGGCTACGGCTTCCCCGCTTTGTTCCTCTTCCTTTTCATAATCTACCGGGATTCCGTGCTGCTTGGCCAGAAAATGCACCGCATCGGTGAAGGAGAGGTTTTCTTTCTCCATGATAAACCGGATGCCATCGCCTCCCCGGTTGCAGCCGAAGCAGTGGTACAGGTTCTTGGACAGATTCAACGAGAATGAAGGGGTTTTCTCCGAATGGAACGGACATAGCCCTTTCATGTTGAGTCTGCCGTCACGCGATAGCTTCACGTACGGCTCTACAATGGACTCGATGGGCAATTCCCTGACTTTATCAAGTGTGCCTTCGCTAATCATAGCATGCGGAGTTTGAACCAGCAGTCCAGAATGGATTGCCCAGTGTATTTCAGACGATGGGGATTGTCCGGATTGATGGGCTGTATGTGGCCGTTCATCCGGTATTTACGGAGCGTTTTGTAGCTGACCTCCAAGGCAGCACAAGTCCTTTTGACGGTATAGACACCATGAGGGTCTACTGATGGCTTTGTCTCATTCATTTTTCTTAAAAAACGAGGAGAATACCTACAACATGGCAATCAGATGATAGAATTTCATGGCTATTTCTCTTACTTTCTCATGTCTTTTGGCAGTCTCTTGTACCTACTAATCTATTTCTATGTTCCGTAAGACTACAACTATACTGATGGAACAAAAAAGGTTTATGTATAGTTCAGTTTGATTGCATTGATAACCTTTTCCCTCTTTGTTGATGCTGTTTAGTTCTTATTTTGTATGCTTTACCGTCTTTTTAATACTGGTAATGGATGAAAGAGGCGGGCTTTCAAAGTAATCCTGGGTGGTCTTCTGCAGCATACGAAGGTCGGCGGTCTTGTATTCTACCTTCCCCGGACGCTTGTAGCATACCACCTTTCCCTGACGTCTCCATCGATCTACGTTTCGTCTTCCAAAGAGCTTGTAGGCCTTTCTCTGACTGATGAATTCAGGGTCGTCGTGCGTGTCTTTTAGCGCCTGAACTAGTTTGTTAACCAGGTCATTCAGAAACACATCGTAAGGGACTTCGTGGTCTATAAATTGTATCGAAAACATAATTTTGATAGTTTGGTTCTATAATATGCGTTTCACCTTGATGATGTGGTTTATCCGATCGGTCTTGGTGGTGTATTGACGACTCATGATGGCGCCCAGTTCGGATGCCTGAGTTCGTACACTTTTTAGTTTCTCAATGGGGAAGGAGATTTCGTCACCTACGTTAAGAGCGATGAGCGACGGACGGATTTTTGCCGAAATTTCTACCATAAATCTTGATTATTTAATGATTAATGATTAACTTTGCACTCAAATAATGAGAGCTTTATGCTCGCAAAATAACAAAATAGTGTTTATATAGCCAATATTTGAATGATATTATTTTGATTGAAGCTTAAAATTTAACTATAGACCATGGAAGTTGCAGTAAAAAGTGTGCATATAGGCGAGGCAATAGAGAAACGCCGGCTGGAACTTGACATCAGTAAGTCCGAACTCGGACGTAGAATTGGTGTCTCCCAGCAGCATGTCAACAGAATATTGAAAAGAGATACGATGGAGAGTAAGAAGCTGGTAGACCTATGTCATGCCCTGGACTTTAACTTTTTCACTTTGTTCTGTGAAGTGCCCCCTCAGATCTCGGCTTATCTCGCTGCCGTAACGCTTCATGGTGATGCCAACAATTTTATAGGTGATGCGCAGTTAATCGCTGAGCTGACCGCAGAGCGAGCTAAGGCTGCACAAGCAGAAGAGCGAGTAGCGGAATTGACCGAGAAAGTGGAAATGCAAAAAGAGTATATAGAATCCTTAAAGAATAATTTAGAGGATAAGAATGCTATCATTGAGCTTTTGCGCAAAGGCCAACAATGATGCTACCTTATTATATAATAGTGGTATTTTACATGTTGTTTTAGACTTGGTTTGCTTTTAAGTTGAACCAGTCTCGGTAATTTACTGATAATCATAATATGATTGCTGCCGCAGTTGCTGCAAAAATGCTTGCAAATAGGTTTTTTTGACAAGAAAATTCAACGGGTTTCTTTTCAGTTTTCCAATGAGTTTGAATTTGCTGAAAATCAAAAGCGTTTTAGAGCGGCACAAGCCGCGGTCGAGGAATAATCTCAACAAAATCAAGGCTTCTTGAAAAGTGTTTGCGATAAGTTTTCCAAGCATAGCTAACCTTGCTGATTTTGAGAAGCTTTTCCGAGCGGCGCAGGCTGCCATCGAAGATTGATTCAAATCCATTTGATTGCAATAATTAAAGAAATAGACCTGTGCATCCATTGCACAGGTCTATTCTTTATGTATGTTCATAAGGGAATCGGTCGTTTTTTGTCGTTATTATCTGAAAGCAATCTCTACCTTAGGGGCAAAACTCATACCTACCGCATCAGTTTGATGCGAGCAACTTATGAACAATTTTTCTATATGACGCTATTTCTTGTAATTTTAATGGACTGGCGTTTGTCCGTAGAAGTAGCGTATAATCCGATACATATCCCCTTGTTCCGAAAGAGGAGACGTATATGGTTGTCACCCATTTCGCAGGTTTCCGTTTGCAGAAGCACGCCGGATAACGAGTAAATACGTAATATTCCGGCTTCTTTGCTCTTCAAGTACAACTCTTGCCCGTGGCAGGAATAGCTGACGATGGGATTTACGGTATACTCTGTTTCGTTCCGACAGTCTTTGATACCGTCAGGGTCGTTCGGTTGTACTTTCCGGATTATGACGAAAGGAAATTCCGAAAACACGCTTCCTTTAGTTACGCTTAAGGCTGGGTCGTCGGCATCGGTTTCGAGAAAACCTGAGCCTGCGGTCGAAGAAAGACCGATGGCATACAGGTCTTCATCCGAATATTTGCGGAAGAGATTGAAAGAATGTTTGGAATAATCATTCTTTGTAGTCAGTGTCCCCTCGTCAGACAAATGTTTATTGTTATCCGTTTGGCTGACAAACATGTAACGGTCTCCATAAAGTGGCATGGGACGTATCCTCCACAAAAAAGACTGGTCGTCGGTTTCGTCCAGACCGGTGAACGTGGCATCCGTATTCCTCAAATACCGGCCGGTTTGCGGGTCTTTAATATAAAAACTGTCTTTGGCTTGCGGTTCGAACGTATTGGTCTCATATACCGGCAGGTTGAAATGCAAAACGGTTTCGGCTTTTGAGCCTGTTTGTGAAACGCGGTGGAACATCAACGTGTATTCCATGCAGGTGTCCAACACTCCGACACACAAAGTATCATTCAGATCGGCCACTTTTCCGCCCAAATCGTTCAGGTGGAAAGTCAATGTGTCGGCTTGTATGGTGTCTTTGTCGAGCATCCACTTGTAAATGCGTGTGGAGTTGGCTGACTGGGCGAGCAGGGAGTTCGGCGAGGCGTACAAAGACACGGCTGTGTGGCGTGGCACGGCCAAGGTCGTCCCGCTATAGTTTTTACCGTCGCCATACGCAATGAACGGGTCTATTTCCGACACCTCCACGCGGAACGTTTGTTGTAATCGGGCACCGGCCTGATTGGTCATTGTCACCCGGTAATAAGCATTCGATGAAACGCTCGGCTGCGTCATCAGATTTTCGTTGTGGCTCAGTGCATTCCAATTCTGCCCATTGGTACTTTTTTCCCACTTCCATTCACGCACAGGAGTATCAATATACTCCATCCCAAATGTCAGTTCATCATATTTCTTCACGTAAATCAACGTGTCTGTTCCCGTGGTACCGTTCATTTTATAATAAGGAGTAAAGTTACCGGTCCATCCCTCCCCTTCCACATGAAGGGCGAACAACTGCGTGTTGCTCACGCCTTTTTCATTGGTATAATGCACACGGAAGGTACGCGAAGTGTCCAACACGATGTCACGTGTGGAAGAAGTGCATGCCGGGTCATCGTCCCATGCCCATTTACCGGTATCCGTTTCTCCGTCCGGCAATAGGGCCGTCAGGGTCACGGTCGCCCCTTTGGGGATACAGTTCACGTCAGGCCGGTCGATTTCATGGCCTTCATACGCGATTTTTCCACTCAGGACCGTGGGGACTTTAGTCTTGTCCTCCAACGGGTCGAGCGTACACATCAGGGTACTGAAACCCAAATGGTCGTATCCGCCGCTGTTCCCTCCGCCGAATCCGCCTCCTGCGTCTATACCGTTTTCGTTCATTTCGAGCATCTTTCTGGAGTAAGGCACCTCTATGCCTCGTATGTTTTCATAGTAATTCACGATACGGGCTTGAGCCGGACGGTTGGTTCCCCGTCCTCCGTCTCCCATACTCATGAAAGTCCCGTCACAATTCGTATAAGGACTGTTCGGCAAGTCGTCCACTCCGGAATTATAGGCGTTGACGTATTCAAACCCACATACGATACGGTCGTCCTTCAGGGCATAAAAGTCATCGCCTTGGTTTCGCCCCGTGCCGCAAAGGTCTGCGGCCAACGCAAGCGCCATGGCAGCATGCCCTTGGTCGCGGTTGGATTCCTGCATCTGCCCGAAATAGCCGAAGGGACCGCGTTCGTCCGGATGAAGTTTCCAGACCAAATGATGCAGCGACTCGCCATAACGGTGGTCTTCCATATACTTATAATACTCCGTGGCTTGGTTGTAGATGAAGACATCATCGCACAATATACCGATGCTCATCGCACACAGCACGTTGCACAAGCCCCAATTCGACCAATAATGGTCGTCTTGTGTCCCGTTGCGTCCTTGCAGGAAACCGATTACCCCGTGGTACCACACTTTCAGCATCCATTCTTTGAATCGTCCGAAGTCCGTGGCATCCCATCCCGGATAGTCGCGCATCAGTTCGGCAGCGTTGGCAAACTGGTAGCCATACAGCCCATATGCCAGACAGGCATTCGTGTCTCCGCTCACCTTCTTGCAGGTCTTGGCCCAAGCATTAAGGATTTGGACGGACTTGTCTGCATACGCCTTATCGCCGGATATGTGCCAGACCAACGCACATTGGTAAGCCGTGGCGGCATCCCGGTAAGCCAACTGGTAATTGTCCGGGTCGGGTTCCCAAATCGTCCGGCCTCCGCGTACGATTTTCTCGACCGGAGCAGCCTTCCAGTCCAAACTGACATGCGGGCTGGTCAGTAGTTTCCTGTAAGCGGAAGCCCAAGGCTCCTCGCCGGCTTCTACCTTGGCTTTTGTCCGGTCCAGGTCGGCCTGCGTATGCAACATGCCGGGATGGATGAAGTTTTGTGCATTCAGCCATAACGAACTGCACAGCGTCATGACTATCAAGTATCTTTTCTTCATGGTAAATGTTTTTAATGAACCGTGGCAAAGTTAGCAGGTAAATACCGTACGGGGACGGATGAAAAAAAGCATCTTTTATGTCGTTCTGAACCAAATGCGCCTGAAGGATGTTTTTCTAGCCACGGCGTGTGGGAAAATGTCCGAAAAAGACGGCCGATTCAGCACAATGCAACAAAACAACCTATATTTTGAACCAAAATATCCTACGTCAAGTGGTGCCGATTGCCTATCTTTGTCTAATCATCATTTGTTATTTGAAAGAAAAGCCATGGATACCGTAAAACGAAAAGCAGGAAAGCGTGCCATAAGGACAGTCGTTCCGATGTTGTTCCTATTGTTGGCCTCGTGCCTCCACGCACAAGACCGTCAATACAAATTCCGTCTTATTGATGCTTCGGACGGACTTTCGGACGGACAAATCCGCAGCCTGACGATGACGGAAGAAGGTTGCATCGCCATCAAGACTGGTTTCATTCTGAACATTTACAACGGTGCCACGTTCGACCGATTCCCATACGACAAGACACGTAAATACATTTGGGCATACGACCGTCCGCCCAAAGAGTATTACGACCGCGAAGGACGGATGTGGCTCAAAGAGTTGGGCTACCTGCTTTTGCTCGACATGAAGAGCGGGCAATATGATTATTCCGTCTCCGAGGTGTTGGCTTCCATGGGAATAAACCGGCGGCTGAAGAACCTGTTCATAGACGATTACAAGAATTATTGGTTCGTGACCGAAGACAATACCGTCTCCTTCTACGACGTGGAACAGGGGCGTTTGCGCACCATAGAGGATGGTGGCAGTGAATTTACCCGGAAATACGGCGTACCGGTGGAAATGACGCAATACAAGAACCTCTGTTGGATTGTATATGAAAGCGGACTGATTCGCTACTGGGACTACTCTTCGGCCGAGTTCGTGTCGCAAGAGACACGTTTCCTGCATGTCATCAACAGGCTTACCGACCGTATATACCTGCATCCGGATGCCCAAGGAAACATCTGGCTGATGTACAACAACGGACTATTCTTCTACAATCGCATGGAACGCACTTGGAAGGAGGCATGCGGCATAAGCGGACTTTCCAACTTCTTCACGTGCATGGATTTGGACCGGGACGGCAATGTGTGGGTCGGCACGTCCAAATCCGGCCTCCGCATCATCGATGCCCGGACGTTCGAGGTGACCACACTTCCTGCACTGGAACTGACCGACGGAGGGACATTGGAAAACGATATTTATACGGTATTTTCCGACCGGAACGGGGGTATATGGGTGGGCACCCTTTTTCAGGGCTTGTGTTATTACCATCCCAGCATGCAGAAGTTCTCTCTCGGTCACACCGTGAACCGCTATTCGTCCGTCACCAGCGAGAGCATCCGGTGCTTTCTGGAGGATGCCGACGGGTCTGTACTTATCGGAGGCGTTTTCGGCCTCTTCCGTTTCCGGCCGTCTACTGGTGCGATGGAGCAAGTATTCAAGGCCGAACCGAATGACATTTGCCTTTCCGTTTTTAAGGACAAGGGCGGACGTATATGGGTGGGTACCTTCCTTCACGGTTTTTATTGCATCGAGGGCGGACAGGTTCGCAACCTTCTCCGTTCTACGGTGAATTGGGAACAAGACCCTAACCAGAACATATCCCGTGCTTTGTACGAAGACAGCGAAGGCCGTTATTGGGCCAGTGTGACCGGCGGGGTCGGACGTTTCGATCCGGCCACGGGAAAGATTGCCTATATGTTGCACGACCGTCATCCCGAACTCCGTTCATACGCCGTGGTTCATGCCTTCTATCCGGTGGACGGCCATACGTTCGCCGCTTTGGGCAACAGCGGCATCTACTATTACGACACGCAGAAAGACAGCGTGTGGATTCCGGCTTTTCTGAAAGAACAGCGGTATGCCGACACCAAATATTTCTGCATGCTGAAAGACCGTCACGGCGTGGAATGGTTCGGGACGGAAGACGGCATCTTGGTGTTTGATCCTCGCCACAAGGAGGCCACGGTGCTGACCGAGTCCGACGGACTGTCCAACAATGCCGTCACGGCCTTGTTGGAGGACAACGAAGGAATGGTATGGGCTTCCACGCTGAACGGACTTTGTAAAATCGCACCTCGTGAAGACCCTGCCGGGAAAGGATTTTCCGTGGTGAGCTATGGGGAAACCGACGGGTTGCAGGGCGGCAAGTTTTATGAGAATGCGGCTTTGAAAACCCGGTCCGGGCTTTTGTTCTTCGGCGGGGCCCACGGATTCAATTATTTCAATCCTTCGGAAATCCGATACGACCGAAGCGACAACCATCCCGTCTTCACCCGTTTCTATCTGTTCAACAACCCGTTGAAAGTGAATGAGGCATACAACGGGCATGTGATTCTGACGCAGACCGTGGACCGAACGTCGGAAATCCGGCTCCGTCACGACGAGAATTTCGTCATGATAGAATTTTCAGGCCTGAATTATGTCAACCCTTCGCACACTTACTATAAGTATAAACTGCTGAATTACGATAAGGAGTGGAACGAGGTGGTGGCCGACGGGAGCGGACGCGCCACCTATATCGGATTACAGCCCGGCGAGTACAAATTCGTGGTCTACACCGCCAACGGGGACAAGATTTGGGGGAAGACACCGGTCGAAATAACCATTACCATTGCGCCACCGTTTTGGGCGACGGCATGGGCCATCGCGGTGTACGTCGTGCTGGCTGCCGGTTTGATGGTCTGGTCGTGGAGAAGGTTCCGGAGGCGGGCACAGCTCAAAATCCGGATGGCTCAAGAAGCTAACGAACGGAAACAGCGCGAAGAGCTCGACCAGATGAAGTTCCGCTTCTTCACGAACATCAGCCATGAGTTCCGCACTCCCCTCACCTTGATTCTTACGCCTTTGGGGGCACTCATCCACGATACGGGCGAACCGGAGCTGAAAAAGAAGTTGGAACCTATTTACAATAATGCGCGCCGTCTGCTCAATCTGGTAAACCAGTTGCTCGATTTCCGTAAATTGGAAATGAAGGGCGAGCGTCTCAGGTTGAAGATGAACGACATGGTCTTTTTCTTGGAAGAAGCTGTCAGGCAGTTCACCGACTTGGCGGCAAGCCGTGAGATAGAACTTTCCTTCGAGCCTAAGGTGGAACGTCTTTTCATGAATTACGATTCCGACAAGATGTATAAGATGCTCAACAACCTGCTTTCCAATGCCTTCAAATTCACCTCCGCGCACGGACAGGTACGGGTCACGCTGGAGAAGGTATCGGAAGACGGACGGCCGTATGCGGCGGTCAGGGTGGAAGACACCGGATGCGGCATTGCGGAAAAGGATTTGCCCTTCGTTTTCGACCGTTTTTATCAGACAGCCACGGAGGGACAACCGGCCGGGCAAGGCAGCGGCATAGGTCTCCATCTGGTGCGCGAGTACGCCAAGCTGCATGAAGGAAAGGTCACGGTGGAAAGTCGGACGGGAGAAGGTACAGCCTTCACCCTGTATATCCCGACCGACCTGCATGGCGGAGGGGCGGCACCTGCGGCAGAAGAAAAGGCGGAATACCGGGACGAAGAGAGCGAAATCCACGACATGCCGCCCACGGAGACGGGAAGGAAGAAGATTCTGGTGGTGGAGGACCACGACGAATTCCGTCATTTCCTGGTGGAGCAACTGCAAAAGGACTTTTGTGTGGTGGAAGCGCGCGACGGCGTGGAGGGCGAACAGGTGGCACGGACGGAGTTGCCGGACTTGATTGTGTCCGACCTGATGATGCCCCGCATGGACGGCATGGAACTGTGCCGCAGGCTGAAAGGCGACATACAGACCTCACATATCCCGTTCATCCTGCTTACGGCCCGCAGCTCCGATGATTCGCGCATCGGGGGATACGAAGCAGGAGCGGATTCTTATATCTCGAAACCGTTCAACTGGGAAATGCTGCAAGTGCGCGTCCGCCAACTCATCGAGCAGAAAGAACGGCGGCAAAAGATGTTCCGCAAGTCCATCGACGTGTCTTTCGAGGCCATCACCACGACTTCGATAGACGAGAAGCTGATGGAGAAAGGGCACAGTTGCATAAGTCCGTGGCAATATAATCATGTTATCCAAAGATCATAGA
>OIXG01002286.1_pt1 | contig 14961 bp, 10 predicted proteins | sample 1587731 | NCBI WGS metagenome assembly OIXG01 (sample SAMEA3888908, study PRJEB22519) | human gut metagenome | biome: human gut; feature: human-associated habitat; material: faeces | place: Denmark | collected 2010
ACCCCAACCGGTTCATCCTGCACAACGGCGAGATCAACACCATCAAGGGCAACACGGACGCCATGCTGGCCCGTGAGGAGACCATTTCCTCCTCCATCATGCGGGACGATATGAACAAGATCCTGCCCATCATCAATACTTCCGGCTCTGACTCCGCCATGCTGGACAACGCGCTGGAGTTTATGGTGATGAACGGCATGGACCTGCCGCTGGCCGTGATGATCACGATTCCCGAGCCCTGGGAAAATAACAAGAACATCAGCCAGAAAAAGCGCGATTTTTACCAGTATTACGCCACCATGCTGGAGCCTTGGGACGGCCCCGCCGCCATCCTCTTCTCCGACGGCGACGTGGTGGGCGCGGTGCTGGACCGCAACGGTCTGCGCCCCAGCCGCTACTATATCACCAAGGACGGCCGGATGATCCTGTCCTCCGAGGTGGGCGTGCTGCCCTGCGCACCCGACAACATCCTGATGAAAGACCGCCTGCGTCCCGGCAAGATGCTGCTGGTGGATACTGTCAAGGGCGAGGTCGTGGATGACGAGAAGCTGAAGGAATACTACGCCAGCCGCGAGCCCTACGGCGAGTGGATCGACCGGAATCTGGTCCGGCTGAAGGACCTGAAGATCCCCAACATCAAAGTCCCCAGCTACACCGGCGAGGAGCTGACCCGCCTGCAGAAGGTCTTTGGCTACAAATACGAGGAGATCAAGGAGCTGATCCTGCCCATGGCCCGGGCCGGTGCCGAGCCTTCCGGAGCCATGGGCACCGACACCCCGCTGGCTGTCCTGAGCGACCAGCATCCCCCGCTGTTCAACTACTTCAAGCAGCGGTTCGCACAGGTCACCAACCCGCCCATCGATGCCATCCGTGAGAAGGTGGTCACCTCCACCAGCGTCTATGTGGGTGCCCACGGCAACCTGCTGGAGGACAAGCCCGAGAACTGCAAGGTGCTCAAGGTGCAGAACCCCATCCTGACCAGCACGGATCTGCTCAAGATCAAGCACATGAACGTGCCCGGCTTCAAGACCGCCACGGTGTCCATCAATTACTATAAGAACACCAGCTTGGAAAAGGCCATCGACCGCGTGTTCCTGGAGGTGGACCGCGCCTACAAGGACGGTGCCAACATCATCATCCTCTCTGACCGCGACATCGACGAGTACCACGTTTCCATCCCCAGCCTGCTGGCCGTTTCTGCCGTGTCCCAGTACCTCATCCGCACCAAGAAGAGCACGGCCATGGCCCTTATCCTTGAGAGCGCCGAGCCCCACGAGGTGCACCACTTTGCCACCCTGCTGGGCTACGGTGCCTGCGCCGTCAACCCCTATCTGGCCCACGACACCATTGCCCAGCTCATCGACGAGGGTCTGCTGGACAAGGATTACTACGCCGCCGTGGATGACTACAACAAGGCTGTGCTGAACGGCATCGTGAAGATCGCCTCCAAAATGGGCATCTCCACCATCCAGAGCTACCAGAGCAGCCAGATCTTTGAGGCGGTCGGCATCTCTAAGGATGTCATCGACAAGTACTTCACTGGCACGGTCAGCCGTGTGGGCGGCATCGGTCTGGAGGACATTCAGGCGGATGTGGAAGCTGCCCACAACGCCGCCTTTGACCCGCTGGGTCTGGATATCAACATGGAGCTGGCCGACGGCGGTGCCCACAAGTTCCGCAGCGGCAAGGAAGAGCACCTCTTCACCCCGCAGACCATCCATCTGTTCCAGAAAGCCTGCTTCACGGGCGACTACAAGGCCTTCAAAGATTTCACCCGCACCGTGGACAACATGGGTGCCGAGGGCGTGCACCTGCGCAGCCTGCTGGACTTCAGCTATGACCCCAACGGCGGCATCCCCCTTGAGGAGGTGGAGCCTGTCAGCTCCATCGTCAAGCGGTTCAAAGCCGCTGCCATGAGCTACGGTGCCCTGAGCAGCGAGGCCCACGAGACCATCGCCATCGCCCTGAATCGTCTGGGCGGCCGGAGCAACACCGGCGAGGGCGGTGAGCCCGAGGAGCGCTACCAGAGCGAGAGCAATTCCAAGATCAAGCAGGTAGCCTCGGCCCGCTTTGGTGTGACCAGCAAATATCTGGTCTCCGCCGAGGAGATCCAGATCAAGCTGGCACAGGGCGCAAAGCCCGGCGAGGGCGGCAACCTGCCCGGTGCCAAGGTCTACCCCTGGATCGCCAAGACCCGCCACAGTACCACCGGCGTGGGCCTGATCTCTCCCCCGCCCCACCACGACATCTACTCCATCGAGGATCTGGCCGAGCTGATCTATGACCTGAAAAACGCCAACCGCCACGCCAACATCAACGTGAAGCTGGTCAGCGAGGCCGGTGTCGGCACCATTGCCGCCGGTGTTGCCAAGGGCGGCGCGCAGGTCATCCTCGTCTCCGGTTACGACGGCGGCACCGGTGCAGCCCCCCGCACCTCCATCAAGAACGCGGGCCTGCCCTGGGAGCTGGGCATCGCCGAGACCCACCAGACCCTGATCCTGAACGGCCTGCGCAGCCGCGTCCGCATTGAGAGCGATTCCAAGCTGCTCTCCGGCCGCGATGTTGCCATCAGCTGTATGCTGGGCGCTGAGGAATTCGGCTTCGGCACCTCCCTGCTGATGTGCGAGGGCTGCGTGATGATGCGTGTCTGCAACCTGGACACCTGCCCCATGGGCATCTGCACCCAGAACCCCGAGCTGCGCAAGCGGTTCAAGGGCAAGCCCGAGTATATCATCAACTACCTGACCTTTGTGGCGCAGGAGCTGCGGGAGTACATGGCCAAGCTGGGCGTGCGCACCATCGACGAGCTGGTGGGCCGCACCGACCTGCTCCATGTCAAGCCCAGTGCTGCCGGCAGCCGTGCCGCCAAGATGAATCTGGACTGCATCCTGCACAATCCGGCCATTGCAAACAGCAACGTCCACTTTGTGCCTGCCGATACCTATGACTTCCACCTTGAGAACACCCTCGACATGAAGGTGCTGATGAAGAAGTTCAAGCTGGGCAGCAAGGCACCCCAGAGCGTCCGGCTGGAGGTCTCCAACACCGACCGCGCCCTGGGTGCCATCTTTGGCAGCGAGATCACCCGCAAGTACGGCAGCTCCCTGCCCGACGATGTCTACACCGCCGAGTGCATCGGCGCAGGCGGCCAGAGCTTTGGCGCGTTCATCCCCAAGGGCCTGACCCTCAGCCTGACCGGCGACTGCAACGACTACATGGGCAAGGGCCTGTCCGGCGGCAAGATCATCGTCCGCCCGCCCGAGGGCATCGGCTACAAGCCCGAGGAAAACATCATCACCGGCAATGTGGCCCTTTACGGTGCCACCAGCGGCAAGGCCTTCGTCTCCGGCGTGGCCGGTGAGCGCTTCTGCGTCCGCAACAGCGGCGCGACCGCCGTTGTCGAGGGCGTGGGCGACCACGGCTGCGAGTACATGACCGGCGGCACTGTCGTGGTCCTGGGCCAGACCGGCAAGAACTTCGCAGCCGGCATGACCGGCGGCGTGGCCTACGTTCTGGACGAGAACTGGGATTTCTACCAGCGGGTCAACAAGGAGACCGTGAGCCTGGAGCCTGTGGAGCACAAGTACGATGTTGCTGCCCTGAAGGAGCTCATCCGTGAGCATGTGGAAGCCACCGGCTCCCCCCGCGGCAAGGAGATCCTGGACAACTTCAGCGAGTACCTGCCCAAGTTCAAGAAAGTCCTCCCCTACGATTACGACCGGATGCTCCGGATCATCGCTTCCATGGAGGAGCGCGGCCTGGACGGCGAACAGGCACAGATCGAAGCATTCTACGCTGTGCAGAAGAAGAAGTAAGGAGGGCCGGATCATGGGCAAGATCACTGGATTTATGGATTACACGCGCAAGACCAGCACGGATGTCCCGCCGCTGGAGCGCATTGAAAATTTCAACGAGTTTCACGTCTGGCTCTCCCGCGAGGAACAGCAGACCCAGGCCGCCCGCTGCATGGACTGCGGCGTGCCCTTCTGCCAGGCCGGCATGATGATCGGCGGCATGGCATCGGGCTGCCCGCTGAACAACCTGATCCCCGAGTGGAACGACCTGGTCTATCAGGGCAAGTGGGAGCTGGCACTCCACCGTCTGCGGGCCACCAACCGCTTCCCGGAGTTCACCAGCCGGGTCTGTCCCGCCCTGTGCGAGGCCGCCTGCACCTGCGGTGATGTGACCGGCAGCAGCGTGACCGTGCGCGAGAACGAGCACGCCATCGTGGAAACGGGCTACGCCAAGGGCTGGCTCCACGCCGCCCCTCCCCCGGCCCGCACCGGCAAGAGCGTGGCCGTCATCGGCAGCGGCCCGGCCGGTCTTTCGGTGGCCGAGTACCTGAACATCCGGGGCCACGCCGTCACCGTGTTTGAGCGCGCCGACCGCGTGGGCGGCCTGCTGATGTACGGCATCCCCAACATGAAGCTGGACAAATCCGTCATCGAGCGCCGCATCAGGATCATGCAGGCCGAGGGCGTGGAGTTCCGCACCAGCATGGATGTGGGCGGTGCCGTGGATGCCGAGAGCATCCTGAACAGCTACGATGCCGTGGTGCTCTGCTGTGGTGCCAAAAAGGCCCGTGACCTGAACGTTCCGGGCCGGGATGCCAATGGCGTGCATTTTGCCGTGGATTACCTCACCAGCGTGACAAAGAGCCTGCTGGACAGCAAATTTGCCGACGGCAGGGCCATTGATGCCAAGGGCAAGAACGTTCTGGTCATCGGCGGCGGCGACACCGGCAACGACTGCCAGGGCACGGCCCTGCGGCAGGGCTGCACTGATCTGGTGGCTCTGGAAATGATGCCGCAGCCTCCCAAGGAGCGTGCCGCCAGCAACCCCTGGCCCGAGTGGCCCCGGGTGCTCAAGGTGGACTACGGCCAGACCGAGTGCATGGCAAAGTTCGGCAAGGACCCCCGTGTCTACCAGACCACGGTCAAAGAATTCCTCAAGGACGATGCAGGCAACCTGACCGCTGCCGTCATCTCCTATCTCAAGCCCGAGCGTGACCCCGAGACCGGCCGCACCAACATGGTGCCCACCGGCGAGGAGTTCACCTACAACTGTGAGCTGGCCTTCATTGCCGCCGGTTTCGTGGGCTGTGAGAGCTATGTGGCCGATGCCTTCGGTGTCAGCCTGACCGGCCGCGGCTGTGTGGACACCGACCACTTCCGCACCAACGTGGACAAGGTGTTCGCCTGCGGCGATATGCGCCGGGGCCAGAGCCTTGTGGTCTGGGGCCTGCGGGAGGGCCGCGATTGCGCCGCCGAGGTAGACCGCTACCTCATGGGCTATACCAACCTGTAAGCCCGCATCCCGGCCATTACTGAACCATTCTCTTTCCTATCCTAAACAAGCGGAAAGCCCCATCGGTATTTTTCGTACCGATGGGGCTTTCTGCGTTATTTTCTTGGGGTTTCTCTCTTCGTGAAGGGGAGCGGGCGAACCCTCTCCGGGCAGTTGCCTTGCCCTCTCAGTCAAAGCCTAACAGCTTTGCCAACTCCCCTAGTAGGGGAGCTGTCGCCGCAGGCGACTGAGAGGTTGTACGAAGGATCACTTCATCTCTTTCACCCTATTCCACCCCCGGATCACTTCCCACCGGCCCACAGAAGCGTCTGCGGGCTTATCGGCGGAGATGAGCTGGCTTTCAACAGCCCAAGTCAGAGCCTTCTGCTCGTCGGTGGCATCCTCAGCCATCACAGCGGCAGGGGCGGGTTTGCCAGCTTCGGTCCAGAGGAGTTTTGCCAGTTCGGTGGTGTTCTGGGGGATAGCTGCACCGGCAGGCAGGACAGTGTTCAGGTACAGTTCCGTGCCGATCATGTAACCGGTATAACCCAGCACAGCCGTACCGGCACCGGCAACACCGATCATGGCAGCGGTACCCAGCACGCCGGGACCTTCGCTTTCAATGGTGGCATCCTGCGTCATGGCCTCGATGGTCACAGCATGTGCAGGCATCTTGAAGGTCAGGGGGTTTTCCTTGACGTTCACATCCAGCTTCGCATCACTGTTAATGCTCCACAGGTCAAACACAATCGCATCGGTGGGGGCGGTGTATTTCACCGTCACTTCGGCATTTTCCGGCACTTTTGCCGTCAGGGTGCCATCCTCGGCCTTGGTAAATTCCACTGCCTTGCCGTCAGCATCCTTCACGGTCACTTCGGCGTTCTTGACGGTCATGTCGTACCGCTTGACAACAGGAGCAACCGGTTCGGTATCTTCCTTCTTGTCATTGTCCTTGTTGGTGTCATCCGGCTTGTTGTCGCCCGGCTTCGGGGGCAGGGTGCCGCCGTTGTTGGTCAGCTTGCTTTCGTCAAACTTGCCGCCGGAGATCACACCGGTTTGCTCATTGGTCACAGCACCGGTAAAGTTGCCGTTGCCAATGGTTCCGTTGTTTGTCACATTGCCGGAAAACGTACCATCGTTAATTGCGCCATTATTGGTCACTTCGCCGGAAAACGTACCATTCTCAATTTTACCATCGCTCTCGTTTGTCACGCCTCCAGAGAATTGAGTCGCCTTTTCTCCGGTCGTTGTGATTGTGCCCTTATTGGTCACTTCACCAGTTACGGTACCGCCGTTGGCGTTCAGGGTTCCGTAGTTTTCAATGGGAATGTTCAGGGTACTACCCGTACCACTGTCAATCAATGTCAGATTACCATGATTGATGATTTTCTTTTCGGCGTCTTTTCCAGCAACCTGCTTGCCCGTCAGATCAACAGTAACTGTAACGCCCTCGGGGATGGTCAATGTATTTGTCATCGTAGGTGCAGACACATAGCTCAAAAACTTCAGCGAAAAACTACTGCCCGGTTGCGAATTGAACTCCGGCCAACCGGTATTAATCAGGTGAACAAATTCGTCACATTGGATATTACCAAATGTGCCGCCTTGGCGTCTATCTTCAATTCGATTGAATATTCCGGATTCGATCTTGCCCGTACCTGCATTTTCTACCGTACCGGTAAATTGGGCAGTTCCATCTCCCTGAATCGTGCCCCTCATATTGAATACTTTTCCACTGACAGTAACACCGTTGTTCGCTGTCAGTGTAGCTCCAGATCGGATATCAACATTAAAATTCTCCGGGTCTGTGTATTTAATTGTACCACCATTCAACGTAATAGATGCGTTATCCTCAAACGCACACACACCACGACCTTTTGTGCCCTGAATGGTGCCACCGTTCATGATAAATTCAGATTTCTGGCCCCCAGCAGCCGAAGTAACCGATACACCATCATTGCTGCAATTTTTGATTTCAGCCGAACCGCTCATGTTAAAAATGCAAGTCTTACCAGGGTCAGGGTACACCTCTACGCCTGCGCCCTCATGTGCTGTACAATTTTCAATGGAACCACCGCTCATATCAAAGGTTCCTTCGGCCATAAATACGCCGCCGCCAGAAAGATACGTACCGCTGGAGCTGCAATTGTAGATTTTACCGCCGGTCATCTTAAAAGTACCGCCACTCATATACACACCACCGCCATGCGCACTGACGGTAAAGCCCTGAATGGTGCCGCCACTGATCGTCAGGGCACTGCCGGAGCCTTCCATATAGATTGCTCCGCCGGAACCTGTTACCGTACCATTGCCCTGAATGATACCGTTGCCCACACTATCCTTGATTTCCAGCGTGCCGCCATTGATGTTAAACGCTCCCTGGTTATTTGCCGCTGTAATGGTGTGGCCGTTCAGATCAATGCTCAGGTTTTTATTATTGATAGAGAGAGTGCCTGTTAACGCAATATCGCCGCTCAACTGGACATTTCCGCCGTCTCTAGCAGCATCTCTCAGCCCCGTCAAATCTGAAACCGACGTAGCTGTACCGCTCGAAGTGCCGCCCGTTGCGTCCGACAGCGTTATCGCATCATCTCCCAGGGTTGTACCCCCCCCCCCCTACTGTTGCCAGAGCGGGTGCAGGCATTATGCTGACTGCCATACTGACTGCCAGTGCCATACTAATCAATCGTTTTTTCATCTGCAAAAGCCTCCTTATAAAAATATGTTCTGCAGATCTGCCCCGGCAGGAAAGCCGGACGCATCCGTTGCTTTTTTGTCCACGGCGGGCAAATCATCAGCATCATTGTAACAAATTTTGGAGCATTTGGCAATGTTTTAAGGCAAATTGTCGAATATCCGGTAAAATGGCCTTTCAGCCTGCATTTCGTCCCGAGGAAGGCGGTGATTCTGTCAAGCCACTTGCAAATGACAAACCCACACAGAAACAGCAACAGCGCTCTGCCTTATCCGGCAGGCTGCTTTGCGTCAATCTTCTCTCTTCAATTCTTCTTGCAGCAGCCGTTTGAACAAAACAGGGTAATTACTTGCACCATGCACGATATGGTAGACGAACACAGTATCCACAATCAGCCGATAGACGCAGAGATACTGCCCGGCGATCACATAGCGATATCCGCTTTTCAGCAGTTCGGCATCTCTTGGAAGCGAACCAGACAGAGGGAAACGTTCCAACCGCGAAAGAGAATCCAAGATTCGATCCGTGATTTTTCGGGCAGAATTCGGCCCTACCAGATTCATGTGAAGCTCTGCGATTGCTTCCAGTTCCCGCTGTGCCGACTCCAGAATTTCGATCTTAGCCACGACGATAGATCTCCTCCAGCCGTTTTCTGGAATCCTCCAGCGTGTAAGCCGGAGCACCAGCAAGCCTTCCCTGTTCCGCTGCTTCCAGCTTTGCCCGGAGTTTCAACGCCTCTTCCCGCTGTTCAAATGCTTCAATGCTCATCACAACAAGGTCACCCTCTCCATTTTTTGTAATGTAGATTGGCTCGCCCGCTCCGTGCGCCAGATTTGAAATGGAACCGTAGTCATTGCGAAGCGCCGTAGACGACTTAATAATCATAATGCGCACCCCCTAAATGATTCTAATATAATTCTATCAGAATCATTCATTTTCTTCAAGCGTTCTCATCAAAAAAGCGGCCTGCCCTCTCCGGCAGGCCGCTTTGCGTCAATCCGTATCGTATTCGGTGCCGGCCCCACCGGTCGGCGGCTCCGTCTGCGCGGCAGACGGTGTGGTACCGGCAGAAGGGGTCGTGGTCTCGGGCGGGGTGGCGGGCACCTCGGCCTCGACCTCTGCCGCCATATAGACGATGATAGTCGAGCCGACCTCCACCATGGCACCGGGCTCCTCGCTGCAATAGGCCACACAGCCCGAAACATAGGAGCCATCGTTATAAATGGGATAGAAGCTCGCATTCAGCCCCACCTGCGCCAGCTGCTGCTCCGCGCCGTCCCGGGTAAAGCCTGCCACGTTGGGCATCTCCACCATCTGTGGGCCGCGGCTGACCACCAGATCGATGGTGCTGCCCTCTTCGATGACCTCCCCGGCTTCGGGGGTCTGACGGATGATCTTGCCCTTTTCCACGGTATCACTGTATTCCATGGTCACATAGAACAGGTAATCCCCGGCATAGCTGTTGTTGTTGCGCACCTGCGAATCGTAGTCCATCCCCACAAAGTCCGGGGCCAGATTCACCGGCTCTGTCACCAGCGAACTGGCCGGTTCGGAGGCCGGGGTGGATTCCGCAGGCTTTGCGGTGTGCAGCCCCTGATTCACCAGCCCCCACACGATGAGCAATGTCAGGATGGCCAGCAGGATCAGGATGGCCGCCAGCAGGTTGCGCAGGCTGAGTATATGCTTTTTCCGCTCCTCTTCCTCGGTGGACTGAGGGCGCGGCGCGGCCTGCTGCAGGGTCTGGGTAAGCTCCGTGGTATACTCCTGGCTGCTCAGTGCCCGGAACAGCTGGGGCACGGTCTGGATGCGCTCGGCAGGCCTGAGCTGCAGGCCCATCCAGAGCACATCCGAAACATACTCCGGCACCGCCCGTTCCAGCGTGCGGGCGCGGGGGTTGGAGTCCGACACCAGCCGCTGTGCCGCAGGAACAGGGCTCTGCCCGCAGACCATCCGGTAGACCACGGCGGCAAGGCTGTATTCGTCGGTGTAACGGCCCTCGAATTCGGTGGTGGAATACTGTTCCGGTGCCGAGTAGCCCTCATACAGCTGCTCGTGCAGGCCGCTGCCCGCCGTGCGCAGCCCCACGGTGGCGTAGCCCGTCAGGCGTGCCCGGCCGTTTTCCAGCACCCGGATGTTTTCCGGGCAGATGCCCCGGTGCACCAGCCCCACCTGATGCATGGCCGCCACGCCGTCAAACACAGGCTGCAGCATATTGCGGGCCGTCTCAGCTGAAACCGGGCTGGGACGCTCATCCAGCCACTGCTGCAGCGGGATGCCGCCGGGGTTTTCCATTACAGCGTAGACGGTGTTGTTCTCCTCGAACACGTCCAGCACAGCCTCCAGACCGTTTGCGGGGGTGATGCGCTGGATGGAGCGGTAGAGATCGGCAAAGTCCATCCGGGTGGTCTTGAACAGCACCTCGCTGCCCAGCTTGGGCCGGAGCAGCGCGTCCGTGCCCCGCTCCGCCGACAGCGTCAGGGGCATATACTCCTTGATGGTCACCCGGAACCGCCCGACGTTCTCCACGCCCCGGTACAGGATGCCCTCGCCGTCGATGCTCTGCATCTCGCCCACGGTATACCGCCCGGCCAGCAGCGTGCCCACCGGCAGGCTGCCCGCCGGGTTGCGCCCGGCCAGTACCCCGCCGCAGTGCGGGCACACCGACACCCGGCTCTCCAGCTCGCCCATGCAGTATGGGCAGATGCGTTTTGCTTCCATGTGCGCCACCTCGTTTCTTCGTGGTCTGTTTCAAATTATTGTACCATATTTGCCCCCGCCGCGCAATCCGCAAAGCAAAAAAGCGCCGCCCTCTGAGTTTTTTCACAGGGGGCAGCGCTCAATTCGCACCAATATCAGCAGTAGAACTTCGATTCACCAAACACATCGTTCCACTGTGCCACAATGTAGCTTGAGCGGCTTTCCAGAACATCTACAATTGCGCTCAACGTTCTGGCAGGAATCTTCGAGTTATTGTTGGCCACGATACAGCCTCCCGCTTCCGTAATCCAGATCTTTGTTGCACTGGCATTCGGAACACCCTTTGCAACATGGACATGAACCGGTTCCAGCGGTGCACCTTCATTGCTCCAGAAGAAAATCACATAACCGAACAGCCGGAACAGACTAGGCACTTTCGATTCCCCCCTCATGCGAGAAGCGGATCAGAAGATGTGCCGTTGATTTGACCAACTCTTTCAGGCTCGCCATCTCCATTTCAGAATAGCCATTATTGGTCCACAAATACCCCGGCAGAATACAGGTCGCCGACTTAAAGCCGTTTTCTACAGGTGTTTCAATCTGCACCTTTACCTGCTCCTGATTACCATTCTGAATTGGCGAGGAATAAACGATTTCCGTCCCATCATTCAAGGTCATAAAAGGATAAAGCATCCGAACACCCTCTTTCTTAAAAGAAGTATACCATGAAATCCAGAAAGTTTCAATTATCGATAAATATCATCGCCGAGGCTGGTTCTAAACACTTAAGGGCTGAGGAGATGATCGTAGTTGCCTGCTGATGCTTCTTCCGCCATGTAAAAAGCCGCTCTTTGTGCATCACAACACAAAAAGCGGCTTCATTACGTTCCTTATTCAGGCCTGCGGAGCATTATTCCGGCAGGTCCTCTTCGTTCTCGAGGGAGTGCCAGACGTTCTGGACATCGTCGTTGTCCTCCAGGGCATCCAGCAGCTTGCCCATTGCCTTGAGCTGATCGGGGTCGGTCAGGCGGGTGGTGGTCATGGGGACCATGGCCAGGTCGTCGGAGAGGATCTCGTAGCCCTTCTCCTCCATTGCCTTGACGACAGCGGAGTAGTTCTCGGGGTCGGTGGTGATCTCAGCGGCCTCTTCGCCTGCATCGAAGTCCTCCGCACCGGCATCCAGCGCGTCCATCATGGCCTCGTCGGCATCCTTGTCTTCCAGAGAGATGTCGATGACGCCCTTCTGGCTGAACAGGAAGCCCACGCAGCCCATAGCGCCCAGATTGCCGCCGTTCTTATCGAAGTAGTGGCGCAGGTCGGCAGCGGTACGGTTGCGGTTGTCGGTCAGGGTCTCCACCATGACAGCCACGCCGCCGGGGCCGTAACCCTCGTAGGTGATTGCCTCGTACTCGGTCTTATCGCCGCCCTCGGCCTTCTTGATGATACGCTGGATGTTATCGTTCGGCACGCTCATACGCTTTGCCTTGGCGATCAGGTCAGCCAGCTTGCTGTTGGAAGCGGGGTTGGGGCCGCCGGTACGGACGGCAACGCTGATCTCGCGGCCGATCTTGGTAAAGACCTTTGCCTTTGCGCCGTCAGTCTTCTCCTTCTTGCGCTTGATATTGTTCCATTTGCTATGTCCAGACATGGGAAAGAGCCTCCTGTATTTTATCAGTGATCTCCGCCTGCGGGCAGACGGGCTGTGGTCGCCCGCATTGTGGCAGCACACAAAATCTAACTCTATTATTTTATCACAACAGCCACCGGCGTTCAAGCCTTGTACCGATGGTTTTCCGGTTTATTCTGCCAAAAACTACGTTTTACAGCAGACGAAGTGCCTTGGGATAATGGTTTTTGACCCTGCCGCCGGACACTTTGCCGCCTCCCAGCGGCCAGCCGTCCACCGTCACACAGCACCATCCATCGGCAGCGGTGTGAGCTTCTATCTCCCGGCCAGAGAGATATTCCACGGTTCGGGAGTCGGCGAGGGTCAGTTCCTCACGGTTCTGGCAGAGCGCGCCGAAAGCCGTGAACAGATGATGTTCCGGCACGAAGCGCCCCTTCTGCACACTGCCCACGAAGACGCCTGCACGCAAAACGTGAAGATTCGTCTGCGGGAAAGCCGCCGGCAACAGAACGCCGCCGCCATGCACCACGGCAGGGCGCTTTGCCAGCTCCGGGAAATATTCCTCCGCAAATTCCCGCCATGCAGCGAGGCTCTGGGCGGGCGATGCATCCCCTCCCCCAGCGTCCCGGATGCGGGAACTGCGGCCCTGCACAGCCTCTCGGCAAGCCCGGCTGTTCTCCCGCCGGGCGCTGCGGGCATCCGCAGGCTTTGCAGCCTTCTGTGGTTTGCTGCCCTTGGCTTTTTTGCCTGCCTCGGCGGCAGCGGCCAGCCAGATCTGCTCTTCGGGGGTGTACTCGCCGGGAGCCGGCAGAATCCGGGGCGTACCGGCTTTGACGAGCCGGGCCATAAAGTGACCCTCACCGCCCTGACAGGGCCAGATGCGGCGCACCTTGCTCACATCCAGCGGCAGACCACCGGTGCGGTTGGCCTCACCCTCACTGCCGAAGGAATAGTCCACATTGCCCAGCACATCGGCCAGCATGAACTCCGGGTGGCGCTGCAGAAATGCGGCCACCTGTCCCTCGTCCTCTTCCGGCGCGAAGGTGCAGGTGGAGTAGACCAGTTCGCCGCCCGGCGCGAGGGCCGCAGCGGCGCTGTCGAGGATGTCCGCGCCCAGCTCTGCGCACTGCTTCACCAGCGCTTCGCAGTGCTGGGCCAGCGCGGCAGGCTCTTTGCGGAACATCCCCTCACCGGAGCAGGGCGCGTCCACCAGAACGCGGTCGAAGAACTCCGGCAGTGCCGCCGCGATGCGGGCGGGCGTCTCGTTTAGCACGACGGCGTTGGACACGCCCATCCGCTCGAGGTTGCTCTTCAAAATCTCTGCACGGGCCGCGACATATTCGTTGCTCACCAGCAGGCCCTGCCCCTGCAGAGCGGCGGCGAGCTGGCTGCTCTTACCGCCGGGGGCAGCACATAGATCCAGCACCCGCATCCCGGGCTTGACGCCCAGCAGCGGAGCTGCCGACGAGGCCGATGGCTCCTGCGAGTAGAAGACGCCTGCGTGATGGTAGGGATGGCGGCCCGGCTTGAAGTCGGGCTGTTCCACCACGAACGCCGCCTTGCAGAAGGGCGAGGGCCGCAGCGGGAAGTCTGCCCGGGCCGCAAATTCTTCCGGCGTAGTGCGGAGGACAGAGACGGTCACGCCGCGGGCCGCTGTCTCCTGCGGGGCAGCGTAGAGCGTATCGTATCGCTCACCCAGAAGGGCGCGTTCCCGGGCTTTAAAATATTCGGCAGACATTTTTATGAGACCTCCTTCGGGCTGCGGTGCATAAAGCCGCCGCAGCCGGTCAAACTATGGGCAGGGAGCACAGAACACCTCCCGAAATCGAAAGGAGCGACGATACGATGGAAAATCGCAGCGAGAACCGCAGCACCAACTGCAAGAACCAGACTCAGAACCGCACCAGCAATCAGAGCACCAACCGCAACACCAATTCCAGCCAGAACTCTGCTACCAACGAGCACAAGCACCCCAACCAGTACACCAAGGGTGCCGACGACGAGGGCGGCAAGAACTCGGCTCACAACTCCGCCCGCAACAGCCGCTAAGCCTCTGCGCTGAGCGCCGCCCCGCCCGAACGGACCATCTGGCGGGACAACAAAAAGCCCACTGCTCTCTTTGCACTGTTTCCCAGTGCGGAAAGCAGTGGGCTTTCGCGTGTTCCGGTTATTTTTCGTTGGGGTCGAACGACTGCCACAGCGTCTCGAACAGCTCATGCACCCGGCTCAGCTGGCCGTTCAGATACAGCCAGCCCAGCAGGCACTCGAAGCCGGTGGACGCGCGGTACTCCTCCGGGGAGGCGTGTTTGGCCACACTGGCCTTGCTGGCGTTGCGGCCCCGCTTGAAGACAGCCAGCTCGTCCTCGGTGAAAAGCGGCTCCAACAGCTGCTCTTCCCGGAACTGCGCCCGGGCCGAGACGTATTTGACCTTTTCGGCGTTGAGCTTTCCCGCCGACAGACGGTGGTGCTCCACCAGCCGCTGCCGCACCAGAAGTTCCAGTACACTGTCGCCCACGAAGGCCAGTGCCAGCGGGCTCAGCTCCCGGGGGTCGATCTTTTCGGGTTCGTTCATAGGATACCTCTTAAAGCTTCTTCTTTGCTCAACCTCTCAGTCTCGCATTCGCTCGACAGCTCCCCTACCGAGGGGAGCCTCTGG
>OIXG01002296.1_pt1 | contig 14901 bp, 13 predicted proteins | sample 1587731 | NCBI WGS metagenome assembly OIXG01 (sample SAMEA3888908, study PRJEB22519) | human gut metagenome | biome: human gut; feature: human-associated habitat; material: faeces | place: Denmark | collected 2010
GTAAGGTCGGCCGCAACAACAAGATGTTCTACTTCCCCATGTTCTTCATGCTGGTCGTGACGCTGACCTCCCTGGTGTTCACCATCAAGGCGCAGGTCGCCGGCATCATCGCCGGCGGCGAAGGCGTGGTGTGGTGCTACGTCCGCGGCATCATCGGTGTCCTGCTGGTGATCCTGGCTATCGACCTGGTGGTGGAGGGCATCCGCGCTCTGGGCCGCAACAAGAAGGCTGCTCAGGCCGCAGAGTAAATCGCTTATCAGGAGCGTTCGCCCCTGCGTAAGCAGACGGCGCCGTTTCTTCCCTGATATCATTTTCTCCTCACAAAAAGCACAGGCTCCGGCATTCGCCGGAGCCTTTTGCTGCATTTCTTTCGAAAAAACACGCTCCGGCAGCGCCGGAGCGTGTTTTCAGTCATTCACATCGTAGAAAATTCGCTCGCCGGCCTCGGCCAGCCCCAGCTGGTCGCGGGCCAGGTCCTTGATGAACTCCTCGTCATCCTTCTTGGCCAGGTCGGACTCCAGCGCCTGGTTCTCCTGCGTCTGCTGCTGCAGCTGTCTCTCCAGCGCGGCCTGCTGCTGCGCGGCCTCGTTCAGCCGCTTGCCCACCCGGATCAGCTCCACGCCTAAGAACACCACCAGCGCGAGAATGACCAGCAGCAATATGGGATTTGTCCGGCGCTTCTTTGCGTGCGCCTGCCCTTTCTGCATGGCGTTCCGCCTCCTTTTCCGCAGCGCGCTTTTTTCTTATCATAACGCACTTCCGACAAAAAATAAAGGCTTTTTTCGCCGCCGCCGTAAATTTTTTCACCGGCCACCACAGCAGCCGGCCTGTGCTCGCGGCGGCGCTGAGCCAGAAGTCCCAGAGCGGACGCATCAGCGGCGAGAGCGCTAGCAGATACACCGCCGCGCCCAGGCCCATGGCGGTCAGCATGATCAGCCGCAGCTCCCCCTGCCCTACCCGCAGGGCGTACCACAGCAGGGCCGGAGCGACCAGCAGCAGAAACGCTGCGTCCAGCCCATGGGTCAGCCGCCGGTTCCGCCGGCGGCGCAGCCGCACCAGCCGCAGCAGGTCATAGATGGCCCCGGCCGCCGCGCCCAGGGCCGCCGCGGTCAGGTATGCGCGCAGCTGCTCGGAGACGACGGTCCCCACCTCAGCCGAACAGGCGGCTGAACAGCCCGCCGCCCCGGACCTCCGGCGCATCCTCATAGGTCAACGCGTCGATGCGGCCATCCACGTGCAGCTCGCCGCCATCCAGGCTCAGCTTGCCGATGTGCAGGCTCTCTCCGCTGACCACCAGCACGCCCGCGCCGGTACGCAGCACGATGCACTGGTCGTCGAAGCGCTCTACGTCCTCTACGCCGGCGACGGTGAGCTTCTCCCGTCCCTCCAGCTGTAAGCGGTGGGCGGCGGCAGGGTCGGTAATATCATACGGCATAAAAAGTCCCCTCCTACGATACGGTCTCCGCGTCCCGGCCCTGTGCCGGGACACGTTTTTTACCATCGTATGAGGGGGCTTGTTCTTTTATGCCGGGTTTGTCCTCAGACCTCTTTATACATGGCCGCGGCCGCGTCTTTGCCCACGTTCTCGGTGACAGACACGACCTCCACCGTCAGCGTTCTTGCACCGAAACGGATCGCGATCACATCGCCCACCTTCACGTCGTAGGATGCCCGCTGTACCCGGCCGTTGACGGTGACACGCTCGGCGTCGCAGGCCTCATTGGCCACGGTGCGGCGCTTGATGAGCCGCGAGACCTTCAGATATTTGTCCAAACGCATGGGGTCCCTCCTATAAGAAAGGCTGGTGTGTCGCCACACCAGCCTTTGCATACGTCAGCTTACTCTGCCACGGCGTCCTTCAGGGCCTTGCCGGCCTTGAAAGCGGGGATCTTGGTAGCGGCGATCTGCACGGGCGTCTTGGTGCGGGGATTGAGGCCGGTGCGGGCAGCGCGCTTCTTGGTCTCGAAGGAACCAAAGCCCACCAGCTGGATCTTCTCGTCAGCCTTCAGGGTCTCGGTGATGGTGTTCAGAACGGCGTTGACGGCAGCGTCAGAGTCCTTCTTGGACAGGCCGGTCTTCTCAGCGACAGCGGCGATCAGTTCAGTCTTATTCATGTTATTTCCTCCCAAAAATTTTCGTTGGTAATTGCCGCAATGGGCGGCTATCCTAAAACGATGTTGTATCGCATTAAGAACATTCTTTGGCCCCGTTCCACAGGGCGGTCATCTCCTCCAGCGTCATGTCGGACAGGCTGCGGCCCGCTGCGGCCGCGGCCTCCTCCATCGCGCGGAAGCGGCGAATGAATTTTTCACAGGTGCCGTTGACAGCTGTTTCCGGGTCCACGCCGCAGAAGCGACCCACCTTTACGGCGGCGAACAGTACGTCGCCCAGCTCCTCCTCGACATTGGTGCCGTTGCGCACAGCCTGCCGCAGCTCGGCAGTCTCCTCGTCCAGCTTGTCCAGCGCGTCGGAGACATCGCGCCAGTCGAAGCCCGCCTCCGCAGCCTTCTTCTGTATCTTCTCCGCCCGCCACAGACCTGGCAGACTGCGGGCCACGGCATCCAGCGCATCGGCAGTGGTTTTCTGGCCCTTCTCCTGCCGCTTCAGCTGCTCCCAGCTGGCGGGCACAGTGTCTGCCGTTTCCGCCTGACCATCACCGAACACGTGGGGGTGGCGGTACAGCAGCTTTTTTACCACGCCGTCGCATACGTCATCCATGTCAAAGCGCCCGGCGTCGGCCTCAATGCCGGCGTGGAACACCACCTGCATGAGCACGTCGCCCAGCTCTTCCTTCAGCAGTGCGGCGTTGTCCGTATCGATGGCCTCGGCGGCCTCGTAGGCCTCCTCCAGCATTCCTCGGCGGATGGACTGGTGGGTCTGCACCCGGTCCCAGGGACAGCCCTCCGGCGAACGGAGCAGCCGGATGATCTCCAGCAGATCTTCGTAGCCATAGCGTGGTTTCCTTGTAAAATTTATCATACTTACGCTCCTATTGCAAGAGGTTTTCCACTGCAACTGGGGAAAAGTTCGCTGCATTTCAGGAATTTTACCGCAAATGCAGCCGGTCAGCCAGCTTTTCCCCTTTCGGCAGGGTCTGAAGATCCTGCCGCGTCACGGCGCCGATGGCCAGCGCCAGCACCACGTATACAACGGCGGCCAGCAGCACCGCCGGCAGTACCGCCCATCTCTCGGGCAGAAGGCGGCAGAACAGGCCATAGCCGGACCGGGCCGCCAGCGCCATCACCGCCGTCAGAAGAACGGGCTTGGCAAACAGGGAGATATACCCCGGACGCTCCGGCACCAGCCGTGCGATGGCTGCCAGGTTGATGACCGCGATCAGCGCGTAGCAGTACAGTGTACTCACCGCGGCGCCCCGAATGCCCGTGGCGGGATCGCCTACCATCAGGTAGTTGGTGACGATCTTCAGTACGCCGCCGCAGAGGAGGGAGATCACCGGCAGCAGCGGGTGACCGTAGGCCTGCAGGACGCCGTTGGTGGCCACCATCAGGCATACGAACACGCAGGCCAGGCCCAGGAACGTCAGGTGATAGGCCGCCGCCTCGGCGGTCTCCGGCACTGCTGGATAGAGCAGCTGCAGGATAGGCCCCGCCAGCACCGACAGTCCCACGCCGGCGGGCAGGGCCGCCAGCACCGTCAGCTTCAGCGCCGCCCCGGCCGCTATTCCGGCAGCAGTGCGGTCGCGGCGGGTCAGCGCGGCGGATACCGCCGGCATCAGGCTTACCGACAGGGGATAGATAAACGACGGCGGCAGCATGAACAGCGTCATGCCGAAGGTGTATTCGCCATACAGGGCGGTGGTCTCCGCCGTTGTATAGCCAAGCGTGTCCCGCAGGGTGGCCGTCACCAGCGCCTGGTCCAGCAGGGTGATCAGGCTCATGCCCGCCGCGCCCACAGTGATGGGTATGCCGGTCCGCAGCAGCTCCCGCAACACGCGGCTGCTTGCCGGGGGTACGTCGCGCACTTCCGGCAGTGCGGCCCGCCGGGGCAGCAGCAGGGCGGTGACCAGCAGGCCCAGGCCCGCCCCGGCGGTGACACCGCCGATGGCCCCGGCGGCGCACAGGTCCGTCCCCGCACCCTGCCGCAGCAGGTACAGGCACAGCCCCAGCCCGATGAGCAGCTTGCCGGCGGACTCCGCCACCTGTCCGGCGGCGGTAGGCACCATATCGCCCAGCCCCTGGGAATAGCCCCGCAGCGCCGCTGACAGGCATACCAGCAGCACCGCCGGCCCCAGCGTCCGCAGGGCCGGGGCCGCGTCCGGATCGTGGAGCGCGGCGGCCAGGGCCTCCGGCAGCAGGCACATAACGGCGGAGCACACCAGCCCCAGCGCCGCCAGCAGGGCCAGACCCAGGTGCAGGCAGCGGCGCACGGCGCCATAGCGCCGCTGGGCGGCGGCACGGGACACCATGCGGCTCAGGGCCACCGGCAGTCCCGCCGTGGACAGCACCAGCAGCAGACTGTAAATGTTGTACGCGGCGTAGAAATGCGCCATGCCCTCCCGGTCCAGCAGGTTCCCCAGCGGGATCTTGTACAGGGCACCCAGCAGCTTTGTCACCGCCACAGCCCCGGCCAGAATGGCCGCGCCGCCCATGAAGTTTTGCCGCCGGTGGGTCATGGTGCCTCCTTATCTCACCGCGCCATCTCCTGATGGAAGCGGCGGAACGCCTCTAAATTCTCCGTCAGCTTTTCCGGCCGCTGGATATACTCCAGCGGGAATTTGGGGTGGAACACGCGCTCGATGCGGTTCCGCTTCGCGTCCACCATCTTGGTGGAGCCGCCTGCGCCCAGGGACAGGATGCTGTGCAGCTCCTCCATGATGTAGATATTATACAGGCCCTCTGCCCCGGATATGCACCAGCCTACGTTCTCAAAGCTGCCGGACATATATTTCTGGCGGTAGAGGTAATAGGGGGCGAAGCTCTTTTCCCGCAGCGCCGGATCGGCGTAGTCCAGCATGGCCGCCACGTCCTCCGCCGAGGGGATAGGCAGGCCCTCCAGCAGGATGCGGCTGCCCTTCTTCAGACTCAGGGTGTGCACGGTGATGTTGTCCGCGCCGAAGGTCAGGCACGTATCCAACGTCCGGCGAAAGCCCTCCGGTGTGTCGGCGGGCAGCCCGGCGATCAGGTCCATGTTCACATGGGGAAAGCCCATGGACGTGGCCAGCTCCATGGCCTTTTCGATATCCTCCGGGCTGTGCTTCCGGCCGATGGCGGAGAGCACCCGGGGCTCCAGCGACTGGGGATTTACGCTGATCCGGTCCGCACCGTGATCCAGCAGCACCTGCAGCTTCTCCCGGTCGATGGTGTCCGGCCGTCCCGCCTCGATGCAGTATTCCACGCAGTCGGACAGGTCGAAATTCCGGTTCACCGCCGTCAGCAGCGCATCCATTTGACTGGCGGACAGGGTGGTGGGCGTGCCGCCGCCCATGTAGAACGACTTGATCCGCAGGCCCGTCTCCTTCACCATGCGGCCCGCGGCCTCCACCTCCGCCGTCAGCGCCGCCAGATACGGCTCCATCAGCTTAAAGGATTTTTCCACCGACGCCGATACGAAGCTGCAATAGGCGCAGCGGGTGGGGCAGAAGGGAATGCCGATGTACAGAGAGATGTCCTCGGGGCGCAGGTCGCTCCTGGCCTTCAGGCCCGCCTCGGCGCTCTCCAGCGCCAGACGCCGCCGCGCCGGGGAGACACAGTACGTATCCCGCAGCACCCGGTCCGCCTGGGCGGGGGTCATGCCGTCCTCCAGCATGGTCCGCACCAGCTTGGCCGGGCGGATGCCCGTCAGCGCGCCCCAGCTGGGCGTCACGCCGGTGACGTCCCGGGCCGCCCGGAAGAAGGACAGCTTCAGCGCACGCTGACGCAGGCGTTCCCGTTCGTATGCGTCGGAAACGCCTGCGGTCCGAACGCGGGCCTCGCCCCGCGCCGTTTTGCCGCCATAGGTCAGTGTCGTGACCCCGGTGGCATATACATTGCCCTCGTGCAGTGTGACCTCCGCGTGGCTGCCCCCGTCCTCGCCCTCATATACCGGGCGCTCCTCCGGGAAAAAGGCCAGCAGGCTCTGCTCGATGGCGTAGCGGTCCTCGTGACCGCGCAGGTTCAGCTTCATTGCGCCGTCCCCTGCCGCATATAGGGGTTCATGCGGCGCTCAAAGTCCAGCGTCGTTTCCCGGTCATGGCCGGGCAGGACCCGCCAGTCGCCCTCCAGCGCCGCCAGACGGCCCAGGGAGGCGAGCATCTTGGGATAGCTGCCGCCGGGGAAGTCGCATCGTCCGCAGGAACAGCGGAACAGGGTATCCCCGGCAAAGATCACGTGCTCCCGGTCCAACAGCAGACACACGGAGCCCTCGGAGTGGCCCGGTGTCTCCATGACCCGCAGGGACAGCCCGCCCAGGGGCAGCACGTCGCCCTCCTTATAATACCGCTGGTGCTGCTCGTCCACCCGGGTGAACAGCAGCTCGCCGCCCCGCCCGGCCACGCTGTCCTTCTCGTGGATGTACACCGGTACGTCCGGGTATCTCTCCAACAGGGGCCGCACGGCGGAGGTGTGGTCAAAGTGCCCGTGGGTCAGCAGGATATATTTGAGCGCGCAGCCGCTTTGTCCCACCAGCTTTTCTATTCGAGATTCGTCGTCGCCGGGATCGATCAGGGCACAGAACTTCGCGTCCTCGTCGCACAGCAGGTAGCAGTTGGTCATGATAGGGCCCACTTGCAGTGTTTTGATGGTCATGGTGTCCTCCTTACAGAGTGTCGGTATCCAGAATAATGGTCAGTGGTCCATCATTCAGGCTGTCCACCTGCATATAGGCGCCGAATTCACCCGTCTCGGTGTGAAAGCCCTTGTCCCGGCACAGCTGCACAAACTTTTCGTACAGGGGGATGGCCACCTCCGGCCGCGCCGCCGCCAGAAAGTCCGGCCGCCGGCCCTTCTTGCAGTTGGCGTACAGCGTGAACTGGGACACGATCAGCAGCTCTCCGCCCACATCCGTCAGGCTGCGGTTCATTTTTTCATGTTCGTCCTCGAAGATACGCAGGCCAGTGAGCTTGTCGGCCAGCTTCTCCGCCTGCGCCTCGGTGTCCTCATGGGTGACACCCAGCAGGACGAGGAAGCCCTCGCCGATCTGTCCGATGACCTTGCCGTCCACGGAAACGCTGGCGTGTTTTACACGGGTCAATACAGCACGCATAATTCTATCTCCTTTATACTGTTTGTATTCACATTGGTCTTATCCGGCCGGTCTTGTCACCCGCATGACGCCCGATATCTGCTCCAGGCGCCGCATGACGGTCCGCAGCTGCTCACTGTCCGGCACGTCGATGTCCAGCGACAGCAGGGCGAAGCCGTCCGGCGTGCTGCGGGCGTTCATGGAGGAGACGTGAGTCTTGGTGCTGGACAGCACCGTGGACACGTCCATGATGATGTTGATGCGGTCCTTGGCGGTGATCTCCAGCGTGGTGCGGTAGCTCTCCCGCGTGTCGCTGCCCCAGGAGACCTTGATCCACCGGCCCGCCTCGCTGGGCTTGCGCCGGGCCGGGTCCGCGTTGGGACAGTCCGCCCGGTGCACGGAAATGCCGTAGCCGCGGGTGATGAAGCCCACGATATCGTCTCCCGGCACAGGGGTGCAGCACTTGGAGAACTTCACCAGGCAGTTGGTCAGACCCTCCACCACGATCCCCTGCTCGCCCTTGGCGCGCTGGGGCACAGCGGGACGCATGAGCTGCGGCTGGTCCGCCACGGGGACCTCCGCCTGCCGTTCCGTCTGATGCTGGTGGATGATGCGCTGGATGTCCTCCCGCAGCCGGCCGACGACCTTCAGTGCAGAAATGCCGCCGTAGCCGATGGCGGCGTACATATCGTCCAGTGACGTGAAGCACAGCTTCTTCAGCACGCCGGGCAGGTTCTCCTCGTTGGTCAGCTCCTTCAGCGTCACGCCGGTGCGCTTCAGCTCCGACTCGAAGCTCTGCCGCCCGTTGACGATGTTCTCGTCCCGCTTTTCCTTCTTGAACCACTGGCGTATCTTGCTGCGGGCGTTGCTGCTCCGGGCGATCTTCACCCAGTCACGGCTGGGACCGTGGGCGGATTTGCTGGTCATCACCTCCACCACGTCGCCGTTGCGGAGATGGTAGTCGAACTGTACGATCCGCCCATTGACCTTGGCGCCCACCATGTGGTTGCCGATGGCGGAGTGTATGGTATAGGCGAAGTCGATGGGCGTGGCCCCGGCCGGCAGGTTGATCACGTCGCCGTTGGGCGTGAACACGAACACCTCGTCGGCGAACATGTCCACCTTTAGGGAGTGGATGAAGTCCTCGGCGTCGGCGTCCTCCTGATTTTCCAGCAGGCGGCGCACCCACTCATAGCTGCGCTCGTCCCCGGCGCCCTGGCCGTTCTGCTTGTACTTCCAGTGGGCGGCCACGCCGTACTCCGCCACCTCGTGCATCTCCTTCGTCCGGATCTGTACCTCGAAGGGGATGCCGCTTTCGCCCACCACCGTGGTGTGCAGGCTCTGGTACATATTGGGCTTCGGCGTGCCGATGTAGTCCTTGAACCGGCCCAGAATGGGCTTGAACAGGTCGTGGATAATGCCCAGCACGTTGTAGCAGTCCGCCACCGTGTCCACGATGACCCGGAAGGCGAACAGGTCGAACACATCGTCCAGGCTCTTGTTCTGGGTGTACATTTTGCGGTAGATGGAGTAGGGGTGCTTCATCCGGCCGTAGACCGTGGCGTCGATGCCCTCCTCCTTCAGCCGCGTGACGATGCGGTCGTGCACGGCGGACATGAACCCGTCGTACTCCGCGGCCTTTTCGTCCAGCGCCTCGGTGATCTCCCGGTAGCCCACCGGGTCCAGATACTTCAGCGACAGGTCCTCCAGCTCCCATTTCATCTTCTGCATACCCAGTCGGTGTGCGATGGGAGCGTAGATCTCCATAGTCTCAAAGGACTTCTGCTTCTGCTTCTCCGGCGTCTGGTACTCCATGGTCCGCATATTGTGCAGCCGGTCGGAGATCTTGATGAGGATGACCCGGATGTCCTTGGCCATGGCCATGAGCATCTTCCGCAGGTTCTCCATCTGCTCCTCTTCTTTGGAGGTGTAGTGTACCCGCGTCAGCTTGCTGACGCCCTCCACCAGATCCGCCACCGTAGGGGAAAACAGCTTTGCCAGTTCCTCGTGGGTGGCGGTGGTATCCTCGATGGTGTCGTGCAGCAGGGCCGCCACAATGGACTCTGTGTCCAGGTGCAGCTCCTCCGCCACGATCTGTGCCACCGCCAGGGGATGTGTGATAAAGGGCGAGCCGTCCTTGCGGTTCTGCCCCGCGTGGTGGGTATCAGCGAATTCATAGGCGGCGCGTATCTGGTCAAAGCCCGCCGCCGGGTTGTAGCCCTTTACCGTCTCCACAAGATGTTCGTATTGCTCCTGAGGTGTCACAGCGCACCGCCTCCCTTCTCGTTATCGTTTTGCAGCGTGTTCATCAGCGGCGACTGATCCAGTGCTACGTGTTGTCCCCGCCGCAGATGCAGCGTGATGGCGTCGCCGTTCAGCTGCCAGTCCAGCAATCCCCGTTCCCGGAACACCGCGGCGCACATGGCTGCCCGCAGTACCGGTTCCGCGCCGCCCAGCTCCGCCGCCATCAGCCGCAGCAGCGGCAAGCGGTCTGTGGTCAGCCCGTCCTCGGGCACTGTCCGGTCTAAAAACCGCCAGGCGGCGGCGAATTGCTCCCGGGTGGGCAGCGCCCGCCGCGCCTCCCGCAGAGAAACGGCCTTTCCGGCGGCGCACCGGTGGGCCAGTGTCAGCGCCTCCTGCTCCCGCCCGCTGGCGCAGAGGGAGGGCCGGATGTCCACCATCTGCAGCTGTACCGTCCGGCTGCCCCGGAACTCGTTGATCTGCAAATAAAATGCCGCGTCCACCCGGTCGCCCGGATGGCACCCGCAGCGCTCGGCCACGGTGGAGAAGAATATGCCGTCGAACTGGGCGCAGCCCTTGCCCAGCCGCAGCTTCAGATGCCGGTTCTGGCCCACGTTCTGGGTCCGCAGCAGCGTGGCGCCCAGCAGGCAGAACAGCGGTCTGGCGTTGCCGCTGCCATAGGGCTCCAGCACGGACAGGGCCTCCAGCTCCTCCAGCGTCACCGCGGCGGGGTGGGCGATGGCCACGTCGATCTCCAGCGCCGACTCCGGCTGCTGTCCGCCGCAGTAGCTGCGGGCGTATTCATTCATCCGGTCCCGGAAGGCCGGTATGTTGCTGCGGTCGATGGTAAAGCCCGCCGCCAGCTCATGTCCGCCGAAGCCCAGCAGCAGGTCCTTGCAGTTTTCCAGTGCGGCGAACAGATTAAAGCCGCCCCAGCTGCGGCAGCTGCCTTTGCCGGTGCTGCCGTTCAGATGGATCATAAAGCTGGGCCGGGAGTATTTTTCCGACAGGCGGCTGGCCACGATGCCCACCACGCCCTGGTGCCACCGGCTGCTCTCCAGCACCAGCGCGCTGCGCTGGCGCTCCGGCATCCGGTCGATCATCTCCTCCGCCTGGGTGTAGATATCCTGCTCTACGTTCTGGCGCTCCCGGTTCAGAGCGCACAGCTCCTTAGCCATGGCCTCCGCCGCGGCGGGATCGGTGCACAGCAGCAGCTCCGCCGCCTTGTCCGCCGCGCCCATGCGTCCGGCGGCGTTGATCCGCGGCGCCAGCACAAAGCCGATCTGCACCGAGGAGATCTCCTTCCCGCTCAGACCCGCCTCCCGCAGCAGGGCGTGCAGGCCGATAAAGTCCGAATGCTCCAGCGTGGCCAGCCCGCGGGAGACGATGGTGCGGTTTTCGCCGGACATCTGCATGACGTCCGCTACCGTGCCGATGGCCGCCAGCGTGCAGTACCGGGCAAAGAGAGGCTCCTCCCGGTCCGGCCCGCCCAGGGCCAGCACCAGCTTCAGCGCCACGCCGCAGCCGGCCAGATGCTTGAAGGGATAGCCGCAGTCCGCCCGGTGGGGGTCCACCACAGCCACGGCCCGGGGCAGGACCTCCCGGCACTCGTGGTGGTCGGTGATGACCACGTCCAGCCCCAGTGAGTTGGCGTAGTCCACCTCCTCCACACCGGTGATGCCGCAGTCCACCGTTACCAGCAGGCGCACGCCCTGGTCGAAAAGACCCTTGATGGCGTCACGGCTGAGACCGTAGCCGTCCTCGATGCGCCGGGGGATATAGTGCACCACGTCGGCGCCCCGGCTCTTGAGATAGTCTACCAGAATACAGGTGGCGGTAATGCCGTCCACATCATAGTCGCCGAACACGGCGATCCTCTCGCCATTCGCGATCGCCTGCTGCACACGCGCCGCAGCCTTGTCCATGTCCCGCATCAGGAAGGGACTGATGGTCAGCTTGTCCTCGCGCTCCAGAAAGGCAGCGGCCTGCTCCGGCGTTTCGATGCCGCGGGCGGAGAGCACGGCGGCCACCAGATAGGGATAGCCGGCCGCGCGCAGACATGCCTGCGCCTCCGGCTTTTCCAGCGCGATATGCCACTTGCTGAACCGCACGGCGGTCACCTTCCTCTCTGCATGATAAATGGAACTTTCATCCCATGATAACATTACTAATACTTTATTATATCAACATCGTGCGGAAAGGTAAAGAAAAAATTTCTTTTCCGCACCTGTTCGGAAAAGAAAACAACAGCTTGCAATCCGCGGCCATATGGTCTATGATGGATACAATACAGACAGAATCGAGGAACTGCTCATGCGCCCTGACGGAAAGCGAGTAAAGGACCTGCCCCCCATCGTGGCAGCCATTCCCTACATCATGCCCAAGCGGTACGATGCCTGGAACACCATCACCGAAAACATCGACGAGGAGGGCATCAAGGCCTATATCCGCGAAAAACGGCGCGCTGGGATCCGCATCAACCACATGGCGGTGATCATCGCCGCCTATTACAAGGCCTATCAGACCAACCCCAAGCTCAACTGGTTTGTGGTCAACAGTCATCTCTATGAGCGCAACCATTTCTGCGTCTCCTTTGTCATCCTGAAAAAGCGGGCCGACGGCAGCCCGGATGAGACGACGCTGAAGATCTATCTGGAGCCCAAGGACACTATTTTCACCATCAACCAGAAGATCGCCGATGCCATCGCCGTCAACAGCCAGACGGAGCAGAAGAACAGCACCGACAAGTTCGCCAAGATGATGTTCTCCATCCCCGGCCTGCCCAAGTTCGTGATCTGGCTGGCCTACCATCTGGACAAGCATGGCCTGCTGCCCCGGAAGATCATCGACCTGAGCCCCTTCCACACCAGTATGTTCATCACCAACCTGGCTTCTATCAAGACCAGCTACATCCACCACCACTGCTATGAATTCGGCACCACCAGCGTGTTCGTCTGCATGGGCAAGCCGGTACCTAACTACATGAACGGCGACCTGAGCAAGAAGATGATGCCTCTGGGTATCGTTATGGACGAGCGTATCTGCACCGGTTATGAGTACGCCGCCTTCTGTCACGACTTCCGCAGGTGCCTGCGGGACCTGACCTGTCTGGAGACGCCCTTCGACGGCAGCGCCCCGACTGAGATGCCGCAGGCGGAGGAAGCGGCTCCCGCCGAAGCGTGAATACAACAAGCCCCGGAGCGATGCCCCGGGGCTTGTTCTCTGCATATTACCAGTTGTCCTCGCCAAAGGGGTCATGGGGGCGGAACTGATCGTCATCCTCCGGCCGCGGCGGGAAGAAGCCTACGCCCTTGATCTTTTTGATCTCCTGGAAGAAGGCGATGTTGCTCTGGGCGATGTACGGCGCCACCCAGATATCCAGAATGCCCAGCGTCAGACCCACCAGAATATTCCATCCGATAAAGCTCAGATCCAGCACGAACAGCTGCCACTTGAAGCCCAGGGTCTGGGCTTTGCTCATGTTGAGGGCCTCCATGACGCCGATCTCCGGGTTTTCGCACAGGTTCAGCATAGCAAAGCGGTAGCGGTAGGCCGCCACGATGCCGGGGATCACCAGCAGAAACGTCCACAAGAGAATGAAAATGTACTGCACGATGAACAGCAGGATGACCTTCCCGGCAAAGGCAAAGCCATCGAACAGGGTGACGAAGGGCATCTCCTCACCCCGACGGATGCCCAGGTGGTACAGGGACGCACCGACGTTGAGCACTACGCCCAGCAGCGTGCACACGATAGACACGAACCACACCGCAAAAGCGGGGAACGCCCGGTGCAGCGCCAGGAAGCTCAGATCCATATCGAACCGCAGGGAGTAGACATAGGCGAACTCGTCGTCCATCTGCACATAGTCGCTGATGCCGTTGATGACGAACATGATGGCCAGCAGCACCAGCGTGAACAGGTAGGGGCTGACCTGTGCGGTTTTCAGCAGCATCTTGGACTCCCGCTTCAGGGAACCACGGTCAAGTACCATACTAAAATACCATCCTTTCGGAATAGAGTTTGATATCCGGCGGAGGACCGTCTGCCGCAGTGCAGGAAGTTTTTTCCGGCGGTGTCCGTCCCTCTACCGTATAGTGTAGCACAGCTGCCCGAAAAACACAAGAGGCGGTCTTTGCCGGTGAAGTTTCCGACAAAAACCGCAAAAAAACGTGGGAATTTCAACGCGGGGCTGGACAAGAGAAAAGTTTTGTTGTAATATTTAAGACAGTATGCGGTGGCATAGCGCCACCCGGTAGTAAGATGAGGTGAAGACAATGGCACAAGCATTCTTTGGCGGCGTTCATCCCAACGACATGAAGGCCGCAACCAATGAAAAGGCCATCGAAAAGCTGGCGGCGCCGGCTGAGGTGGTCATTCCCATGTCTATGCACATCGGTGCGCCTTGCAAGCCTATTGTAGCGGTAGGCGACAAGGTTAAAATTGGACAGAGGATCGGCGAACCCGGCGGATTTGTTTCCGCCCCCATCCACGCCAGCATCTCCGGCACGGTCAAGGCCGTGGAGCCCCGTCCCTTCTCTATGGGCGGCAAGATGATGTCCGTGGTCATTGAAAACGATTTCCAGGATGAGGTCTCCGAGGAAGTCAAGCCCGTGGCGGATCCCGACAGCCTGACGCCCGAGCAGCTGGTGGAGATCGTCAAGAACGCCGGCATCGTCGGCCAGGGCGGCGCGACGTTCCCCACCCATGTGAAGATCTCTTCCGGTCTGGGCAAGGTGGACTATGTGATCATCAATGCCGCGGAGTGCGAGCCGTACATCACCGGCGACCACCGCACCTGTCTGGAGCGTCCGGAGCAGGTCATCAAGGGCGCGACCCTGCTGGCCAAGTGTTTCGGCGTGGATAAGGTGTACATCGGCATCGAGGCCAACAAGCAGAACGCGGCTGACGTCCTGAACGCCAAGATCGCGGAGCTGAACGCCCCCGTGGTGGTGGAGGTCCTGCACACCCGCTATCCCCAGGGCGCTGAGAAGCAGCTGGTCCAGGCCGTCTCCGGCCGTCAGGTGCCCAGCGGCAAGCTGCCTGCCGACGCGGGCTGCTGCATCTTCAACCTGAATACCACCTGCGCCATCTACCGCGCGGTGTATGAGGGTATGCCCGTGGTCAACAAGATCGTCACCGTCTCCGGTTCCGGCGTCATCGAGCCCAAGAACATCGAGTGCCCCATCGGCACCCCCATTACCAAGCTGTTTGACGCCTGCGGCGGCCTGAAGGACGAGACCTACAAGCTCATCATGGGCGGCCCGATGATGGGCCTGGCCCAGTACGACGTGGACGTCTCCGTGGGCAAGGGCACCGGCGCCATGCTAGCCTTCGCCGACAAGGAGGAGCAGTACGTCGAGGATCCCCAGTGTATCCGCTGCGGCAAGTGCGTGGGCGTGTGCCCCATCCGTCTGGAGCCCATTTTCATGTACAAGTACCTGATGAAGGGCGACGTGGACACCTGGCAGAACGTGCTGC
>OIXG01002297.1_pt1 | contig 14893 bp, 15 predicted proteins | sample 1587731 | NCBI WGS metagenome assembly OIXG01 (sample SAMEA3888908, study PRJEB22519) | human gut metagenome | biome: human gut; feature: human-associated habitat; material: faeces | place: Denmark | collected 2010
GTTTGGATTTTGCACTCAATACTGGCGCACGACGGCGACGACCTTGCCGAGTACCTCGCACTCGCGCCCGTCGATGGGCTGATAGTCGGGGTTTGCGGGCAGGAGCCAAATTTCACCGTTCTGCTTTTTGAAGGTCTTGACCGTCGCCTCGTCTCCGATCAGGGCGACGACGATCTCGCCGTTATTGGCAGTCTGCTGGCGGCGCACGACCACCAGATCATCCGGCAGGATGCCGACGCCGAGCATGGATTCGCCGCGCACGCGCAGGGCAAAGAACTCTCCGCTGCGGCTGCCGGTATCGAAGGTCAGGTAATCCTCCACACACTCCTGCGCGAGGATCGGGCTGCCGGCGGCAACATTGCCAACAATGGGGATGCGATTCGTGCGCTCGTCCTGCTCCTGCGCAAAATCGGTGACAGTCGATGGTACGGACGCGGCGGGCACAGTCTGCGCTTCGCCCTTGAGCGTGATGGCGCGGCCCTTGCCGGCATTGCGCTCAATGTAGCCGCGCTCCTCTAAATTTTTGAGGTGGAAATGCGCTGTGGACGGAGACTTGAAATTCAGCTCCGCGCAGATCTCGCGCACCGAGGGGGGATAGCCCTGCTCCGTCACGCATTTGACGATGTAGTCGTAGACCTTTTGCTGCACCTTCGTCGGCTTTTTCATCGCGCCCTGCCTCCTTAAATTTGTTTCTTACAGGCAGTATACCACAATTTTTTCACAAATGCAACATCCGTTTGATGATTTTTGCAATTTTTTGCCGCCCTTTGCGCATTGACAGCGGCGGCGGAGCTATGTAAAATAGAAAGGAATTTTTTTGACAACGAGGTATCGCTATGACTGCTTCTTTCCGCGGAACTGAAAATTATGTGGCCTCCCCCGAGCTGATGGGCGCGGTGGACATCGCCGTCGCGCTGCAAAAGCCGCTGCTCATCAAGGGCGAGCCGGGCACAGGCAAGACCATGCTCGCGCAGGCGGTCGCCGACGCGCTGGGCAAACAGCTCATCATCTGGAATGTGAAGTCCACCACCAAGGCGCAGGACGGCCTGTATGTCTACGATGTGGTGCAGCGCCTGTACGACAGCCAGTTTGGCTCTGACGGCGTGGACGACATTGCCAAATACATCAAGCTTGGCAAGTTAGGCGAGGCCTTCTCCTCCGACGAGCAGGTCGTTCTGCTCATCGACGAGGTGGACAAGGCCGATCTTGAGTTCCCCAACGACCTCCTTTGGGAACTGGACAAGATGGAGTTCTACATTCCCGAAACAAAGGAGACCATCCGCGCCAAGCAGCGCCCCATCGTCATCATCACCTCCAACGCGGAAAAGGAGCTGCCCGACGCCTTCCTGCGCCGCTGCATCTTCCACTACATCGCCTTCCCCACGCAGGAGCAGATGGAGAAGATCATCCGCGTGCACTTTGAAAAGCTCGACGAATCGCTGCTCACGCAGGCGATGCAGGCCTTCTATTGGCTGCGCTCGATCGAAAGCATCGAGAAAAAGCCCTCCACGAGCGAGCTGGTGGACTGGCTCCGCGCGCTCCAGCTCGGCGGCGTCGATCCCGCGCGCATCACAAAGGACATCCCCTTCGCGGGCGTGCTGCTCAAAAAGGACAAGGACATTGCGGCGATGCAGCGCCGCATGAGATAAGCCCATGTTCGTTGGATTTTTCTATCTTCTGCGTCAGCGCGGCTTCAAGGTCAGCCTCAACGAGTGGATGACGCTCATGGAGGGTCTGTCACTCGGTCTGCACCGCTCGACGCTGACTGGTTTTTACGACCTCTGCCGCGCCGTGCTCGTCAAGAGCGAGGCGGATTACGACAAGTTTGACGCAGCATTTTTGGAGTATTTCAAGGGCGTCCCCTTCCCCGAGGAACTGCTGCCCGAGGAGCTTTTGGACTGGCTCAACCACCCGCAAAACGCAGCGGAGGAATTCCGCGCCTTTCTGCGCGAGCAGGGCCTGCCGGAGCGGAGCATCGAGGAGATCCTCAAGATGTTCGAGGAGCGTCTGCGTGAGCAAAAAGAGGAGCATAACGGCGGCTCGTACTGGATCGGCACAGGCGGCTACTCCAGCTTTGGCAACTCGGGCCACAACCCACAGGGCATCCGCGTCGGCGGCGAGAGCCGCTACCGCCGCGCCTTTCAGGTCGCGGGCGAGCGCAAGTATCGCGACTTCCGCCGCGACAACACGCTCGACATCCGCCAGTTCCAGATGGCCTTCCGCCTGCTGCGGCACTATTCTGACCAGTCGCTCGGCGACAAGACCGAGTTCGATGTGGACGGCACCATCCGCGACACCTGCGACAACGCAGGCACGCTCAAGGTGCGCTACAAGCGCCCGCGGCGCAACACCGTCAAGGTGCTGATGCTGATGGACTCAGGCGGCTCGATGAGCTACTACTCTCAGCTCTGCTCGATGCTCTTTCAGGCGGCGCGGCAATCCAACCATTTCAAGGAGCTGCATGTCTACTACTTCCACAACTGCGTTTATTCCACCGTTTACACCGATCCGCGGATGTACCGCGAGCACGGGGTGTCCACCGAGTGGCTGCTGAAGAATTTTGGCAGCGAGTACAAGGTCATCCTTGTCGGCGACGCGCTGATGGATATGTATGAGTTGACCGAAAAACGCTATGATTATCGCTACGGTGCCGGCTCTCTCTCCGGCTTTGACTGGCTCAAGCGTTTCCGCGAGCAATACGACCACCTGATCTGGCTCAATCCCGAGGAACCGCCGCGCTACGGCGGCTACTGGGGGCAAAGCTACGGCTACATCGAGCGTCTCATCGACATGTACCCGCTGAGCGTGGACGGGCTGGAGTGCGGCATGAAGAAACTGCTGGTGAACAAATGACAAAAAAGAAGAGCTGCTCGCGCAGCTCTTCTTTTTTGGTTTTCAAAAGCGGTTCTGCTTAGAAAATGCCCTGAGCCATCATGGCGTCGGCGACCTTCTGGAAGCCGGCGATGTTGGCGCCAGCGACCAGGTTGTAGCCCAGGCCGTAACGCTCGGCAGCCTCAACGGAAGCATCGTAGATGTTCTTCATGATGGCTTCCATCTTGGCGTCGACTTCCTCAGCGGTCCAGTAGATACGCTGAGCGTTCTGAGCCATTTCGAGCTCGGAGACGGAAACGCCGCAGGCGTTGACAGCCTTGGAAGGAGCGACGGTGAGGTGCTTCTGGCTCATCAGGAAGGCCAGAGCATCGTTGGTGGTGGGCATGTTGCCGACTTCGATGTAGTAAGGAACACCGGACTCGGCGATCTTCTTGGCCCACTCCATGTTGACATCGTTCTGCGTAGCGGCGGGCATGTAAACGTCAACATCCTTGACGCCCCAGCACTTCTGACCCTCGACGAACTCAACGCCGAACTTATCGGCATAGGGCTTGCAGTGCATCGGATCCTTGGCACGCATCTCGAGGATGAAGTTGAGCTTCTCTTCGCCGCAGACGCCATCCGGATCGTGGATGTAGCCATCGGGGCCGGCGAAATAGGTGACCTTGCCGCCGAGCTCGTCGATCTTCTTCATGATGCCCCAGCCAACATTGCCGTAGCCGGACATAGCGACGCGCAGGCCCTCGATGCCCTTGCCGTCGTGCTTGAGGACTTCGCGCAGATAATAGACAGCGCCGAAGCCGGTCGCCTCGGGACGGAGGATGGAGCCGCCGGTGCAGACAGCCTTGCCGGACATGGCGCCGAACTCGGCAGCGCCGACGATGCGGCGATACTGACCGTACAGATAACCGACCTCACGGCCGCCGACACCAACGTCACCGGCGGGGCAGTCGATATCCTGACCGATGTGACGATGGAACTCGGTCATGAAGGCCTGGCAGAAGCGCATGACTTCGCCGTCGCTGCGGCCGATGGGGGAGAAGTCGGAACCGCCCTTGGCGCCGCCGATGGGCAGGCAGGTCAGAGCATCTTTGAAGGTCTGCTCGAAGCCGAGGAACTTGATGATGGAGAGGTTGACATTGGAAGCAAAGCGGAGGCCGCCCTTGTAGGGGCCAAGCGCCGCGTTGTACTGAACGCGGTAGCCGCGGTTGACGTGATACTTGAGCTGATCGTCCATCCAAACGACGCGGAACTCGATGGTGCGCTCGGGCTCGACCATACGCTCGAGCAGGCAGGCAGCCTCATACTCGGGGTGTGCGTCGATGACGGGCTCGATAGAAGAAAAGACTTCCTCGACGGTCTGCAGGAATTCGGGCTCATTCGCGTTCTTCGCCTTGGTCTCGGCAAGAACTCTTTCGATATAAGCGTTCATGATAAATAGCCTCCTCTAAATTTACTCGTTGAGAGTATTTCGATGGTGCTTCCATCTTGTCTGTAAGCCTATCACAAATACGGTTTTTTCACAAGGGGGTTGTTCAAAAATTACTCCATCAGCCTATGAGAAAATTTCCCCCTCTTTTTGTGCAAACCGCAGAATCATGGCTTAAAAAGTTTCGTTTTTTTGATAATGCCTATTAAAATTCCCGCAATTATTCCGTCATGTCATGTGAAGCATTTGAATTTTTTCTGTCATGCCGCAGCAACACATGACAAAAGGAGATGGAATATATTCATCTCCTTTTTGCATATTCACGCTGTTATGCACCTGCTCGGTCGGGAAGCTGTGCCCCATCCTGCTCGGTCGGAACAACGGGCTCGCTCTCCCCTTGCGTCTCCTCCTCGAACCAGTTGTAAGGCAGAAGCTCGACGGCATAGACCGTGTCCCAATAGTCCCCCACCTCGGCCGCGTAATAGTCGATGCGGACCCTGTCGCCGACATTGAGCAGCGGGGCGTTGAGGACGCTTGAAGCGTCGGCACAGTAGTAGCCGCTTCTATCGGACAGGCGCAGGAAGTAGTGTGAGCTGCCGTCGATGACCGCGGAGCGGATCTCGGTGATCGTACCCTCCACGGAGAGACGGTCGCTCTCGGTCGGCTGGTCGATGCTGGTCTGCTCGTCGCTGATGAGATTGTTCTGGCGCAGCATCTTGCGGTAGTTCGACTCACATTCGGCGACCGTCGCGCCGGTGGCGACGATCTGATACTGGTTAACGTTGACCATGGCGTACATCTTCACCAGCTCGCTCGCGTCCTTGAGCGCCATGAAGTAGGTGGGCTGTTCGGCGACGTTCAGAAGCAGCGGGAAGGTCGCCTTGTAGCGCAGGTTCTGCACCTGACCCTCGGCGCTGTCCATCGCGCTGTACTCGGTCGCGCCGGCGCAGGGATAGTACTTCGTCTCCTTCGTGCGCTGGTTGGAGAGCAGGAAGCCGACGTTGCTCTCGTCGCCGCCGACGCTGGTAACGCCGGTGTAGAGGTAGACATCGTCTCCCTCGGCGATGTAATTGTAGCCCGAGGTCGTGACGGTGACGTCGCGCTGGCCGAGGATGGAGTTGATGAAGCCGTTGTGATACATACCGTAGTAGTCATACTGCGCGATGATCAGCTCAGCGGAGTAGACATGATCCACCCACTCCGGCGGCTGGGCGTAGTATTCGCTCTCGCCGGTGATGGCATTGACGAGCACCGCGCCGTTGTTGTCCGTGCCGCCGAAAAGACCGATGGTCTTCTCCTTCTTGGCGCAGACCCAGTAGGGTGTGCCGTCCTCGTCGATCTCAAAGACCGGCTCTTCAAACATGAAGGTCGGGTAGTGGAAGCGGAGGTAGCGGTAGAGATTGCGGGAGAAATGCTCGGCGGTGGTGTACTTCATGCCCTCCTCGAGACGGACGACGTCCACGCTCTGATCGACCATGTCGATGATGAGGTAAGCGGGCAGGCCCGCCGAGCGGTTGTTGAACCACTTGATGAGGTCGCCGTAGCGCAGCGGGGTGACGCGCACGGGGCGGCCGTGGTAGTTGATCTGGGTATAGTCCTCGGCAACCTCGAACTGCGAGACCATGTCGCTCAGCTCGCCGAGCTTGCGGTCGCCGAGCTTCTCGGCGCTGTCCTTATCCAGCATGGGGATGCGGTCGTAGGCGACCTCGGCGATCTCGGATGAGAAGTCGCCGGACTGCACGGTAAGGAGCTTCTGATAGCTGCCCGCGCGGAACACGACCCACGATGCCGCGCTGCCGACAACGGCGAGGGCGAGCAGTCCCGCGGCGAGGAAGAACGGAACGGTGCACTGCTTCTTCACAAAGGAAAAATAGCCCTTCGCGCCCTCACCCTGAAAGCCGGAGGTCAGCAGCGCACAGCCGCAGTAGACGGCGCAGAGCAGCAGCGCGAATCCGTAGAATTCCTCGGCGTGGAGGTTGATGGCGGGCAGCTCGACATAGAAATAGACCGCGCCGACCAAAAGCGTGACAAGGGTGTTGATGGCGATGCGCTTGCCGGGGCTGCCGACGGCCTTGCGCGGCTTGCGCTCGCGCTTGGGAGCGGCGCTCCCCTCTCCCCCGCCGGTGCTGTTCGCGCCGGAAAAATCAAAGCGGAAGCCGCCGGCGTCGGAGCCGGAAAATTTGATGCCCATACGATGTGATCCTTTCTATTGCACACAGCGGTGCCGAATGCTTGATTTTATTGTATTATACCACCTTCATGAGCAAAAACAAGCGCAGCGGCGATTTGTCACGAAATGTTAAAAATTTCCGCTCACTCCAAATTCAGCTTTCTGGTGGTGAAGTACCATGTGATGAGGTAGAAGATGGCGCAGCTCACCAGCTCGCCTACGAGGGCCATGGTAAAGAAGCTGTGGACGAACGACATCGCAGTGTGCGCCGACCATGCCTGAGAAAACCGCTCACTGTCAGCCACGCCGAAGGTCAGGCGAAGCCCCGCGATCTGTACGAGCTGATAAAAGACGAGGAGGAGCACAGCCGTGATCGCACCCTTGTGCTTATTGAAGCTGTATCCAACGGCGTAGGCGGCGTAGACGATGAGGGTCGAGACGATCACGCTGAGAACGCAGGCGAGAAAAATCTGCAATATGAGAAGCATCGCCCCGCTGCGCAGAGAGTCCTCAAGCTGAGAGAAGGCGGAGAGCAGGTCGCCGAACAACGAGGGGAATGTACGCAGGTCGCTCCATGTAGTCGAGGCAACGAGCATCGTAAGCGCCATCACAAGGAACGCCGCGGCGTACCAGACCGCCGAGACGATGAGCTTGGAGAGCAGGAGCCGATGGATGCTCACAGGCAGCGTCAGCGTGAGATAGCCCTCGTCGCGGAGTATATGGTTGCGGAAGCGGACCGCGGAGAGCACCAGAGGGGCAAGCCCAAGGGCGGCAAAGCCCACCGCAAAGCTGATGGCCAGCAGCATGCTGATGATCTGGAGGAACCAGTGGGTGCTCCCCTCGCCGTCCAGCAGCGGCAGAGAAATGCGCATCAGCGCCGTCAGCGCCAGCATCCCGAGAAATACAGGCCACATGATGCGGCTCGTTGCGCGAAATTCGTGCTTGATGAGTTTTCTTAGCATTTGAACACCTCCCGAAAAAGCTCGTCGACACTCTTGCCTGTTTCGCTGCGGATCGCGTCCACGCTCGTGTGGCGCTCGACGCGGCCGTTTTGCAGGAAGATCACCTCGTCAAGCACCTGCTCAACATCGGCGATGAGGTGCGTGGAGATGACCACCGAGGCGTCCTCGTTGTAGTTGCTGATGATGGTGCGCAGAATGTAGTCGCGCGTCGCGGGATCGACGCCGCCGATCGGCTCGTCGAGCAGATACAGCCTCGCCGCGCGGGACATGACGAGAACGAGCTGGAGCTTCTCGCGCGTACCCTTGGAGAGCGCCTTGACGCGCCCGGAGGCATCGAGCCCGAGGCGGGCGATCATCTCCTGCGCGGCGTCGCGGCGAAAGTCCGCGTAAAAGTCCGCGTAGTAGTCAACGGTCTGCGCCACGCTCATCCACTCGGGCAGGGCGTTGCGGTCGGGGAGATAGGAAACGATGGCCTTCGTCTCCGGTGAGGGCGCTCTGCCGTCGATCAGGATTTCGCCGCTCGTGGGGGTGAGCAGGCCGTTTGCCAGCTTGATGAGCGTCGTCTTGCCGCTGCCGTTCGGGCCGAGCAGGCCGACGATGCGCCCCGGCTCAACGGCGAGGTCCACACCGTCAAGGGCGGTCTTGCCGCCGTAGCGCTTGGTGAGCGCCTTACATTCTAAAATACTCATTGTTCTTCCTCCTTCATGCCTTGCAGCAGAGCGATGACCTCTTCCCTGCCGCAGCCGAGCTTTGCCATTTCGGACAGAAATTCTGCCACGCACCGATCCGCCAGACGGAGCTTTGCATTTTCGATCATGTGGATATTTTCCGTCACGAAGCGGCCCGCGGTGCGCTGGGAAAATACCAGCCCGTCGCGCTCAAGATCGGCGAGCGAACGCTGCACCGTGTTGGGGTTGACGCCCGCCTCTACCGCGAGGTCGCGCACCGAGGGCAGGCGCTCACCGGGCTGATATACGCCCGCGATGATGGCCTGCGTCAAGCGCTGTGTGAGCTGCGTGTAGATGGGGCTGTCGCTGCGGAATTGCCACTCCATACGGCTTTCCTCCTTTTTTTGATTGTATTGTTGTATTAAGCAATTAGTACAATAATACATCAAAAGCCGTTTGTCAAGAGGATTTTGAAAAAATTTTGAGCAAAAAGGAAGAGGAAAGGTCGTGGACCTTCCCTCTTCAAGTGTTTTCCGGTGAGATGGGGCGGCGGAGCAGGAGCGTGCGCAGCGCGCGCCAATTGAAAGGATAGATCGGGTAGAGATAGTGCCCGCCGTCGATGGGCTTGGTCGTGACGAGCAGAGCGACGATGAGGATCGTACCGAGGACAAGCCCCGCCCATCCGATGGCGGCGGCGCCGACGAGCAGCACAAGGCGCAGCAGCTTGAAGGCGTAGCCCAGCTCATAGCTCGGCTGGGCGAAGTTCGCGATGGCGACGAACGCCATATACGCCAGCACCTCCGGCACGAGCCAGTGCGCCTGCACGGCGAAGTCGCCGAGGACGAGCGCACCGATCATCGAAAACGAGTTGGAAAAGACGCTCGGCGTATTGAGCGAGGCGAGCTTTAAAAGATCGACGATAAATTCGGTCAGAAGGAGCTGCGCGAGCAGCGGCATCTCGTATTCGCTCGTGACGGCGAGAAAGCTCAGCGAGCCGTTGGGGAGGTCGGGGTCCTGCACGAGCAGATACCACACGGGCGTGATGAAAAGCGTCAGCAGAAACACGACCACGCGCAAAAGGCGCAGGTACGAGCCGATCAGCGGCGGGAAGTAAAAGTCGTTCGCCTCCTGCACGAAGTCGAAAAAGCAGGTCGGCAGGATCATGGCGGCAGGCGAATTGTCCACAAGGACAAGGAGGCTCCCCTCCATGACGCTGGCGGTGGCGGTGTCGGGTCGCTCGGTGTAGCGCACGCGGGGAAAGGGGTCGTACCACTGCCGCCGATCCATCATCGACTCGGCGATGGTCTCCTGCGACATGGAGACAGAGCTTGCATCGATGGCAGCGAGCTTTGCGCGGACGCGGGCGAGCAGAGCGCGGTCTACCTTGTCCTCCAAATAGCAGAGGACGACATCGGCGCGGGAGTTTTCGGAAATTTTGTGCCCCTCGAGCGTGAGCTGCGGCGTGCGGATGCGGCGGCGCAGCAGCGCTGCGTTCTGCACGACGGACTCGATAAAGCCGTCGTGCGCGCCGCGCAGCACTTTGCCCGACGAGGGCTCCTCCACGCCGCGGGAGGGATAGGACTTTGCGTCGATCAGGATGCAGGCATCGTAGCCCTCGGCGAGCAGCAGCGTCTTGCCGAGAAAGACGGCGGTGACCGCCTTTTGCACCTCGCGCTCGGCATTGACCTCGCTGAAGGTGATGTAGCGGTCAATGAAGTCCTGCGCCGTTAGCGCGTCGGCGGTCGACTGCCGCGTCAGCAGAACGCTCACGATGCGCTCGATCACGGCGTCGTCGCCGTAGCCGTCCACAACGTACAGGCGGCAGCGGCGGCCGCCCGCGACAAGGTCGCGGGTGATGAGGTCAAAGCAGCGCCCGACGCCAAGCAGCAAATCGAGCGTGCCGGCGTCCTGCGCAAAGTGTCCGGTCAAGCACTCCATCGCGGCCTACCCCTCCTGCCGGTCGAGATAGTCCCAGACATAGCTGGCGACCTCGTCGGGCGTGCGAAGGCTCTGCGCACCGGAGACGAGCCGCTGCTGCTCGTCGGGCGAAAGGCCGGCATAGCAGCGGTTCGCATTGACATCGCCCGCAAGAAAGGCCTTGAGCAGGCTGTAACCCACACGCTCATCGGACATAAATTCGGAATTAGACATGATGAAAACTCTCCATTCTGCCGCCTGTCGGCGAGCGGCGTACTTGAATTTCCGTGATTTTTGCGCCTGCACAAAAAATCACCTCGGCGGTAGTATCCGCAGAGGTGATTTCTTTCATTCACTTTTCAGACTTCCTTATCAAAATAAAAGAAGGCCTCGTCCTCCCCCACGCGGTGCATACAGGAGGAGAGCATCTTGTAGGAGGCGTCGTTCTCCTTGTAGCACTTGGCGACGACATGGGCGAGGTGGAGGCGGTAGAGCGCCCAGTCGGCGACGGTGGAAAACGCCTCCGTGCCGTAGCCATGGCCCGCAAAGTCGGGAGAAATGCGGCAGCCCAGCTCCGCGCCGCCGCGGGAGTCGAAGCGGTAGAGCACAGCCTCGCCGATGAGCGCGCCGTCCAGCCGAATGGCAAAATTCGCCGCACGGCGGCGCGCGAAGTCCTCATGCGCGACGGCGAGAAAATAGTCCTCGTAGGGCCTGCCGTCGTAGTCCTTACGGAAATCGTAGCCCCACCAGCGGTTGCGCTCGTCGTCAAGGCAGAGCGCAGTGTATGCGCCCTTGTCCGCCTCGGTCAGCGGCGTGAGGGTCAATCGCTCGGTAGTGAGCGTTGGAATCTCCGCAATGTTCACCAGCTCGTTTTGCACATCGAAGCGCAGCTTCGCGCCGAGGTGGTCGGGCAGGTACTGGAGCTTGGAGGTGCGCAGACCCTTGTCGCCCGCGTCGTCCTCACGGTTGAGCCAGCGCACGCCGTCCACGGCAAACTCCTGCGCGAAGGCCTGCACGGTGGCGGGATAGACGCCCTCGCAGCCGTAGAGCGCCTTTTCGATGTGGATCTGCAGCGTGTCGCCGCAGCGCTCGGCCATGCAGATCGAGAGCAGCCTGCCGTCCAGCTCCATGCCGCCGACGCAGAAGTGCGGGCTTCCCGTCATGCGGAGCATTTTCTCAGCGTAGCGCAGCTCGTTTTTCGCCGACTGCATCTCCTTGGTGAACACCGCCTCATAGTCGCGCCAGAACTGCGTGATGAGCGGGCGGTCGTCCCTGCCGAGCGGGCGGAATGCCGCGTCGGGATAGAGCTTGCGGAATTTGTTGATGTGGTTGCGCTGGCCGGAGTAGCGCCGGCCGGCAAAGTCGCGCAGATCGTCGGCGGCATAGATATAGTCGCGCCACACGCGCGGCGAAGAAAAGCGGAAATAGGGGTAGCGCGCGGCAAGACCCTCCGCCTTCTCCTGCGGCACAACGGAGAGCACAAGCGGGATATCCCGCTCGCGGCAGTCGTCCTCAATGAGGGAGAGCGCGGCGTCCTCGTCGCCGTCGGGCCCGGGCACGGGATAGTCAAAGCAGTAGCGCCCGTCGATGAGATTGCGCACGATCAGGCAGCCCGCTCCCTCCGCCCACGCGGGGTGCAGGTGGTCGCGCCACATGAGCTTGACGAGGGCTGAGTATTCGCAGAGCTGATACTCGCAGTTTTTATAGTAGCGGCGCAGGCGGGCAAGATCCCGCTGCGTGACAGGGGTGAATGTGAGCATAGATTTCCCTTCTCTTTGGTGTTGTTCTTTTTATTTCTATTATAACCGCTTTCGGGCAGATCACAAGTTGCTTTTGCAACCGCTCTGCATTTCCGCAACAACGCGCCTGGTGCAGTCGATGAAGTGGCGCAGCCCCTCGCTCGCGGTATCGAGCGAGCGGACGGCAAGCCCCAGCTCTCGCGCGCTCGCCGGCTCGACCGGCAGGAGCTTCACGCCATCCGTGCGGCCGCGGACGGTCAGCTCGGTCATCATGCTCACGCCGAGGCCGTGGCTGACCATGCTCAGCACCGTGGGATCGTCCACCCAGGTCGGCAGAATGTGCGGCTTGACGCCAATGCGGTTGAAGATGCGCATGATGTCCTTATCAAATCCCTGCGAGGGCATGATGAAATCACGCCCCTCAAAGGCGGCGAGCGGAAAGGTGTCCATACCCTGCGTGTCGAAATTCTTGGGAAGAACGGCGAACATGGTATCATTCGCGAGGTGGACCCACTCATACTGCCCATCGTCCTGCGCCGAGACAAGGATTGCGTCCATCTTGCCCTGCGCAAGCAGCTCGTAGGGGACATCAACATGATCCGCCATGCGGATGTCCACATCTACATCGGGGCACTCCTCGCGGAAGCGCTGGATGATGGCGGGCAGCCAGTGCATGGCGATGCTGGCGTAGGCGCTCACGCGGATGACCTCGGTGCGCGAGGAGGCGACCTGCTCGATCACGCTGTCGAGTCGGGCGTTGGCCTGCAAAAATTCGCGCACGGCGGGCGCGATGCGCTCGCCCTCCTCCGTCAGCCTTACGCCGCTGCGCCCGCGCTCGAGCAGCGTAAAGCCGACCTCCTTTTCCAGCGAATTCATCATGTGCGTCAATCCCGACTGCGTGTAGCCCAGCACCTCCGCCGCCTTGGTGAAGCTGCCGAGGTCCACCGCCATCAGCAGCGCCTCTAACTTTTTACTCTCCACAAAAGCATTTCCTTTCTATTAGGATCACTCATGTTTTCATTATAATGCGTCGCTTTACTTTTGGCAAGAATGATTGTATGATTTATCCAAATTTCTGCAAAATTCATAGGCTGCATGAAAACAAGTAAACGGTTTTGCGGAGATCGGAGAGAGAGAACCGAAACAAAGGAGAGAAGATCACATGGAAGAAAAAAATCGCGCCCAATGGGGCAGCAAGCTTGGCTTTATCCTTGCCGCCGCGGGCAGCGCCGTCGGCCTCGGCAACATTTGGAAGTTCCCCGGCAAGGCATTTGAAGGCGGCGGAGGCTCTTATATCCTTATCTATCTGGCGATCGTCGTTCTGATCGGCTTCCCCGTCATGCTCTCGGAGCTGTCTATGGGCCGCGCGGCGCAGGCGAACGCCATTGACAGCTTCGGCAAGCTCGGCCACCGCGGCTTCCGCTGGGTCGGCGTCACGGGCGTCGTCGTGGCGTTCATCATCACCTCTTATTACTGCCATGTCGGCGGCTGGGTGCTGCGCTATGTCGTCTCCTACGCGACAGAGGCCCAGACAGTCTACGCCGACCCGCTCGCGTACTTCTACGGCCTGCTCGGCTTCAATGCCGCGACGGGCGAGACCTGGTTCCCGCTGACCGCCATCGTGTTCGCGGCGATCTTCATGGCCGCCAACGCCATTATCATCATCCGCGGCGTTGAGGCCGGCATCGAGAAGTTCAACAAGGTCGGTATGCCTGCGCTGTTCGTCATCCTCGTCATTCTGCTCGTGCGCACCGTCACGCTCGACGGCGCACAGACGGGCTTTGCCTATATGCTCAGCTGCGACTGGAGCAAGGTCACCTTCAGCACCTTCCTCTCCGCGCTCGGACAGGCCTTCTTCTCCCTCTCGCTCGGTATGGCCATCATGATCACCTACGGCTCGTACCTGCCCAGGCACGAGAACCTTGGCAAGAGCACGGCCCTCATCTGCACGATGGATACGCTCGTGGCGCTCATCGCCGGCTTCATCATCGTGCCCGCGGTGTTCGCCACGCTCGGCTCCGAAAATGTCGGCAAGGGCGGCGGCTTTGCCTTCGCGTCCCTCGCGGGCGTGTTTGAGCACATGGCCGGCGGCGCGTTCTTCGGCGTGCTGTTCTACCTGCTGCTGCTGTTCGCGGCGCTGACGAGCTGCATCTCCCTCATCGAGGGCGTGGTCGCATTCCTGACCGAGCGCTTCGGCTGGCACCGCAAGCCCACCACCATCATCATCTGCCTTGTGATGTTTCTCGTCGGCTGCCTCTACACCATGTCGCAGGCCGCGTTCAACATCAAGGGCATCTGGTTTGACTTTGCCAACGGCGTCACCTTCCCCATCATCGGCGACTTCATGGAATTTTTGACCGATCGCCTGCTCATTCCCGTGTGCGCCCTCGGCGTGTGCGTGTTTGTCGGCTGGGTCTGGAAGCCCGAGAGCGCCGTGCATGAGATCGAGCTGGACGGCAAGCCCTTCAAGCTGGCCGGCGTTTACAGCGTGCTGGTCAAGTTTGTCGCTCCCATCTTCATTCTGCTCATCATCGTGGCAAGCTTCGTCACCGGCACGACGCTAAGCTGAGCCGATACGGTAGAAGAAATCCCTCCGCACACACTGGGCCGGCCGGGTATCTTGTGTTACATTTCTTCCTCGACAGCTTCGGCAATCGTCTTCGCCCGCCGCTCGACGAATTTGAAATAGTGCTGTGTGGTTTGCAGATCGTTTTCCAGCTGTCGGAGCTGTTCCGTTGCTCGTTCGAGTCTGCAGAGCCGTTCCCTTTCCTTTTTGATCTGCGCCTCAATGTCGTTCAGCTGCTTTTCCCTGTTCGCAGCTCCCACACGCATTTGGTGACGAGGTTTTCAAACTTCTGCGTGAGGGTGTCTCCGATCTGCCGGTCGATCAGCTCGATCATTTCGTCAGAGAACCGGATACTGCGGATGTTGTTCTTCGTTGCCATAGTCAGCCCTCTTCCTCCGGTGCCTGAAAGAACGCCCAGAGCCGTTGGCCTCGCTCGTGGTGATTGTAGCACATTTCATGTGCGAGGGTATCGCAGAAGTAAACTATCTTTCTGCCGCAGAAGCATCTTCTCGAAATGTAGCGCAGGAAAAAGACAAAATCAAAACCTTGATTGCGGACATTTCCCACCAGACGAAAACGCCGATTGCAAACCTGCTGTTATACAGCGAGC
>OIXG01002302.1_pt1 | contig 14876 bp, 5 predicted proteins | sample 1587731 | NCBI WGS metagenome assembly OIXG01 (sample SAMEA3888908, study PRJEB22519) | human gut metagenome | biome: human gut; feature: human-associated habitat; material: faeces | place: Denmark | collected 2010
ATATCCAAATCCCAATCCCGCCGTTGCATTATTCATATAATCTCTTTGAGCCTCAACCTCATAAAGAGGCAAATCGTTAATTTGAATTTTATATATTGTTTTGTCTGCTTTGGGGCAAATGGTTAATTGAACATTGTTCCATTCACCCGAGTTGGTTTTTAACGCATCGTTAATTTTAATTAAATCACGCGATTTATTTGTTCTTGTTTTTGCGTACGATATTTTACCGCCGCCTCTTGCCGCCAAAACCGTATTTTCATCATATCCCGCATTGTTTTCATCAAGGTCACCCTGATTTAACAAATACAAATACCAATACATATTTTCGTTTAAAACATCAAAGCTTACAGTGTATTCCGAACCCGACTGAATGGAAATATCAAACGGTTTTATAAATCTTACCGCCGATGACGCTTCCTCGGGATTTACAATTGCCAAAGCGTAATCTAACGCATCTTCTGTTTTGCCCTGTGTTTTTGTGTGATATGTATTTTCTCTTTCGGGCTGATATCTCCAGCCTTGAGGGAGTGTTTCAATATCGCTGTACGAATTAAAATTCTCCTCCAAATAATTCATATCCACAGGTGCGGTTTTGGGGTTGGTTCTAAATGTTACGGGCGTTACCATAGGCAAGTTTAAATACTCCCCTGTAACGGAACTATTTAACATAAGCTCATAACTTCCCATATCTATATCACCGTTAAATTGTACGGTAAATGTATCGCACAAGCCGTCTTTGCTTACTTTATCGCTGTTTGTGGCAACGGTAAAGTTTGTAAATTCGGCAGAGTTTACTCCACCTTTAATTGTAATATTTTCGGGTGTAATAAGGTCTTTGTTTACACGTTCCGAAAGGCGTACCGTAAGCTCACCGTTATTTAAATCGGTTTTTGCACCGCTAAGCGCCGTACCTCTTAAACCTTGATCGTCAAAGTAACGTCTTACCGCAACGTTATCTATAATTACAAAATCGTCTTTTGTCCACTTAAACGAGTCGCCGGTTTGGGAATCTTTTTCCAGGTTTGGCAAAAGCGTAAAGCTTTTTAAGCCTTTTGCTTTTGCGCAGTACACGGGGTTTGCGTTTACTTTTTTACCGTCAATGTAATATGTAACTCTTGCGTCGGCTTTAGACAAATCGGTTGTAATCATATCAAATCTGTGCCACTCGGTTGTGTTTTTATACTCAACATCGCTTTGTACATAATTCCATGCGGTAGAAAGTCCGCCGGGGTCGGTTGATGTTGCCGAATAGTTGTTATATACTATACATTCCGAATGTGTCTGAAATCTGGGGCCTCTTGAATATTTTAGTGTATTATGTCCGCTAAAACGCGGGTCCTGACTGGTAACACCGTCATCCAAAATCATTGAAACATCAAATATAGGGTTAGATACTTTAATATCATAGCTTATATGTAAATTCCCCGACTCGGCAATTCTGTTAAAAAACAGTACAGCTCCCGCCCATGGCAAAAGCTTCATTGCCGTATTGCCGTCCTCGGTATATGAACCGAATTGGAGCTTGTTGCCGCTGGTAGATGAGGTTAACCCCCAATATTCATTATCGGGCAATATGCCGCTGCCCGGTTCGGCTTTATAACCTTCAAAGTCGTAAAACAGTTCAAACTCCGCTCCGTCATCGGCATACACGCCGGATATGGGAACCGCCAAGCTTAAAATAAATATTATTGCAGTTATTAGTGCTGTTTTTTGCTTCATTGTTTAACCGCCTTTCTTTTAATTAATAAGGGTAAGGTAGGTAAAGAGCTGTGTATTTTTACTCTCGCCTATTCCGCTTGCGTACTCTATCCAACCGCGTCTGCCGTTGCCGTCGTTATCGTTTACAAGGAACGAAAAGCCGAGCTTATCGTTAAGTTTTGGCTTTTGCCCCGGCATAAGGAGTTTATCCCACGGCATTTTAAATTCATATACCGTTTTATCGCCTTCACGCATTACGGCTATTTCACAGTCTTTGGTTACATCGCCCGCTTCATAGCAGTTATCCTGCGACAAAAATCTGTAAGCTGCGTCGCCGTCGGGTGTTTTTGAAAGACAAAGCTCGTGGAAAGATATATTTTTTTGCCCCAATGCAACCTGCACCTCATCGCCGTAAAATATACCTACCTGAACACTGTCGCCGCTCCAGCTTTTATTTGCGGGTTCGGGCTGATTAAATATATCGTCGGTTACTTCACACAGCAAATACAAATTATCTTCGTCCCACTCAATACACGCTTTTGCCGATAAATCGTTTTTACCTTTCCAATCTGTTATCTGTTTAATTTGATAATCGTTTTCGGCATACATAAATGTATCGTTTGTCCATTCATTCTTTTGCGCCTTACCGTCAATAGTAGGTTTAACGGACGCATATTTTGCAAGCGTAAAGTCAATTTTATCGGACGAAGTTATTTTGTTTCCGTTATCGAGCAGCAGCTCATAGTCAATATTATATTCGCCCTTTTTACGTATTTCGGGTAAATTGAGTTTTACCTGACCTGTTGTACCGCTCGGAATTAATCCAATATCGGTAAAATCTGTTTTTAAATTACTCGGCGAGGTAATTCGTATTTTACCCGTTGCGTTATGCGTTTGCGAGTAATTTTTAATGTTAAACACCGTTTGCCAGCGGTTTAAGTTATTTTCGCTTATAAGGCTTACTTTAGATGATATTTGAGCCGATTCAACGCTTTTAACATTTACTCCGCTGTATTGCATCTTGTTGCCGTCTGCCGTAAGATATACGTTAATTTTGTAGCTTTCGCCCGGCTTTGCCGTGCTTTTAAACGATATATATGCTTTGCCGTTGTTAAAATCGGTTACTTTAACATCTTTTACACAATCGGGAGCGTCAATCTCTATTGCATAGTTTTTATTATCCTGTGCGGTAAGTTCCATTGTGTATCCGTCATCTGTTGCAACGTTAATGTCGTAGCCGTTTATTTCGGCGCCGCTTTGAGTATTCAAAACATCGGTTTTTGTTATATCTCCCAATACATATACAGGAGCTTTATCGAGAGTAAAGGTATATATACCGTCGGGTGATGACATTTGTGTTTCGTTGCCCCACTCATCGGCATATGTAATATTGTTTGTTCCCAAATCGATTGTTATATTTTTATGGTCAACCATTGAATACATTGTAAGCAGGTTTTTATTGAATTTTTCGCTTTTAAAAAGGTTAATGCTTATATTGTTATTATCAACATAAAAACTGTTTACCGTTTTAGTTTGCGCCATAAAATAGTTCATAGCCGTTACAATTAAATACGACGGGTTCGGTACAAACCATTTACCGTATACAGAGCTTTCTACATAACCCGGGCTTGTGTGTCCAAAACAGTCCTCACGGGCAGTTTTTGTGGTACCCTTTTGTTCAAGATTATAAAAAACAAATTTATCGCCAAAGTTTTTTGATTTATAAAACATAACGCTTGCCGCATTTAAATAGCCTTGGCGATATGAGGTATCTATACCCTTATCTGCCGTAGTATATCCCATTTCGGAATACCAAAACTCTATATTGGGTTTACCTACTTTTTTAAATTCTTCTCTGTACCACTCAATATGGGGCTGTAAACCTGTTTTTTCAACATAGTTATTTGCATATGGATGCAAATCGAGTGCGTCGAGATATTTCCACATTCCGTACTTCATAGCAGCATTAAAAAAGTCTTTACCCTTTTCGTTGTTAATAAAGCACAAAACAGGACCGCCAACTTTTAAGTTTGGATTTACCTTTTTTATTTCTTCATATGCAATTTTAAGAGCTTCAACATACATTTTAGCCGCATAGTCAAGCCCTTGCTCAACGTGTCGGTTAAAGCCCGTGATATTTGGCTCGTTAAATATTTCTATACCGTCAACTTTACCGTCAACTTCTTTTGCGGCATTTCTTACATAAATTCTAAAAGCGTCAAAATCTTCCTGCGAATCGGGATGATCTTTCCAATCCACCATACCGTGTTTTGAGCTTGTAGCAGAAAAATATGCAAGATAATGAAGGTCTTTTTCAAGCAAATAGCCTAAAATAATTGCGTCACTCATATTTTCGGTTGAAAAAACGCCGGGTTGAACTTCATAATATTCCCAACCAAAAGATTCTCTCATGCCCGATGAATTGGCATTTTTTAGCATTTCAACACCCATTTTGCGTTGTTCTTCCGGATATCGGCCAAGGTGAGCCGCAAAATATGTGTCATTTTTTATACCGTTGGGGTCTGTTTTAATAATTGAAAATTCAAATGGCTGTGTATGTGAATTTATTTTGCCGTCATCGCTTTTAACATCCACATACCACTTATATATACCGCATTGGTCAACTTCTCCCAAATCAACGTCAACGTTTCGTTCTTCACGGGGCTCAAAAGTATAGTTTTCGGTTTTTTCAAATACTTTTACATAAGAGTCGCTCATTGCGGTGTATGTAACGGCAACATTTTGCTTTTCATCGGTTAAATTTTCTATATTATTATGAATAATTTTGCTTTCGCTAAACCATTTAAAAGCGTTACCCGTTTCATCATTTGTTGAAGTAACAAAAATGGGATTTTTCGCCTCGTATCTTTTTACCCTAACCTCCGATACGGCAATAGATTCGGGTGATACGGCCGTTTCAATACTTTGTACCTCTATCGAAACCGAAAAATCGCATTTACCGTTACAGCGTTTTGTAAATGCTGCGTCATCGAGTGTTACTTTTAATGTTTTCCATTTATTTTCTTTATTGGTATATGCTGTAGCTGCCGTACGTTTTTCGTTTGTATACGAGTCATAAAACAGTCTTACATAACCGTTGCCCGAGTCATAGTAATCAACTTCTATTTCGTATACCGAGCCGTCTTTTTGGGTATGCTTAACGGCATTTGAAAGTACAAAGTAAATACTTGCTTTGTTTGTACCCTGGCTTTTATCGAGCAGCCAAGCCTGTCTGCCGTCTTTTGACGTATTAACCTGACCCGACACTCTGCCGACTTCAACCGTTTCAAATCCGTTATTTACAAGTGTTTTACCCAAAACAGCTGTTGCGGTTTTGGTGTTATCGGCTGTGTTTTTACCATCTGCGGCAAATGCAAGGTTTGGTACAAGCATAAATACCGTACATAAAACGGCTGTAAGTTTTTTAAATCTGTTTTTAAATAATTTGTTCATGTAAATAGGTCACCTCCGCTCAACATGGCTGTACATTTGTATAGGAACTGCCTTTGGCATATTCCACACAAATATTTTTATATCATCAATATCACGTCCATAAGCAAAATTAAGCTTAAATTGCTTTAATGTATCACCCGTTCCGTCGGTTTTGTTATAACTCTTTACGGCAACAAGTTTTTTGTTTTTATATACCGCAGCATATACTTTTGTACCGTCGGCAGTGCCGGCAAGTCCCGTAATTGACGCATTTGCCGTTAAAAAGTTTATGCTTTCAATCGCTTTTCCGTCAAGTACCTTAATACCGTCGGTAATGCTTATGTTTACACCGATTTGCGACGGCTCCGGTACATTATTGTTTTGTACTGCATAAAACGGTGTATTTGTAAGTATGTATTCACCGTTTTGCATTACGTCGTCTTGGCTTAATTTATTGCCAAACAAGTCGTAATATGTTACATTATCGCCCAAATTGTAATAAAGACGCGCGCTTTGTTTTGTGGTATAAAGCAAATACACATTACCGCCGTCTACGGTGTATTTGGTTAAAAATCTGTAACCGTCGCTTGCTTTATCTCCTTTGATTTGCTTAATTGCCGATGCGTTTTGTGTAAGCCGATTATAATTTGCAACAGCAAGATACGCATATTTTGCCGAATATGGCGTATTGGATTCGGCGGCATTTACAATACCGTAATTGTGCTGTTCTTCATTGGGTTGAGTACCGTCGCATACCAAATCGTAAATCCATATCTTATCGTTTATATTATTTTTGCGTATATTATTTAAACCGCGTATAATTATTTGAGCCTGCAAATAGTCGCTGCCCGTACTCATACCGCCATACGGTATTGCCGACGAAATGCCGTACTCGGTATGCCATACCGAGTCGTTGAGCGAGTACGAATATGTATTGCCTGTTGCCTCGCCTTTTGATATGCTGCTTGTGCCCGTAACATAATTATAAAGTTTACCGCCCGTAATAAGCGTTTTAATTCTGTTTATAAGGTATGCCTGCGAACATCTGGGGTCTGTTCTGTCAGCTCCGTTACTGCCTATTTCAACATCGCTTGTAACTCCCGAATATGGGTGAAGTGTTAAGTTATCAAAACACTGTTTACCGCCCAATTCGTTTAACACATAATCGGTAAATGTTGTTCCGGGCGCTCCCCACAAATTGCAAACACAAAATGCGCCCACTTTATAATCGCCCGCCTCTTTTGCCGCGTCGTATGCCGCTTTAAGCACATTTGCATACGCTTTTGCTTTTTGTTCGTCACTTGCCGATATATCGGCAGTATTCCAATACTTCATTATATCGGGTTCGTTCCACACCTCAACCATATGCGTATTTGGGTTGTTTTTTATAAGCGGTTCATTTAAAACTGCCGTTACATAGTCTTTAAAATGTTTAACCGTATTCTCCGAGGGAAAGCTGTCCGCTTCTGCCTGCGTATCATAAATCGGGTTATTTGCATACAGTATCATTACATTTTCAAGGTCAGTACTTGAAAGTTGTTCAAATACATCTTTTACTTCGTCATTCAACTCATATACTCCGGGGCTTTTTTCGTAGTCCCTCCAATAAACGCTCTCACGCACAAGGCCTAATCCGCCTTTTTGCGTTATATCTATACACTCTTTTGCGTTGCCGTCACGGTTCATATGAGTTGAAACTCCAACGTGTTTGTTAAGTGCTGTATTTTCGGCACATTTTGAAAAATCGGAGTAAAATATTCCTCTTTCAACATTTAAATTATCCTTTAATACAATTTCCAAACCGTATAAACCGTATTCGTCGGGTGTATATACAATGCTGTAATCGGATTGGCTTTTTGAGCCTACATATATTTTTTGAGAATCGGTATTAATTAACGTTTTTGTATCGTCTGTATTATACTTATATATGTTATACAATGCTGTAAGATTTAAATTATCATTGGATTTATTTGTATAGTTAATATCCAATTTACATATTTCGTTTCCGTAGAAAATATTTCCCGTATTTTGTGACGATACTTTTGCATCCACGGGCGATGTAACCCCTGTTTTTTCAACGGTTATGCTTTTTAAAGTAATGCCGTACTTCGACCACGCACGGTATCTTGCGGGACATTTGGCATTCCACGTATATGATGTGGTACATATTTCAAAATCGTACCCTCTTACGGCATTATCAAACACAATATCGTTTAATGTAACCGTATGCCTTTTACTTTCGCCCGTACCGGTAAGGTTTACATAGTCGGTTGTCTTTTCACCGTCCGCCGTATTATACCGTATAAAAAACCAACCGTAATCATTGTCTTTATACTCAAACGTAAAGTTTACGTTTTCATACGGCTTAACATCGGTAAGGTCTGCGTCGGCATTTACCAATATATTGCCCTTTCGGGGTACAATATCGTAATATGACGAGTCTTGTGCATTTTCGCTGAACGATTTTAAATATATTCCGTCATCATTAAACTCTGCTGCCGTATCGGCATATGCACCGTTTGACTTTACATAACCGTTTGTAAAGTCAATTTCGGCAACAACGTTTTGCGAGTTGTTTTTTGTAATGCAAATATCATCTATGCATAATACATTGTTTGAATATGCTCTTTCGCAAGTAAGCGTTAAACCTTTAAAATTAATACTTGCAACATCGCACGCATATGTATAGCTGTCTGCTCCGCTCGAAACGGTTGCAGTTTTATTATTTGTATTAAATGTTATTTTAATTCTTTGCCATGTTGATTGATAGCCGCTGTAATTTACAGTGCTTCTTTGTATGTCGCCGTTGTTATCGTAATAATACAGGTTGCCGAAACCGCTCCTGAAAGATATTAAATCTTTTGTTGTACCGTCGGTTAAATTTGCCGCAATTCTCCAGCCTGCCGAAAATTTAGCAAGCATACTTACCGATACTTCTCCCGTTTCGCTAAAAGGTGTAAAGTCAACCGATGCATTTACATTTGCCGACGGTGACGGCGATATTTTAAGTGCGCTGCCGCTTAAACCGTCGGTTATGCTTATGTTCTGAATTGAGTTGCTTTTCCATACCGTTTTAAGCGATGTATCGGTATAGGTGTCAAAGTTATCAAAAAACAGCGTATTAAAGTTATTTGTGCCGTTTACTGCATAAACACAAAAGTTAATGTTTACACACGATAAAATTACAAGTAATGCCGTAATTAAAGAGCAAACTTTATTTAATGTTTTTGCCATATATAAGCATCCTTTCGTAAAACACAATTAATTGTAAATAAATATTTGTCTGAGTGTTCCGTATTCGGCAAATACAATCATTACAGAGCAAGCGTCGCCTGCCGTATCGTATGTTTTAATATCGGCGGCCGTTCCCTTAACAATACTGTCTTTTCTTAACGTATTGTCATACATAGTTACGGGAAGAGCAGAAATATTTGTACACTCATCTATTATATTTTTGCTCATATCATAAAAATCATATGTTGAATATAAATAACCGTTATTAACACTCTTTGCAAAAGTTTTTGAAATTTGATATTTATAATTTCTAAATCTTATACCGCTTTTGTCAACATCACTTTGATACCAATACGGGTACTTACCGTCATTTGCAATGGTCATTGTGCCTTTATCGAATACCTTTTCCAAAGATATAAGATATCTGCCGGATATATCAACCGTTAAAAGCACGATATCGCCCTGTTCAAGGTCGGTTAAAGATGAACCGTAATCGCCATCAAGAATATATTTAATTTCAACCCCTTTTTCAAATCCTACAATATATTTGTTCTGCACTCCGTTTTCATCAAGTTCACTGCGAACTTCTTTATACATAACCATTGGCTGATCGTATTTTGCAACAGGCATTTTAACAACTATTATATCCTGGTAATAATTTGTTTGGTTAACTTTATAGCTTTCAATATAATAGTCTCTATCGTTTACTATTTTACCTATTGAACTGTAAAGTTTAATATCTTCTTCAAATGTTTTTCCGCCTGTTGTAACAGTATTGTTTTCGTCCACTTCGGGAACATAAATAACCTTTGTGTTATTCGGATCCAAAATACAATCCATGCCAATACGTGAGTTTTGCCATAAATATCTCATTTGAATACTGCCGTCGTTGGTTTGAGTTAAGCTGTTATTTTTATCTTCATTATCACCAACATTGTAAGTATCTATCTTTTTAAGCTTACCGTCATCATTTAACATAAAGCGTATAACCTGACGGGGTATGTTTACAGTTAATTTATAGTTTTCCTTTTTTACGGTAACATCACCCGGAAACGCTGCAAACAATTCATTTATATCGGTAGATTTAATACTCTCGCCGTCTATTGTTACACGGTCAGCAAATTCGAAATCTTTAATTTCTACCGTATCGGGCAAATAAAGACGTATTGCGGGATTTGTTTCAAATGTTTCGTTTTGTACGGCAGATTTTATTATGTAACCTATTGTATAATCACTGTCGTTTTGAATTGACAAATATGCAATTTTACCCTCAAGGTTTACCGTTGCTTTAACATTTGCCCCGCGAAGTGACATAATATTGTCTATTTCGCTACATTGCTTTGAAAGCTCATAGCTTTCTCCGTCTATTGTAATTTTATTATCCGATTTATAAATTGCCTCAACTTTACCGCTTACGGTATTTAAGCAATATACCAACTCTATATACTCTTTTTTGTCTGACGGAGCAAACGCAACAACAGAGTCTTTGTTTACGGGAAGAGCTATTTCGTTTGATGAGCTGTCAAAAACACTTACATTTTCATACTCTGTAAAATCAATTTGTTTTGCACTCTCGGATTTACCGTAATATATTTCGCTTTTTTCGTTATACGTATTAAGCATAAAATCATCATAACTTGTTACAACAAGCAAACTATATCCGCCGTCACGTTTTATAAATCTTATTTGTCCGTAACGCTTATCATTTATAAAATCATCTATTATATCCGAAAGACGTTTTTCGGTCGGTGCACCGTTATATATTATTTGTGCGGCTCTTTCAATGTTTATTTTTTTTGTTTTTCCGTTTTCCAAATCGGTAAAATACGTAAGAGAATATGAGTTTTTGTCATACTTGTCTATTTGTTCGGATGTTACCGTAATCTCGTCGGATACGCCTTCATCATTTTCAATATAAATTATTTTTTTATTGCCGTCGGCATCTTTTATATACGTATATTCAACATCGCTGCCAAAATATATTTCCGGTACAATATCTGTATCCAAATTATATTTTTGTGAATTTATATATACTTTTGTTTTATCGGTTACAAAATCAGAGTTAATGCTGCCTCCGTAATATGCGTTTAACACACCCTCTTCTATATAAACATTTCTGTACGACTCAAACATTGTTTTATCGTTTACTTCAGATTTATTGCCGAGTGCAATAACATCTTCAGTATCCATAATGTTGTATATAAGCTGTGCCGACTCTGCAACGGTTAAATAATCTGCCGATTTAACATCAACATTTATTTTAAGACGGTTGGCAAGGTACGAATACCCCGAAAGAGCTGACGAACCATATGTTTTTGCTTCTGCAGCTTCTCTGTAGCCTGCGGCACAAAGTACTATTTTATATGCCTGATCAACTGTAATAAAATCTTCCGGATTAAACTTTCCGTCATCACCGCCGTTTAAAGCACCAAGCTGTGTAAGTGCATTTATGCTCCCGGATGCCCAATATCCTGTTTTTACATCCGAAAAATATATTGTATCGGTTATTTGCGCTGCGTTTAATGCTTTTGCAAAATAATCTGCAAATTCCGCACGCGTAACTTTTTTGTCAACGTCAATTTCAGATATATCGTCAAACGAAAATACTCCGAGTTTTTTTAACGTAATCATTTCCTTTTCACAGTTTATCGGTTCCGAATCAACATTTTCAGAGGCGGGCTTATAATATGCCAAAGCCGTTAATTGAGTTAAAACCATACACACAATTGTAAATATGCTTATGTATTTTTTTAATGTTTTAAGTTGCATTTATGTACCTCCTTATTTGTCATCTTTAAACTTATTAATTCTTAAAAGCGCCGAATAAATTATTTTAGCCGCTTCGGCTCTTGTTGTTCCGTTACCGGGCTTAAAAGTTCCGTCTTCATAACCCGATATTAAGCCTTCGCCTTTCATTTTATATACAGCGTCTTTTGCATAATCCGCAATATTTGCATCATCGGCAAACGCTTCGCTTGCAGTATTTTCAAGCGGAATTTCGGCTATATCAAACATTCTCGATATCATAGTACACAAATCCTGACGTGATATATCGGTACCTTTTCCAAATATTTTATTACCTATACCGTTAGCCGCTCCCGCAAGATACATTGAATTTACATAATCATAACACCAATCATCGGCTGTTACATCATCAAAATATCCCTCACCGCTTACAAGGTCAACTTTAAACGTAAGCATAAGCATTTTTGCAAACTCTTCACGTTTTACTGTTTGATTTGGTGAAAATGTATCTTCTGTTGTACCGTTTATTATACCTTTATAATAAAGCTGCGAAATTGAGCCTTTTGCCCATTCAACATCTTTTAAATCGTCAAACACATCAGCTGTTTGAATATTACTGTTATCTTCAGCGGTAAGTTCTACTCCTTTAAGAGGATTTGATGATGTGGATTTTCCGCCACCGCCGCCTCCTGCTGATTCTTTTTCGCCTTTATCTGCTGTGGGAACATAATTTTTAATAATTGATTTTATTTCTGCTGCAGATTTAAATTCGCTTTTTTGCGACTGTGATATAATATTTTCTACCAAAGTATCATCTAATTTTGATGTATCAAATCCAAATTCATCAGCATAATCCGTAACAGCGTTTTTAACATCGCCCGTTCCGTCGTTTTTGTTTACGGTGCACAGCACAATTTGTTCATTAACAACAGAATTAATTTTTTCAACACTGTCTATTTTTTCTTTTTTAAGCGCCGCTATAATTTCTGCGTCAAAATCAGTGCGGTAATATTTTTGGGCTTTTTCGTCAAAATGCAAACATTTTATAATCTTTTCGTTTTCAACATTTATTTCTTTTTTTATTGCACATACCGCCGCTGCTTTTTCTGCATACTCAATCATTTGAGTACAGTCAATTTCTCTTTGACTTACACTTTTAAAAAGTATATCGGCAAGTGCGCTAAAATCACAATTATTAAATATTTCATCAAACAGTCCCAAGCTGTTTTTGTTTTCAAGCAATGCTGCAAGCGCTTCGGCACTTTCGGCATTCTTTATACTTTCAAGTGCTGCTTCGTTATTTGTTTTATTTACATATGTAATTGATTTTTCATCAACCGTTTCAAATTCTTTATTACCTACATAAACATTATAAACTCCAACTTGGGGAAGAACAAAATCAAATGTATAACCTCTGTTTTTATCGAGTTTTACTTCTTTTAAATATACACAATTTTTGTAATTATCTCCGAGCCAATACTCTTTATCGGTAAAATCGGCTCCCCTGTTAAATACTGCAATTGTGACTATATCCCCCTCGCGCCCTGTATTTATTACATCCGTTAATTCAATTTCACCGTCGGTGAGGTAAAAATCATCATTTGCATATACATTTACGCACATTGAAATTACCATAAGCACAACCATTAATAAAGCAAAAAATTTTTTCATTAATACCACCTCTTTTTTATTTAGCCGATATCCAAGCTTCCATCATAGAATTTTCGTTAAGCGTTTTTCCCGCAGATGCGTAATCTATCATTGTAAAACTTTGACCGCCGCCGGCAGTTACTTCCGCTTTAATCATATAACTATCTTTATCACAGTCCAAAATTTTAACAATGTATGTATCGCACTTGCTTATAACACTTCCGGTTGTTTTTTCAAATCTGCTGTCACGTGCCAAAACAAATACTCCGTATTTAAAGCAAATATGTGTTTTGTTGTTTGACTCAATATCAATTGTTTCAAGTTTTGTTTCGTAATTAATTTCCAAAACATCGCCGTCACACATAATTCTGTCAATCAAAAAGTATGTTCCTTCTTTTGCCACATATTTCTCGCCGTTTATAATTATATACGGATTTACGGCATATGGCGGTATTCTGAGTTTTAATTTTACTTTTTCGGGTTGATACATATTAAATGTAAGTTTTATTTTTCCGTCAGCAGGGTAACAGGACTGTTCATCAACAATAATTTTATTGCCCGATGCTGTATTTAAAATTACCCGTCCACTTTCGTATATATTAAACACAAATGCATCTGCGTCTTCCATAACGCTTATAAACGGAACAATTCCGAGTCCCATAGCGCCAATCGCCGTGCAACAGCCATATATCTTTCCGTTAATATCTTTTTGACCGCCCATACCTTTGCCTCTATGGTCTATTACGAGTGGACTGTAACTGTCAAACGGGTACACATCAATTTCATTTTTGCACATTTTTGTGTTTACAGAACCAAGCATAGAGTTGTAAAATGACTTTTCAATTTGTTCCATATATTTTATATTTCCCGTAATGTTATACATTTGCAGGCACAATTTCATCCACGTAACGGTAACACAGGTTTCCTGCATATACAGTGAGTGTTCATCATTAGCCTGGGTTTTTGCAGCATTATCAAAATGTTCACCCCTGCACCCCAAACACCCTATTACGGTATCCTCGGTTTCAATAAGCTTGTTTACAAAATTTTGCGCCGCTTTAAAGTATTTATCGTTATTATTAATGCGCCAATACTCTAAAAGACCTTCAAAACAGGACATCATTTCGTACGCTTTAATTACAGGATACTCAAAAGGTGCAATTTTGTTTTCATATGCAAGCTCTATCAAATCACAATCTTTTGCCAATCCGTTATTTACAATATGAGATGCAAAGTCAAGATACTTTTTGTTTTGAGTTATGTTATAAAGCCTAACCACAGGTTCCAATATCGAACAGGAGTTTACGGTCTGCCATATATCGGATGTATCCGTTATGTTAATCAAACCGTCACCGATATGGTTTACTATGTAATCCAAATGCCTGCATAAAGCAGTCAGCACTTTTTCTTTTAAAAATTCTTCTTTACATATATCGTAAAAGTGCAAAAGTCCAAGCATTACGTACTTTCGCGACCAAATATCCCAACCGTTAAATTCATTTTCAACACTATACGTTGAAATACGTCCCGCAGAATCTTGTTTTTTTATAATATCTTCTACAGTGTTTTTGAGTAACATATACAAATTATCATCATTTGTATATTCGTATACTCTGCATGCACCGCGCATTACTTTTCCCCAATATTCTCCTCTCCAGCCGTTGTCTGCATCGTCTATGCTTGTACCGAACGGAAAAGTAATTAAACTCCAAAGGTTTATATCGGACAGCTGAACTTTATTGATAAATTTAATACTTTTATCAATAATTCCGTCATATTTAAATATTGCATCACTTTCAAAAACCTTATCGGTCTTACTTCTTGTTATAAATTGTTTGTTCATCTTCACCGACATTTATATTACCTCCAAAATCTATTTATATTTATATTATAAACTATATAAAAAATATCGTATTGTAGATTTTAGTCTATTTATTGTAAAAAATTATCAAACTAACTTTTTTTTATTAAATTAATATATTACCGATTTACGGATTTAACAATCATTAAACGCGGCGGTAATCTAAAAAGACCGGCTTGCGTCCTTCGCGAATGGCTTTGCGCTGATATTTGGTTTCGACCCAATCTGCCGGCGGCTGTTTCCAGTCTCGGCCGCA
>OIXG01002316.1_pt1 | contig 14790 bp, 10 predicted proteins | sample 1587731 | NCBI WGS metagenome assembly OIXG01 (sample SAMEA3888908, study PRJEB22519) | human gut metagenome | biome: human gut; feature: human-associated habitat; material: faeces | place: Denmark | collected 2010
ACAGGTTTCAGAAATGTTTAATCTTCCCGTTTCAACATTAAGATATTATGATAAAGAAGGATTATTCCCTTTTATGCAGCGTGCCTCTGGAATAAGACAGTTCTCTGACACAGAAATTGCTGCTCTTAAGCTTATTGAATGTCTCAAAAAATCAGGTCTTGAAATCCGCGACATCAAGCAGTTTATGGAATGGTGTCAGGAAGGCAGCAGAACTTACGAACTCAGAAAACAGCTTTTTGAGAGACAGAGAGCCGCTGTTGAAAAAGAGATGGAAAAAATGCAGGAAACTCTTGATATGCTTACTTTCAAGTGCTTCTATTACGAGCAGGCTATCAAGGACGGCAACGAGGACGGAATACATTCAATGCTTCCAGACAAGCTCCCCGCCGATATTCAGGCTGCCTACGACAACTCACACAAATAATTATTATTTGCTTATTATATTTAACACAAAATATGGAGGCTAATATATGTTCAAATCTTTAGAAGTTAAATATCCTAAGTTTTATCAGGTATTCAGATTCATTATAGTTATAATTGCTTCCGTGCTGTACGCATGGAATTTAAGATGCTTTGCCAAAGTCGCAGACCTGCTGCCAGGAGGCTTTTCAGGAGTCTCCCTGTTATTTCAGGCAATCGGACTACGTTTTTTTTATATCAGCATCCCATTTACAATATTCAATGTGGCACTTAACATTTTCCCAGCTTACATTGCCTACCGCTACATCGGCAAGAAGTTTACCATCTACTCAATCGTGGTAATTATACTTTCCAGTGTGCTTGTTGATATCCTTCCTCCATACATTTTTACAGAAGATATCCTGCTTATAAGCGTATTTGGCGGAATTATCAACGGATTTGCAATAAGCCTGTGCCTCAATGTCGGCACTACCACAGGTGGAACTGATTTCATAAGCATTTATTTTTCTCATATTAAAGGAATAGACGCATGGAACTATATTCTTCTTGGTAATGTTGTGATTCTGCTCATCGCAGGCGGACTGTTTGGCTGGTCAATCGCGCTCTACTCAATAATATACCAGTTCTGTAGCACTCAGGTAATCCAGTTCATGTACAAACGCTACCAGAAGATGACATTATTCATCATTTCTGACAAATCCGAAGAAATCTATCACGCCATAAAGAATACAACCAACCACGACGCCACGCTTTTCAAGGGAATCGGCTGCTACGAGGAAAAAGAGCGCACGCTCATATACTCAGTAATCAACTCCGAAGCGAAACGTGAGCTTATCACATTGATTCGCTCAATTGACAAGCACGCATTTATAAATGTGGTAAAAACCGAAGAGCTTGACGGCAGATTTAACGATATTCCACATGATTAATCAGGACACAGAATATTCGTACTCATATCATATTTTAATCAAATTTCTCCAATAAACTATAGACAATCAATTAACATACACTAAAGAAATGGAGAGATGACTATGATTAAATTAAATAAAATCAAAAGGAATTGCGTAGCCGCAGTTATTCTTACTATGTGTCTTATGACTGCTGGCTGTGCCAGAAATTCGACTTCAACTACTACTGCATCAGGCGGTGAGACTACCATCACTTCAGGCATTACTAAAGAAGACACAGATGTAACTCACGCAGATGATGCTGAGAATTACAGAGTCTCCATTACAAGTGATTTCACTGTGACATCTGATACATCAGATGGAGTTACACAGTCAGGTTCTGTATACACAATCACAAAGGCTGGTGAATATACAGTAGCCGGTCTTTTATCAGAAGGACAGCTTATTGTTGACGCAGGTGATGAGGACGAGATTACTATCGTATTAAACGGAACATCTATCACATGTTCAAGTGGTTCACCTATATACGTTAAAAATGCTTCCGAAGTCAAGATTAAATCAGAAGAGAACACATTTAACGAGGTAATTGACAAACGTGCTGAAGCAACTGACGATTCTTCTGACGACGCCGGTAACGCAGCAATCTATGCAACATGCGACTTAAAGCTTGTCGGTAAGGGAGCTTTAGTTGTAACTGGCAATTACAATAATGGTATCCAGAGCAAAGACGACCTTTCTATCAAAAATGTGATTGTTAAAGTTACTGCTGTAAACAATGCCATCAAAGGCAACGACGCCGTTGATATTGAATCTGGAAATATAATTGCAATCTCCGCTAAAGGCGATGGCATCAAGACTTCTAACAGCAGTATTTCTAACAAGGACAACCAGAAGGGAATCGTTACAATCACTGGCGGTAATATTGATGTATATGCAGCCTGTGATGGTATAGACGCAGCCTACGGGGTAGATATATCAGGTGACGGTAACTTAAACATCTATACAGATACTTACTCTGAATATAGTGAAGAAGTTACAACATCTGGCAGTTCTTCCGGTTCAAGCAGCTCTACTAATAAAACTGCTTCTGCCAATACTGTTTCTTATGTGGCAGCTTCTGACACTATCGCCAACGCACCTGGCGGCTTTGGTGGTGGCAACATGGGTGGCATGGATGGTCAGAACGGTGGTAATGCTCCTGATATGAACGGCGGTTCCGGTGGTAATAAGGCCGGCGGCGACCGTCCAGGAATGCCTGGTGACTTTAATGAATCCGGTAATTCTTCTGGACAGTCCTACTCAACTAAGGGTATTAAGGCTGACAGCGAAATAAATATTTCAGGCTTTACGATTAACATAAACTCAACAGATGACGGTATCCATGCAAACTCTGATTCAGGCGTACTTGAAACTGGCGAGGACGGCAAAGGAACTATTGTTATCAATGGTGGTTCAATTACAATTTCTTCTGGTGATGACGGCATGCACGCTGACAAACAACTTGATGTCAATGATGGTTATATTAATATAGTAACTTCATACGAAGGACTTGAGGCCATGACTATCAACTTAAATGGCGGCAAAATATATGTATATGCTACTGATGATGGCATCAATGCCTGCACAGGTGATGGAAAGACTTCTCCAATTGTCAATGTAACAGGCGGATATATAGATGTCACATCTGCGTCTGGTGATACTGATGGTATTGATTCTAATGGAAATTACGTACAGACCGGTGGATTTGTATTAGTTAAAGGCGGCAGTTCATCTGGAAATGTATCAGGATCAATTGATGTAGATGGTACCGTAACGATAACCGGTGGAACATGCGTTGCCCTCGGTGGTGTATGCGAAACACCTATAAACTCTGCTAATGCTTATGTATTAAGTTCCGTATCATTCAGTTCTGGAAGATATTCACTTAAAGATTCTTCTGGCAAAGAAGTAATAAGCTTCACTGTTGACAGTACATTCAGCAACGGCTGGATATGCTCTGACACTCTTGTAACCGGCACAAGCTACACACTCTACCGGGGTTCAGACTCTATTGCAGACTGGACTCAGGAAGCAGGAACAATGGGAGCTTCTGGCACTGGCGGCTTTGGCGGCAACATGGGCGGCATGGGCGGTCAGAATGGTGGTAATGCGCCTGATATGAATGGGCAGAACGGCGGATTCGGCGGCAGACGATAAGATACATCACATTTACTCTCCTTATTTTCTTAAAACAGTCACTGGATTTTGATATGCCCCCTGTCTACTTGACAGGGGGCATATCATTTTTCTGGTGGCTGTTTTCATATATCTCCCTATATCCCGCATAGCATAAATTCCTAATAAACCTACCAAATCATTATCCACCATTACTTTAGTATGTCAATTAAACATCTTATTTTATTAAATTGTCTTTCAAAACCCACTAACTATATACATAATCATAATTTAGTAGGCATTTTCACGGAAGATTTCATCTTTAAGAGCCTCTAATTCAGAAAAATCCAGGAAAAAGACCTACTCAAAAAGCTATTCACAGCTGTTTCGTAGGTTTGCTCCCTCCGCATCAGGTTATAATTCTCTCAAGCAAACCTACTCAATGACATATTATAGGCATAATAGTAGGTATATCCATATTATTCATATATACTCATATATATTAACTCATTTTATCCTTGCTAATCCCTCCCCAATATGCTACAATTCATTTATGTTTACTTTATCAGTTTAAAGCGTTACACTTTAAACCCATGAAGTAATCTATAATACATTTAATATGGGGGTTTTTATGTTAAAACTAGTTATTCTTATTATCTACTTTGCGGTACTCATAGGCATTGGCTTATACTGCCGCAAGCATGCAACTGATGTTAATGGTTTCGTTCTCGGTGGAAGAAGCGTTGGTCCGTGGCTCACCGCATTTGCATATGGAACATCTTATTTCTCGGCTGTTGTATTCGTTGGATACGCAGGCCAGTTTGGCTGGAAATACGGCATTGCCGCAACCTGGGCTGGTATCGGCAACGCAATTATAGGTTCACTTCTTGCATGGGTCGTACTTGGCAGAAGAACAAGAATTATGAGTCAGCACCTTGATTCAGCAACAATGCCACAGTATTTCGGAAAGAGATTCGGCAGCAATCCATTAAAAATCGGTGCTTCCGTTATCATATTCATTTTTCTGATTCCATACACAGCTTCACTTTACAATGGACTTTCAAGACTTTTCGGTATGGCTTTCAACATTGATTACAGCGTCTGTATCATAATCATGGCAACACTCACCGCAATCTATGTAATTGCAGGTGGTTACATGGCTACTGCAATCAATGATTTCATTCAGGGAATTATCATGTTATTCGGTATCATTGCTGTTATTGCTGCCGTAATCCACTCTAAGGGCGGCTTCATGTCAGCACTGCAGGGTCTTGCAAATGTGTCTGACCCGGCTGTAAGCAATACTCCCGGTATATTTGCTTCATTTTTCGGACCTGACCCATTCAACCTTTTATGCGTTGTAATCCTTACATCACTTGGAACATGGGGACTTCCTCAGATGGTTCAGAAATTCTATGCAATTGATAATGAAGCTTCTATCCAGAAGGGTACTGTAATCTCAACAATATTTGCGCTTATAGTTTCAGGCGGATGCTATTTTCTCGGAGGTTTCGGAAGATTATTCTCTGACCAGATAGATGTCAAGGCTAACGGCTTCGACTCAATAATTCCAACAATGCTTTCTAATTTAAGTCCTGCGCTTATTGCATTAGTTGTAATTCTCGTGTTGTCAGCTTCAATGTCTACACTTTCATCACTTGTAATAGCTTCAAGCTCAACACTTACTATTGACTTCTTAAAAGATAACTTTATCAAGAACATGAGTGAAAAGAAACAGGTATTATACATAAGAATTCTTGTTGTTGTATTCATTGCGATATCTGCAATACTTGCACTTATCCAGTACAAGAGTTCAGTAACATTTATTGCACAGCTTATGGGAATATCTTGGGGTGCACTTGCAGGTTCATTCCTTGCACCATTTATGTTCTCGCTTTACTCTAAGAAGGTTTCCAAAGCATCATGCTGGGCATGCTTTTTATTCAGCTCAGTACTTATGATTGCTAACATCTTCTTCAGAGCAGGCTTCCCAACATGGCTCCAGTCACCTATCAACTGCGGTGCATTTGCAATGTTTGCCGGAATGATTATCGTTCCTGTAGTCAGCCTGTTTACACCGAAGCCAGATAAAGAGCTTGTTGACAGCGCATTTGCATGCTACGAAAAAGAAACAGAAGTGCCTCAGAAAACAGCACTTGGAAAGTAATTCGCAACATATCTAATATTTATATACCCTTTACAACAAAACCTCCTTGTGCTATAACAACCAAAGTTATAAAACACAAGGAGGTTATTTATGGCATCAAAGCTTCACAACGCCCTCGCTAAGAAGCTTCCGGATATACAGATGTCCGAAGCCTTCATAAACTGCGTATTCCTTGCCATGTCCGGTGGACTTCAGGATGCATATACATATTTTACAAGAAATGAAGTATTCTCCAACGCACAGACCGGTAATGTGGTTCTTATGAGTACACATTTTATGATGGGTGAATGGTATCAGGGATTAAAATATCTTCTGCCATTCTTAGCATTTGGTCTTGGCGTATTCGTAACAGAGCGGATTCAGGGCAAATATAAAAATGCCACCAGACTCCACTGGCGGCAGGCAATATTACTTATTGAAATTATTATCTTAATTGCAGTTGGCTTCATGCCCCACTCAATGGACATGTTTGCAACAATAATCGTATCGTTCTCATGTGCTATGCAGGTACAGGCATTTAGAAAAGTCAATGGCTATTCCTATGCAAGCACCATGTGCATCGGTAACTTAAGAAGCGGTACAGACGCACTTTCAGTATTTGTGCGTACTGGCAATAAAACATCTCTTAAGAAAGCCGGATATTATTTTGGCATAATATTATTCTTTGCAATCGGCGCAGGTATTGGTGGAAACCTTTCAATACTGTTCGGAATCCACACAATATGGATTTCAAGTGCACTGCTTTCAATCAGCGTACTTCTTATGTTTGCGGAGAAATTAAAAATATAATGTAAATGATTCCTTGTCATAGTCATAACACATTCTAACATAAAACCCCAATCCGTGGCATAGATTGTATAAATGAAACTTCCGGAGTCCCGACATGCGAGACTATATAGAAGAACGTGCCACCCAGCTGGCATATTACATAATTGAGCATAAAGCCACTGTAAGACAGACAGCCAAAGTATTTAATGTAAGCAAAAGCACTGCACATAAAGATGTAACTACACGACTTATGGAAATCAATCCTGAACTAGCCAGAGAAGCCAGAAAGGTTCTTGATGTCAATAAACAAGAAAGACACATCCGCGGAGGTATGGCTACTAAAGAAAAATACCTCCACGCATGTGCCAGATAGTTTTTTATAAAATTGCAGAAACTGTGAGTCCTCGTGTCTTGGATAGGTCTATAAACTCATCTTCACACTGGACAATTGGCAGACTGAGTGCATTCTCATTAATAAGAACAACCTTTCCAATTCTTCCATCTGAAAGTCTCACATCGTTATTAATATACGATGATGCCACATTTTTTAAGAAAGGAAGAATATATTCAGGTTCAAACTTTGTAAATGCATCTTTATACATTGTATCTATTACTTCAAAAGGACATAATGCTCCTCTATATACTCTTGCTGAAGTCATTGCATCATACACATCAGCAATTGCTATAATCTTGGCTACTGCTGGAATATGATCCGACTTTAAGCCAAATGGATACCCTGTTCCATCACATTTTTCATGATGGAGCAGGCATGCCTCTTTAATTCGTATATCAATGTTCTGATTCTTAACTTTCTCATATCCAAAGTTAACATGCTGCTTCATTATATTGTATTCAGCAACTGTCAGCTTACCAGGTTTTGTAAGAATTTCGTTAGGAATCATAATCTTACCTATGTCATGAAGAAGTCCACTTATTGTCAGTATTCTTATATCTTTCTCACTAAACTTAAGCCATTGCCCAAGAATTGAAGCTATCAAAGCAACATTTACACTATGAACATATGTAAGGTCATCAAACTGCCTCATACTGTGCAACATATCAAAAAGCTGTAAACTATTTCTGTTCGCAGTAAGAATCTCATTAGTTCCTTCTATCAGCTTATCTATATCAATGGGACTGTTATTCATAACAACATCGTTAAGTCCTCCTTTGATATCCAGAATATTCTCATCATAAGTCTTTTTAAAATGCTTAAACCTTATGCTTGCTCTTATCTTATCAAAATACTTAACGTTCTCTTTATTAGCAGTTTTTCCCAGAACCTTTTCCAGATCCTGCAGTTCATTATTGGTGTCGTATACCTTTACTTCCAGTATATGATGCCCTGAAATATTTGCTATTATATCATAATTAAGTATGGTATCTTTCTTTGCTAATATATTACCATCTGGCGTATGTACATCATCTGCGAGTTTATCGCCTTCCTGTGCATCAAATATGAATATCGTCTTATCTGTCATTACTCATTCCCCCGGTTTTCACGATACATTTGTCTGTAAAAATGTATTTTAATTATAAAATTCTATATAGAAATTGTCAATTTACTCTTGACGAATGTTTAAATATTGTGTAGTATCTTATGCGGTAATATTAATTGAATATTTTATATCCCTTATTAAGAGCGGTGGAGATACATAGGATCTATGAAGCCCGGCAACCCCTTTTGAGGAAGGTGCCAACCTGAGCGATATTAGTCGAACAATAAGAGGATTTCGATACAGTCTATCGGGTCCCTTGTCGGGGACCTTTTTTTGTGCGAGTAGCGATGAGAATTCTAACGTATATGACACAATCATGCTTGCATGAATTGCGACATATGCGTTTGGATTCGAGGAGCACCGCGACAATGCCAGAATGTAGTTCTGGCATCTGAGCTGCGAGCGCGAGCAGCGGTAACATTGCAGTTCTGGCATTTTGCTACAAGCACGAGTAACGATAAGAATAGACACGAGAAGGTATGGGATAGACATATTCACGATAAAATCAAAAGGAGATAACATGGAAAAAAGATTATTTACTTCAGAATCAGTAACAGAAGGACATCCTGATAAGATCTGCGACCAGATTTCAGATGCCGTATTAGACGCTCTCTATGAGCAGGATCCATACTCAAGAGTAGCCTGCGAAACTCTTACTAACACAGGTTTTATTATGGTAATGGGTGAGGTTACAACTAAGGCTAACATAGATATTCCTTCTATCGTAAGAAAGACAGTTACAGATATTGGTTATGACAGCTCTGATAAGGGATTTGATGGTAACACCTGTGCTGTTATGGTTGCATTAGACAAGCAGTCAGCTGATATTGCTATGGGTGTTGATAAGGCTCTTGAAGCAAAGGATGGCGAGATTGATGATTCAGAAGGTGGTGCCGGCGATCAGGGTATGATGTTTGGTTACGCAACTAACGAAACTCCTGAATTCATGCCTTACTCTTCTGCACTTGCGCAAAAGCTTTCTAAGCAGCTTACAAAGGTTCGTAAAGATGGAACTCTTTCTTACTTAAGACCAGACGGAAAGACTCAGGTAACAGTTGAATATGATGAAAACAAAAAGCCAATAAGACTTGATGCTATCGTTGTTTCATCACAGCATGCTCCTGAAGTATCTCAGGAACAGATTCATGAGGATATTAAGAAATATGTTATTGATGCAATCGTTGATCCTGATATGATTGACGCTGACACTAAGATATACATCAATCCAACAGGCCGTTTTGTAATTGGTGGACCTAACGGAGATTCAGGTCTTACAGGTCGTAAGATTATAGTTGATACTTACGGTGGAGCTGCAAGACATGGCGGTGGTGCTTTCTCTGGTAAGGACTGCACTAAGGTTGACCGTTCTGCTGCATACGCTGCAAGATATGTTGCTAAGAATATTGTCGCTGCCGGACTTGCTGACAGATGTGAGATTCAGCTTTCATATGCAATCGGTGTTGCAAGACCAACATCTATCATGGTTGATACATTTGGCACAGGAAAGCTTGATGAAGAAAAAATCGTTGAAATCATCCGTGAGAACTTTGATTTAAGACCTAACGGAATCATTAAGATGCTTGACTTAAGAAGACCTATCTATAAGCAGACAGCTGCTTATGGTCACTTTGGACGCACAGATCTTAATCTCCCTTGGGAGAAGCTTGACAAGGTTGATGTACTTGCTAAGTATCTTGGTTAATTATTAGCAATTATATATAATGCTGAATTTAAATGGCGGTCAGATAACCAGTAAATCTTCTGGTTATTTGACCGCTACTTTTGTCATCTTTATATCGGAATTTGGTCAGCCTTTCTGCCGTCATCACTGGCGAAAACCCACTAAAAGCTTGAAATCACTCAATTTAGTATGTTGTTTTTTCATCTTTTGACATAATATCTTTTACAAAACCCACTAAATTAATAATACTTCACCCTTTAGTATGTCTTTTTCATGCTTCATCTTTACATCCAGCCGGTGAATCATTATAAATTCCTTAAAAAGACCTACACAATCTGGCTCGTGCCATTATTTAGTAGGTATCCTCAACAAATTTATTTACTTTTAAAATGACAAAGACCTACTCAGATACTAACTAACGCCATCTGAGTAGGTCTTTGTTAAATTATGATATTGAAATCAGCCATTTCGCACCACTCTGCTACTATCGCATCCAGCATCAGCTCACATCTTCACGTCATCACAGCTTCTTCAGCCACTTCTTCCGCTCCATGCGTACAAGGAATATGGCACCCCTGAAGCAAAGCTCTGCCGCCATCGCTATCCACACACCAACAAGTCCATAACTTCCAACAAGAAGGAATGAAAGAACAACCCGAACAGCCCAGAGACTGAAAAAATTCATAAGGCTTGAAACAAGAGTATCTCCTGCTCCACGAAGCACACCTGTTACAACAATTGACGCGCCATACAGTGGCTCTGCAAATGCCTCAATTCTAAGTATAGTGACGCCAAGCTCTCTTACTGCCGGGTCAGGTGTAAGAATTCCAATCATAAACGGTGCAAATATAAACATCAGAAGTCCGGTGAACGCCATTATTCCCATTCCGAAAGCAACTGAAATTCTTCCAAAAGACAACGCAAGCTTTCCTCTGCCTGCACCGATACTCTGTCCAACAAGTGCTGTTGCAGCCTCCTCAATTCCGTAAGCTGGCATATAACACAGGCTTTCAGCAGTTATTGCAAATGCATTGGCAGCCACAGCCACAACTCCTAATGGTGCAACAATTCTTGTTATCGTAATCATAGCCCCGAACATAACTACATTTTCAAATGTGACAGGAAGAGATAAAACAAATGACTTCTTTATTGTCGCAAGACCTGCCTTCTCATCAGAATCTGTTCCGTAACCCTTAGAAAGCATCGGTGTTCTGAACATCAATACATAAAACATAATAATTGTGGTGACAATCTGTGCCGCCGTTGTTCCAAGTGCTGCACCCATAACTCCAAGACCAAAGCCAAAACCATGCCAACTGAATATGAATATAAAATTGAATATAATATCAAGTAAACAGTTCATGGAATTAAGAATTCCCGGTGTCTTCGTATTGCCGCAGCTCTGTAACATTCTCGTACCAAGACGGTTAAATCCTAATGCCGGCATAGACAATGATGTTATAAGAAAATACATTGCCGCGTCCTTGTGTATCGACTCTTCTCCACCAAGCCATGCTGGAAGTCCCCAGCTTATCATGGCTCCGGCAGCACCAATAATAATTGATATAAGAAGAACTATTCCAAATGACTGTAAGAACACTCTTCTTGCCCTGTTAAACTTCTTTGCCCCGACAAGCTGTGCCACCTGAATTGAAAATCCAAGTGATGGTGCAGAAGCAAGGCTTCCAAGCAGCCATGTCGTTGTCGATACAAGACCTATTGAAGCCGAACAGCCTGCCCCCAGTCTTCCAACCATAGACGCATCAATATACTGCATTATAATTGATGACACCTGTGCCAGAATCGTAGGCAGACTCAGCATAATTACAAGTCTTATCTTCTGTTCAAATGTAATCTCTTTATTATTTCTTATATAGGAAAGTGTATCTTCCTTCATTTAGCATTACCCTTCTACAATATTTTTAGCATGCTCAAGAGCTGCATCAATGTTGGCACAGAAATTATCTCTTCCAATCTCATCTGCAAAGCCAGCATGCTCCATGACTGACATAGGCTGTTCATTAACATGTGAAAGAATCATAACAGCGCCATGTCTTTTACATACCGCATGAATATTTCTTAAAGATCTGAGAGCAGTAACATCCATTGCAGGAACACCTCTCATTCTTACAATAACTGCCTTAGAACCTGATACTGTCTGGATATCAAGAAACTTGTCCGCAGCTGCAAAAAACATTGGTCCATTAATCTCATATACAAGTGTATCCTTAGGAACCTGCTTAAGATTAATACTGTCAGGATCATTATTCTCATCTATATTATCACCAATATATTTCCAGCTCTTAACCTCTGTAACATCAGCCATTCTCTTAAGAAAAAGAAGTGCTGTAAGCACAACACCAACTTCAATAGCAACAACAAGGTCAAATACAATAGTAAGTACTGCTGTTGTAAGAAGCACAAGAATATCGCTCTTAGGTGAAGTCTTACAAAGAGAAATCATTTCTCTCCAGCCACTCATGTTATAAGCTACCATGAAAAGAATCGCTGCAATTGCCGGCATTGGAATCCATGCTGCATATGGCATAAGCACAACAAGGATAAGAAGAAGTGTTACAGAATGCACCATACCAGCAATTGGTGTACGTCCACCATTCTTAACATTAGCTGCTGTTCTCGCAATAGCACCTGTTGCCGGAATTCCACCGAATAAAGCAGATACAAGGTTACCTGCACCCTGCGCAACGAGTTCCATATTAGGCTTATGTCTGCTTCCAATCATACCGTCAGAAACAACGCATGATAAAAGTGACTCAATACCTGCCAGTACCGCAATTGTAAATGCATCCGGCAAAAGATTCTTAACCATTGTTATATTAACATGTGGTATGCTGATACCCGGCAGCTTGCTTGAAATTGTATATAAATCTCCAATAGTCTTAGCCTGCATTCCAAGTTTAACCATAATTACAGAAACTATAACAGCAATTAAAGATGCTGGAATCTTCTCTAACTTCTTGAATCTAGGCCATATTATAAGAATTGCAAGTGAAACACCACCTACAACAAGAGCCTGCCAGTTAAATGTGTTAATACATTTAAACACCGCATTTAACTTATCAAGTGTCTCAATAGTTGGTCCAGTATATGCAGAAGTATCAAGACCTAAGAAATCCTTAATCTGTCCTACAAGAATAGTAACTGCTATACCAAATGTAAATCCAGTTGTAATTGTATAAGGAATAAATCTGATAAGATTACCAAATTTAAGAAATCCCATGATAATAAGAATGATACCAGCCATAATTGTTGCAACAATAAGGCCATCCATTCCGTTCTGTGCTACAATTCCTGCAACAATAGTTGCAAATGCGGCTGTTGGTCCGGCAATCTGAACCCTGCTTCCGCCAAGGAATGAAATAACAAAACCAGCAAATATAGCTGTGTAGATACCCTGCTCAGGACCTACTCCTGATGCAAGCGCAAGTGCGATAGATAATGGTAACGCTATGATTGCAACGATAATACCTGCAATAACATCATTAACAAACTGCTTCTTAGAATAGCCTTTCATAACATCAAAAAGCTTTGGTACGAATTGATTCATTGTTTTCCCCTTAAGTGGTTTTACCACATTTCTCATATTATTAATAGTGCAGAACCTGCCTGCTCATATATGTAAATCCCGTTTTAATGCGGAAACAATAAGAATAAATAAGGCTGCACACCCATTAAAAGCTGTGCAACCTTAGTCCTGTCAAACATTAAATATTAACTTAATCACGAATTACTCTGCTGTATCTGTTGTATCGTTAACCGTAACATTCTCACACACAAAATCAACTATCTTCTGATAAAGAACCTGATATCCAATCTCTGAATTCATAGTCTTGCCATAAGTATCAAGAATATCATTATAGTCATCATAACCATAATATGAAGCAAGCTCCTCACCTGTTGAATTAATATCATCTGCAGTAACAGTGATATTGTTATCAGCAGCTATCATAGTTACAATCATCTTCTGTAAAAGATACTGCTTTGCATAATTATCTGCATACTCGTTAAATGCATCAAGTGAATCAAATTTATATGCACTCTTAAGATACTCCTCCTTAGAAGAGTATGATGAGCTATATGACTGATATTCTGCATCTACGTTACTGTTAAGAGTATTTAATAAATCAGTAAGTTCTTCGCTTGGATAATCTGAAACGTCAAGTCCATCAGACATCTGTTTATAAGCAGCATCAAATATAGCACTTGAACGGCTTGATGAAGCCTGTGTCTCAAGGTAAGATCTTACATATGTTCTTAACTGCTCAACTGTTGTAACTGAACTATCCTCAATTCCTAATGAAGCAGCATTAGCTGCAACCCACTCATCTGTAAGTTCTGGAACAACTGATTCGTCAATTTCATTAACAGTTACTGTGAATACTGTTGTCTTTCCTGCAAGATCTGAATTGTAATAGCTCTCTGGGAATACACATGTAATATCAGTCTCCTGACCTACTGTAAGTCCCACAAGTCCCTTATCAAGATCTTCAATAAATTTCCCTGAACCTATTGTGTAAGTAACATCTGTAGCAGTTCCTCCTGAAAATGCTGTTCCATCAAGCTTACCACTGTAATCAAGCTTAATAACATCTCCTGCCTTAGTTGTTCCCTCTGTTATAACATTAGTTGTAGCCTTTGATTCAAGCATGCTCTTGATATAATCCTCAACATCTGAATCAAGAACAACATAATCTGACTCCTTAAGATCAACAGACATTCCTTTCCAGTCTGAAAGATTAACAAATGTCTTATATACTCCTGCATTAGATGTAATTGTTCCTGCATACTCTTCTGCATTTATCTCTGTGTTAGCTGTAGAAGCTTTAGCTTCTTTCTTTTCTGTTTTACCACATGCTACTAATGATGCTGCAAGTGCACCTACAAGTAACACACTAAATAACTTCTTTTTCATATACTTCTTTAACTACATATCTGGTCGGTTTAAATAAAACATCAAAGTCGCAATACATAAGTAGCTCTTTAAGCTGCTTTTCTTTTTGTCTTGTACCTACTCGTGGAATATCAAGCTCTGCGCAAAGCTCATGATATTTTAATTCTTGCCCAATAATCGCCTTTAACTTAGGAATAATTTCTTCTTTCATACAGTCCAAATCTTCCTTATATTGCACCGAACACAAGCCAAGTCTATCACAACATTCAATTTCCATATGT
>OIXG01002317.1_pt1 | contig 14786 bp, 10 predicted proteins | sample 1587731 | NCBI WGS metagenome assembly OIXG01 (sample SAMEA3888908, study PRJEB22519) | human gut metagenome | biome: human gut; feature: human-associated habitat; material: faeces | place: Denmark | collected 2010
GCAGACACAAATCTCGCGATTGAAAAATGTTATTTTTCAATCTTTTCTCCATTTCGGAGCAGCTGGTGTGAAAAAAGTGTTGTGCCTCTTTTCCGGCTGCCCTCAGGTTTACTGCGGAACGGGCAAAACAGCAGACCGCCCCGGTTTTGTGATTGTGAATGATCTGAATTATTTTAACATACTCTCAGTTTGAGGGCAACGGATAGAGAAAAATTTACAGCCATCGGAACGTCTTTTGGGACCGTTCCGGTGGCTGTTGATTCATGACAATAGAATGCTCGCAGAGCGTGCATTCTATTGTTTTGTTGCTTTACTCAGCTGCAGTCGGTTGTTTTTCAGAAAGTGTGATCAGGATCAGTCCGACCGCAAAGAGGAGGATCAGAGACAGCACGCCGTATTTGGAGTTGTGGAAAAAGTATGCACAGAAGGAAATGATCAGCGGGCCGAAGAAGTCCGCAAACTTGCCGAATACGTCAAAGAAGCCGAAGTATTCGCTGGATTCGTCCTTCGGGATGATTTTTCCGTAGTAGGAACGGGACAGTGCCTGGATGCCGCCCTGACAGATACCGACAGAAACCGCCAGGATCCAGAATTCCAACTCGGTGTCAAGTCCGTAGCCGAACAGGCAGATTGCCATGTACATGACGATGAAAATCTTGATCATACGCATGGAGCCGAACTTCTTGGCAAGTGTTCCGCTCAAGATGGAGCAGGGGAAGGCAACAAACTGGGTTAAAAGCAGGGCGAGAACCATAGCATTGGAATCGATGCCGACTTCTCCGCCATAGGTGGTTGCCATGGAAATAATTGTGTAAACACCGTCGATATAGCAGAAATATCCTATGATAAAGAACAGCATCCGCTTGTCTTTTGCCAGCTTTTGAAAGGTTGCACCGAGGCGTTTAAAGGTAGCAGCAAAAACATGGGGCTCATGAGGCAGGGAATATTGCTGGTGCACATTTTTGTACAGCGGAATCGACATAATGATCCACCATACCATCGTGATGACGAAGGAAATCCGCGTTGCCGTAACCATAGGAAGACCGATGGTATCGCAGTTTAAGATCAGGAGCAGTCCTGCAACGAAGGGAATGCAGCTGCCGATATAGCCGAATGCATAGCCGCAGGTGGAAACCCGGTCCATCCGCTCATCTGTCGTAACATCGATGAGCATAGCATCATAAAAAATGTTGCAGGCGGCATAGCCGATCCTGGATATGATAAAGAAAATCAAAAAGGACAGCCACCCGGGTGCGAATGTGAAAAGGAAGCCTCCGGCGATGGCGATGACGAAAAAGATCGTGAAAATTTTCTTTTTCATATTTTCGTAGTCTGCAATTGCACCGAGAACGGGGGAAAGCAGGGCGAGGATCAGGATGGAAATGCTGGTTGCGCTGCCCCAGAGGGAGGTGGCGGAGGTGCCGCTCATGCCGGAGCCCTCTGCCAGACTGCGGAAATAGATGGGGATTGTCGCAGTAACGATCATAATAAAAGCGGAATTAGCCACATCGTAGAGAATCCAGCTCTTTTCCGCTTTGTTGAGCCGTTGGGAGGAATCTTTTGTCTCTTTCATATGAAATACTCCTTTGTATTTTATTCATGACGATAGAATATTCGCAGAGCGTGCATTCTATTGTATGAAATCCTGATTTTATTGTAGAGGATGATCGGAGGGAAAGCAACGAAGAATCTATATTTTGTAAAAATAATACAAAGGAGAAACATAAAACACAGATCCCCTTTACAGAGTATTTGCATTTCTTACTCTCCGTGCCGGTTTACATAACTATTTTCAAATTTCGAATACACGATCGTCTGTGCGTGGTACAGGCTGTAATATCCGGAAAGCATGTAGCTGACGGCGATTGCGATCAGGTAGTAATAAGCGTGGTCGAAGCCGAACAGCTCGAAGCTGATCAACAGCGCGGTGATTGGGCAGTTTGTCACGCCGCAGAAAACAGAAACCATGCCGATTGCGGCACATAGCGGAGCACTTGCACCTGTCAGAATGGCAAACAGACAGCCGAATGTTGCACCGGTAAAGAACGAGGGCACAATTTCGCCGCCTTTAAAGCCTGCACCGATGGTGAGTGCGGTGAAAAGAATTTTCAAAAGAAAGGCAAATGCCGCAGTTTCTCCGTGTAAGGCGCGTTCGATGATATTCATGCCAGGACCGAGGTAGTCGTCGGTGCGCAAAAGAAGCGAAAGCAGGATAATAATGACACCGCCTGTAAATGCGCGAACAAACGGGTTCGGAAAAAATCTGGCATAAAGGGCCTTGATGACGTGCATGGTTTTGCAAAACAGGATGCTGACAAACGCGCACAGGACGGCGAGCAAAATCACGCGGGCGGAACCGCCGAGGTTTAACGTGACATCCGATGAAATCGCAAGATTTTCAAAGGGAGCGTGAAATGCTTTGGCAAGCATATAGGCAGTCAGGGAAGCCCAGATGCAGGGAACGAGCGCCGCATAGTACATGATACCGATGCTGGCGATTTCCATTGCGAGAAAAGCAGCTGCCATAGGGGTTCCGAACAGGGCGGAGAAGGCAGCGGAAATACCGCTCATGAGCATGATTTTTTTATCCTTTTCATTAAAACGGAGCTTTTCCCCGATCTGTTCCCCGATGCTGCCGCCAATCTGCATGGCAGCGCCCTCACGTCCGACGGAGCCGCCGCACAAAACGGTCAGGATGGTGGAAATAAAGATCAGAAAGCTCATGCGAAGCGGAATATGAGCTTCTTTATGGATGCTGTTGATAACAGTGTCTGTGCCGGCATTATTTTCATAGTGAAAAAAACGATACAGAAATACGATGGCAAGTCCGGCAACAGGTAAAAAGAGCACAACCCAGAGATGGGCATGTCTGAAATCGACTGCGAATTTCAGCCCAAAATTAAATATAGTGCTGACAGATCCGACAACGAGTCCGGTCAGGGTTGAAATAAGCATCCAGCGAAGAAACTGGAAGAGGTTGCTTGCACTGGAGAAAAAAGGATTGTTTGCAAGCTTGGAGCGCAGGCGGGCTTCTTCGGCCTGCAGGGAGGAGATGGGTTCCATGAAGAACCTCCTTTCGGGTGGTAGTGGTTTATCTGAACAGTATTGTATATCGGAATGGGGAAAATGTAAATTGTTCGAAATGCGGTATTCTTGAAGGTGCCGAATGTCTGCAGAGAATGCTTTTCGCGAAGAACCTGCCTCTCTGCCCGGCGCTGCGCCGTGAGGTTGATTCCGGAAATCCACCTAACAGCTCACGTTCCCGGAAAAAAGGAGAGGGCGCCGGTTTTCCGACGCCCTGAAAGGAGAAAGTAGTGTGAGGTTGAAATAGTTCAATCTGCACCGAATATAAGAGAATGTCTGTCTCAAAAGCCCAATGTTAAGGCTCAACAATGTGTCCTGCATGATCCAGGGCTTCCTGAATCGCTTTTTTGACCTCAGGATCTTTTTCCTGGGACATCTGATAACGGACACGCGTATTTAAATAATCCGTATTCAATTTCGCAGCAACACAACATGCCTTGGTACGGATCGCAGGATCTTCATGTTCCAGATAATGTGTAATCTCATTGAGGGAATCCTCGTCGGCAATGTCGCCGAGCGCTTCCAGTGCTGCGCAGATCACTTCGGCATCGGAATGCTTACCCTCCATCAGTTTAATAATAGAAGCTGTTTTATGCTTCGTATCAAGTTTGTGGATTTTTTCAATTTTGCCCTGATCACTCATAGTAGTCCTCTTTTCCGAGCGAGCGGTTCGTTTTCGCGAAGGTTCGTTCCTATTGATAAATACTAATGTAGTCCAAAACTGTGTCGATTGTGTGAAAATCTGATTAAAAAAAGATAAAATCAGAGAATTGTCAGTCGTTTCGGACTGAAAAGGCATATGGGAAAGAAGGAATTTGACAAAAAAAACAGCAGATACTATAATATGCTTAACAAGAGAGCTGTCGGTCAGCTACTACCTGACCGCCGGCATGTAAAAGCCTTACAAAAAGTAGCGCCTTACTTTAGCCGAGCAGGGGCGCTACTTTTTTCCTTATAGTGAGAAAGCCAGACACTTAACAACAGCAATCAGAGCCGGCGGTGCTATTTCGGCAGGAACAGCAGGTGTCGTAACACTGGCAATGGGAAAAGCCTTTATAAAAGTTTGTCAAATGGTAAAGCTTGGAAAACTGAGCGAAGCAGAGATTACGTCCTCCAAAGTAGCTGCAGTTATGAAAACCGAGTTTAAAAAGCAGATTCAAAAGAAAAAAGACTAGGTTACGGTTCAAATGTGCCGTTTGCTCCAGGAAAATCTTCCCATTCCGCTTGACAATGCCGCAATTCGGGTTTTATAATCTATGGCATCGGAATGCACACGCATTCCAGCCTCATAGAAACAGGTTATAAAAAAGAAAGACTGTGACGAAGACAGTAAGCCATCGTTGAAAGCTGCAGCGAGCCGGTGCAGGTGCAAGACCGGTGCGAGTAGAGTTGGTTGAAAATCCCTTCCGAGTTGTGCGGTCAAACGGTATTCGGGGCAGATCCGGTTTCCGAAGAGCAGAAGCTTTTGCAGGAAACACAGGATCAGGGTATCTGGTAGGCAGCAACGTCAGTTTCCGGCGTTATCGGAGCGCATATTTCCCGGCAGAGTTGATTTGCAGCGGGCGTATGTTGTAACGGGTGGTGAAACGAAGTCACGAACAAGTGCCTCGTCCCTTTACAGGGACGGGGCTTTTTTATTTCAAAGGAAAGGAACAAAGCCATGTACAACAAAGTTGACACAAACTTGAATTTCATGGAACGCGAAAAGAACGTTGAACAGTTCTGGCGTGACAATGATATTTTTAAAAAGAGTATGGAACAGCGCAAGCAGGGTCCGACCTACACATTCTATGACGGACCTCCGACTGCAAACGGCAAGCCGCATATCGGACATCTGGAAACCCGTGTTATCAAGGACATGATTCCCCGTTATCGCACCATGAAGGGCTATTATGTACCCCGTAAGGCAGGCTGGGATACCCACGGACTTCCGGTTGAGCTGGAAGTGGAAAAGCTGCTGGGTCTGGACGGCAAGGATCAGATCGAACAGTACGGATTGGTTCCTTTTATTGATAAATGTAAGGAAAGCGTCTGGAAGTACAAAGGCATGTGGGAAAAATTTTCCGATACCGTTGGTTTCTGGGCAGATATGGACAATCCCTACATCACCTATGATGATAACTATATCGAATCCGAGTGGTGGGCATTAAAGCAGATCTGGGACAAAAACCTGTTATACAAAGGCTTTAAGATCGTTCCCTACTGTCCTCGCTGCGGAACACCGCTGTCTGCACAGGAGGTTGCGCAGGGCTATAAGGATGTCAAGGAACGTTCTGCAGTCGTTCGCTTCAAGGTAGTCGGCGAAGATGCTTATTTCCTGGCATGGACAACCACGCCGTGGACCCTGCCCTCCAACGTAGCACTCTGCGTAAATCCGAACGAAGCATACTGCAAGGTAAAAGCTGCTGACGGTTATACCTATTATATGGCAGAAGCTCTGCTGGATACTGTTCTTGGCAAGCTGAATGCGGAAAATCCGGAAGCTCCCGCCTATGAAGTGCTGGAAACCTACACCGGTAAAGATCTGGAATACAAGGCGTATGAGCCGCTGTTTGACTGTGCAGTGGATATCTGTAAAAAACAGAATAAGAAAGCCTACTATGTAACCTGCGATACGTACGTTACCCTGACAGATGGTACCGGCGTGGTTCATATCGCACCTGCATTCGGTGAAGACGATGCAAACGTAGGCAGAAAATATGATCTTCCGTTCGTACAGCTGGTAGACGGTAAAGGCGATATGACCAAAGAAACTCCCTGGCCGGGTGTATTTGTAAAGAAAGCAGATCCCCTTGTCCTGCAGGCTCTGGAGAATGCGCACCTGCTGTTTGCGGCTCCGAAGTTTGAGCACAGCTATCCTCACTGCTGGAGATGCGACACGCCCCTGATCTACTACGCAAGAGAATCCTGGTTCATCCGCATGACGGCAGTCCGCGATGAACTGATCGCAAATAACAATACTGTAAACTGGATTCCGGAATCCATCGGTAAAGGACGTTTCGGCGACTGGCTGGAAAACGTACAGGACTGGGGTATTTCCAGAAACCGTTACTGGGGAACTCCTCTGAACGTATGGGAGTGCTCCTGCGGACATATGGAATCCATCGGCAGCCGTCAGGAGCTGTTTGAAAAATCCGGCAACGAAAAGGCGCTGACTGTAGAGCTGCATCGTCCTTATATCGACGAGATCACAATGAAGTGCCCGGAGTGCGGCGGTACCATGCACCGTGTTCCCGAAGTAATCGACTGCTGGTTTGACTCCGGCGCAATGCCCTTTGCACAGCATCATTATCCCTTTGAAAATCAGGACGTATTTAAGAGACAGTTCCCGGCACAGTTCATTTCCGAGGCTGTTGACCAGACAAGAGGCTGGTTTTACTCTCTGATGGCGGAATCTACGCTGCTGTTTAACCGCTCTCCTTTTGAAAACGTTATCGTTATGGGTCACGTTCTCGATGAAAATGGTCAGAAGATGAGTAAGTCCAAGGGTAATGCGGTGGATCCCTTCGAAGCTCTGGAAAAATATGGCGCAGATGCAAACCGCTGGTATTTCTATACGGTATCCGCTCCCTGGATTCCGAAGCGCTACAGCGGCAAGGCGGTTATGGAAGGTCAGCGTAAGTTTATGAGCACGCTGTGGAACTCCTATGCGTTCTTTGTACTGTATGCGAATATCGATAATTTCAATGCGACAGAGCATACACTGGAATATGATAAGCTTTCCGTTATGGATAAATGGATTTTGTCCAGACTCAACACCATGGTAAAGGCTGTGGATGAAAACCTGGATCAGTACCGTATCCCAGAAGCTGCAAGAGCACTGCAGGATTTTGTGGATGATTTAAGTAACTGGTATGTAAGAAGAAGCCGGGAGCGTTTCTGGGCAAAGGGCATGGAGCAGGATAAGATCAACGCTTACATGACACTGTATACAGCGCTTGTGACAACTGCCAAGGCTGCAGCCCCGATGATCCCGTTTATGACAGAGGATATTTACAGAAACCTTGTCTGCAGCGTAGATGCAAGCGCTCCGGAAAGCGTTCATCTGTGTGACTTCCCGACAGCAGACACTGCTCTGATGGATGAGAAGCTGGAAGAGGATATGAAAGAGGTTCTGGAAATCGTCGTTATGGGACGTGCGTGCCGTAACACGGCAAACATCAAGAACCGTCAGCCTATCGGCACGATGTTTGTTAAAGCCGACAAGCAGTTGTCTGATTTCTATCAGGAGATCATCGAGGATGAATTAAATGTCAAGAAGGTAGTCTTCACAGATGACGTGCGTGACTTTACTGCATACACCTTCAAGCCTCAGCTGCGCACCGTGGGACCCAAATACGGCAAACAGCTTGGCGGCATCAAAAAGCATTTGGATGAGCTGGATGGAAATGCTGCAATGGATGAGCTGGAAAGCGTTGGAGCACTGAAATTTGACGTGAACGGCACAGAAGTGGAGCTGACCAAAGAGGACCTGCTGATCGATATGGCTCAGAAGCCCGGTTATGTATCTGAGGCAGACAACTACATGACAGTTGTTCTGGACACCAACCTGTCTGAGGAGCTGCTGGAAGAGGGCTTTGTATACGAAGTCATCAGCAAGATCCAGACTATGCGTAAGGATGCAGGCTTTGAAGTGATGGATCACATTAAGGTTTCTGTCTGCGGCAATGAGAAGGTAGAAGGCATTGTTGCACGGAATGAAGCAATGATCGCCGGCAAGGTTCTGGCGGATGCGTTCGTCGGTGAAGAGGCGCTTGCAGTCAGCAAGGAGTGGAACGTTAACGGAGAAACCGTTACCATTGGTGTAGAAAAAGTAAACGCATAAACAGCGCAAGCACGCGGCGCGGGCAGGGCGGTTGAAGCGGCAGCCTGCCGTCAAATGGCTCTGCATGTGTCATGCGCAGCATCGGAAGGCTGGAAGAAGTGCAGCTGTCTGATGCCAATATGCGAATAAAAAATCCCGGAGCAGGATGCTGTCTGGCAAATATTTGCTGAGAAGACATTCTGCTCCGGGTTTTTTGTGTCTTTGCCGGATGGCGTGGGGCGTTGCATCAAGCCTGCGCCCTCACTCGTCCCGCGTCAGCTTCCGAATCCAGTTGCCGTAGTTGGATTCCAGAAAGGCGGGCACGCATTTAAAAATCTGATCTGCGTTCAGACACCAGACCACGACGGTCGGGGATGCATGCATCACAAACGCCATGAAAAACGACAGCGGCAGGACGATGCACCAGATGCTGATCAGGTCCATTTTGACGACGAAAAGTGCGTTCCCGCCGCCGCGGATGATGCCGTTATTGGTGGGCATCTGATAAGTCATGCCGACGCAGATGACACTCAGGATGATGAGAAAAGTATTTGCCATTTCCTTTGTGGCAGGCTGCAGATCGTAGATCGAGAGGATCGGGATACGGATGAAAAACAGTGTAATGCCGGACAGTACACCAATGCATAAAAACAGACGCTGCAGCAGTTTGGAATAGTGTTTTGTCAGCGGGATGTCACCGGAGCCGACTGCTTTTCCGATTATGACGGAGGCTGTGGAGGAAGCACCGACGGCGGTGGATTTGATGAGCATGTAAAGGGTCGAGGCAACGCTGTTTGCCGCGATGGCAGCAGCTGTCATATGCCCTAAAATAACGGTCTGCAGGGCGGTATTGACGCCCCAGAGTCCATTCGTGACGAGCATAGGGGCTGTTGTTTTGAGGTAATCCTTCGTCAGAACCGGATCGACATGGAAGTAATTGGAAAAATGCAGCCCGAGCTTTTTGCCTGCGCTGCGGAAAAGGTAAACAAGCAGAACGATAACCTCCAATATGCGGGCGGTCAGCGTGCCGATCGCCGCACCGCGGATGCCCAGCTGCGGGAATCCGAAATGACCGAAAATCAGAAGATAGTTAATCGAACAATTGACAAGTAGTGCCATACAGGAAAGCCGGAACGCAATGCCGACGATTTCCACGCTTCGAAGGGTTGCGAGCAGAATCTGTGTGATTGCAAAGAACAGGTAAGTAAAACGGATAATACTCATATACTGTGCGCCCTGTTCGAGGATGGCGGAATCCGTCGTGAAAATCCGAAGCGCCTGTATCGGGAAAATGCTGACCAGCAGGAATAAAACTGCAGAAAGCAAAAGCCCGAAGTGCATGGCGGATGCGGCGATTTTGCGCAGCGGGGAAAGCTGCTTTTTGCCCCAATACTGGCTGCCGAACATGACGAGTCCATCGCCCAGGGCAGTAAGCAGGCACTGATAGACGAACTGAATTTGATTGACGGCTGCAGCACCGGACAGTGCGGATTCACCGTAAGCTCCGAGCATCATGTTGTCGGCGAGATTGACGGAAAGCGTCACGACATTCTGCAGGACGAGCAGCGGATACATGGAAAAAAATGCCTTATAAAAAGCGGAATCGGACGGCTTTTTAGAATGGAATCCGAAGCGGCTGAGCCGGGAATCGGACAAATTTTGACTGGAAATGGATTGTTCCTGTTGCATGGGAGTGACCTCTTTCGTAAATACATTTTTTGCGGGCGGGAAATCTGCCTACACAGTCGCGCCATTCGCAGCTTCCTGCAGATAGATTTTTCTGCGAGCAGAAAATCTATCCATAGAAAGCTATGAGTAAGCTACGAGTGCACTGTACCACGTTTTGCCATGGAAAAACAATGGAAAAAAACAACTTCTTGCACGAATGCAGGGGGAGAATTATAATAGAAATGGCGTTTTGGCAGTTTGTGAACAGAAGTTAGAGAAAACTGACCAAAATGACCGCAGCAGAAATGAGGATTGCAATGAATTTACTTTCCATAGAACATTTATCAAAATCATACAGCCGACGGCAGCTGTTTGACGATACGTCGTTTTTTCTACAGGAGGGCGAAAAGGTCGGGATCATCGGCATCAACGGAACCGGCAAGTCCACGCTGTTAAAAATCATGGCGGGGCTGGAAGAGACGGACGAGGGGACAGTGACGAAAGCGAACCATGCTGTGATCGCCTATCTGCCCCAGCATCCGGTCTTTGATCCGGAAATGACGGCCCTTGACTGTGTGCTGGCAGGACACAGGGAGTTGTCCGGACCGGAATCCGGACAGGCAGAGAAGCGGGATCATCAGGATGAGGCGGCGCTTGTGACAAAGGCGAAAACGATGCTGACGAAGCTGGGCGTTTCGAATTTTGACCAGAAATCGGGCGAGCTATCCGGTGGACAGAGAAAACGCCTTGCGCTGGTGAGCGTTTTATTAAAGGAAGCGGATATTTTGCTTCTGGACGAGCCGACGAACCATCTGGACCATGAAATGGCGGACTGGCTGGAGGAGCAGCTAAAACAGCGCAAAGAGGCGTTGGTGATGATTACCCATGACCGGTATTTCTTAGACAGTGTGTGCAATCGGATCGCAGAGGTCGACAAGGGAAAGCTTTATTCCTACGACACGAACTATGCCGGTTATCTGGAATTAAAGGCGCAGCGGGAAGAAATGGCACAGGCAACGGAGCTAAAGCGTCAGAATATCCTTCGGACAGAGCTTGCATGGGTACAGCGCGGTGCGCGGGCGCGTTCGACAAAGCAGAAAGCGCGTCTGGAACGCTATGAAGAGCTGAAAAATCGCAAGGCGCCGGAGACGGACGGACAGGTGGAGCTCGGCAGCATTTCCACGCGCCTTGGCAGGACGACCCTGGAAGCCCGTCATGTGGAAAAGGGATACGGGGACAGAATTCTGATTCACGACTTTTCGTATATTTTTCTGAAAAATGACCGTGTCGCGTTTATCGGCGCAAACGGATGCGGAAAGACGACGCTGATGAAGCTTTTGACCGGAAAGGAACAGCCCGACAGTGGTGAAATTATCGTCGGACAGACTGTGAAAATCGGCTATTATGCGCAGGAAGTGACGCATATGGATCCGAATATGCGCGTGATTGACTACGTCCGTGAGGTTGCGGAATTTGTGCCGACGACGGAGGGAAGCGTGCCTGCGGCGAAGATGCTGGAGCGCTTTTTGTTTGAAGGAAGCGAGCAGTATACGGAGATCGGGCGCCTTTCTGGTGGGGAAAAACGGCGGCTGAATCTGCTGCGGGTGCTGATGGGCGCGCCCAATGTTCTCATTTTGGATGAGCCGACCAACGACCTCGACATCACAACACTGACAGTGCTTGAGGATTATCTGGATCATTTTGAGGGGATCGTCATCATCGTTTCCCATGACCGGTATTTTCTCGACCGGACGGTGAGCCGGATTTTCGCCTTCGAAGAGGGCGGACATCTGCAGCAGTACGAAGGCAATTACAGCGATTATGCGCTGCGTAAAAGTATGGAGACGCAGGAATTTGACAGTATAACAGAAGCCGGAAACGGCGGCAGAAAAGAAACCGCAGGGGAAAGGGGCGAGTCTGCAAGGGCAACCTGGAAAAAGCCTGCGCGGAAGCTGAAATTTACCTATCAGGAACAGAAGGATTATGATACGATTGAACAGGAGATGGCGGATCTGGAAGATTTGGTCTGTCGACTGGACGAGGATATTCTGAAGGCGGCGACGGACTTTGTCCGTTTAAACGAGTTGTCGAAGCAAAAGGAAGAGGCTTCTGCAAAGCTCGAAGAAAAAATGGAGCGGTGGATGTATCTGGAAGAAAAAGCTGCCAGAATTGAAGCCGGAGAACTGGAGGAAAACACAGAAAATGAGTAAAAAACTGGAACGTAACGACCCGTGCTGGTGCGGCAGCGGTAAAAAGTACAAGAATTGCCACATGCGGTTTGATGAAAAGATTCATGGCTTTGAGCTGGAAGGACATATCGTGCCCGGACATGATATAATCAAGACGCCGGAGCAGATCGAGGGCATCCGGGAAAGCGGTAAAGTGAATATCGCCGTTTTGGATTATGTGGCAGAGAATATCTGTGCCGGAATCAGCACAGAGCAGATCAACAAATGGGTTGACGACAAAACCCGCGAACTGGGCGGCATCCCGGCTCCACTCGGCTACGAGGGCTTCCCGAAGAGCGTTTGCACTTCCATCAACGACGAGGTTTGCCACGGTATTCCGAGTGAGGATGTGATCTTAAAAGAGGGCGATATCATTAACGTCGATGTTTCTACGATTTACAAAGGATATTTCTCCGATTCTTCGAGAATGTTTATCATTGGAAAGACGACGCCGGATAAGGAAAAGCTCGTGCGGGTTGCAAAGGAGTGCGTGGAAGAGGGCATCAAGGCGGTAAAACCGTGGACATTTCTGGGGGATATGGCGGATGCGGTCAACCGTCATGCAAAGGAAAACGGCTATAGTATCGTTGTGGATATCGGCGGACATGGCGTTGGACTGGAATTTCATGAAGATCCCTTTGTCAGCTATGTAACGCCAAAGGGGACAGAAATGCTGATGGTACCCGGAATGGTATTTACGATTGAGCCGATGGTAAATGCCGGAACAGCTGAAATTTATCAGGACGCCGATAATGGCTGGACGATTTATACAGATGACGGCAAGCCGTCCGCACAGTGGGAGGTTACCGTTGCGGTAACAGAGGATGGCTGTGAGGTTTTGGTGTGGTAAGGTGCTTTTGCAGGCTTGCCGCCGATAAATAGAAAAATTATTCCATAATCTGATTGTCCAGTAGGATTTATTCTTAAAATCGGCGATGCTAAAAGTCGTACAAAAAGACAAAATGTATAAACCACTCTGAACAATAAGGAGATATGAAATGACGACGCTCTTATTACTTATTATTTACATTGCGTTTATTAGTTTAGGAATTCCTGATTCACTATTTGGGACAGCTTGGCCAGCTATTTACTCTGAACTAACTTTGCCCATTTCCTATGGAAGTTTTGTAACAATCATAATATCCTGCGGAACTATCATTTCCAGTCTTTTAAGTTCACGGTTGCTTGCTCGATTTGGAACTGGATTTATTTGTATATTCAGCACGGCATTAACGGCAATTGCGTTGTTGCTATTTTCCTTTTCTAATAACTTTTACTTGTTATGCGTCTGCGCCTTACCTCTTGGATTAGGCGCAGGAGCAATCGATATTGCACTTAACAATTACGTTGCCCTCCATTATTCCGCAATACACATGAGCTTTTTACACTGTTTCTACGGTGTAGGTGTATCGGCCAGCCCATATATCTTATCAAAAATTATTGGATCACAAGGAAACTGGCGCATCGGGTACCAAACTGCCGCCAGTATTCAATTTGCAATTCTATTATTATTGATAGCCACAATAACCCTTTGGAGCAAAACTAAGATTTCGGTATCTTCTGCTTCTGTACGCCATGGATCCAGTCTTTCTTTTCGCACAATTGTCCGGATGCCAGGAGTCAAAGAAATCTGCTGTATGTTTATAACATCTTGCGGAATAGAATATACCTGTGGTAATTGGTGCAGTACATTTCTCGTTGAAAATAAAAATATGCCGATTGCCAACGCGGCTCAAGTAGTTATGTTATATTATATTGGCCTTACGCTTGGACGATTTTGTTCCGGTTTATTAGCTGTGCGGCTACATAGCTGGAAAATCATTCGATTGGGGCAAATTGTTCTTGGTGCAGGAATTCTCTTGCTCTTTATGCCTTTCCTGACAACATCCGTTATAGGCTTTTTCTTGATCGGCTTTGGTAACGGGCCGTTATTTCCAAACTTAAACTATTTAACCCCTGAGAATTTTGGAGAAAATATTTCTCAAAACATTATGGGAATACAGATGGCAGCTTCGTATCTGGGGATTATGTTGGCACCAGCCGTGTTCGGTATTCTCGGACAATGGATTGGGGTATGGTTACTGCCACTCTTTCTCATCTGTTTTTATTTTGTTATGTTGGCTTCACATTCACGGGCAAAACATTTTCTTCAGTCAAATTCCTAGTACATATCCAATTCTGTATGGACAACTAAACAAAACGAACCAAAAGCCCCTGTCCGATGGTACGAATCTGTTGGACAGGGGCATCTTTGTAGTTATTCTGTGTAATATTGTGCCTGCGCATTCCAAAGTTCATAATACTTGCCGTTTTCGTCTGCTACCAGTTCGGCGTGTGTGCCTTGCTGGATCACAGCACCCTCGTGGAATACAGCGATTTCATCGCAGAATTTGCAAGAGGACAGACGGTGAGAGATATAGATAGCCGTTTTATCACCTGCGATCTCATCGAACTTTGAATAGATCTCCGCTTCCGCAATCGGGTCAAGTGCTGCGGTCGGCTCGTCGAGGATAATAAACGGTGCATCCTTATAAAGCGCACGGGCAATGGCGATTTTCTGTGCTTCACCGCCCGAAACGTCAACTCCATCTTCATATACTCCCTTATAGAGTGTTGTATCAAGTCCCTTTTCCATCGTAGCAAGTCTGTCACCGAAGCCTGCATCCAACAGCGCCTTGCGTACTCGCTCCCGGTCATAGTTCATACTTCCCGCAACATTGTTTCCCAAAGGCTGACTTATAAGCTGAAAGTCTTGGAACACCACGGAGAAGATGTTTATGTAATCGTCATAGCGATACTTGCGAATGTCGATGCCGTTAAGTAGAATTTGCCCCTCTTGTGGATCGTACAGGCGGCACAGCAATTTAATAAATATGATCAATATCTTCAGTTTAAGGGCATAAATACTGAAAACGATAATCGTCAGATTGTTATTTATGCCAGAGTATCTACAAGAAACCAAAAAGATGATTTACAAAACCAAGTAACTTTTTTACGTCAGT
>OIXG01002322.1_pt1 | contig 14730 bp, 3 predicted proteins | sample 1587731 | NCBI WGS metagenome assembly OIXG01 (sample SAMEA3888908, study PRJEB22519) | human gut metagenome | biome: human gut; feature: human-associated habitat; material: faeces | place: Denmark | collected 2010
TTCATAGGCGTTATTATTCTTATTTGGATTTGGAATTATTTTATTTGTTTTCATATCATAAACTTTGATTAAATTGTATAATTTTCCGGTCTTTGCGTTGCTGTCGGCAATTACAATATCGCCAACGTCAATTTTAGCCGTACTGCCGTCACTGTTTGTTGATGTCAGCAGTGAATTATCAATCGGGTAAGATACTTCGGCGGAGTTAGACATCAATGTAATAAATGTTGATTCAATACCGTCACTGTCAAGTCCCTGTGAAAATCCCGTTACAAGCTGCAAATATTTCATTCTTTCCGCAACCTGATAGTGATACACTATACATTCGGCATACGGCATATCTTTATTACAATCATATGCATCCATAAAATATGAGTATACGTTTGTAAGAGCCGTGTATCCCACACTGTACATACTGTCATCGGCTTTGATTTTTTCCCCGTCTTTGCCAAAAATATATTCTTGGTCGGTTAAATATGTACCCTCTCTGTTATTATAACCGTATTCATGCATTAAGTATCCTTCCGAATCGGTAAGAGGAATATTAAACATAATCGAATCATTTTCGGTAAAAATTACGTTTGAGTCAAGCCGAGTAATAATTTTTCCGCCCTGTGAAAGTCTTCTTAACTGCTTACGGTTTTTTTCAACGCCCGGTATAATATCTTCGTATACATTATCGGGGTACTTTGTAAGAGTATATCCCTCGTCATCTTTTTCTTCGTCGGTTTCAAAAGCTGTATCTATATCTTTAATTAAACCGTCATTATCGGTACGGTAGCGTATAACCTGCTCGCCTATATCATAATCATATCCCACAAGTTTAACATTTGGGAATATATTTGTGGGGTCTTTTGCAATATCAGCGCATTTGCGTTTTATACCGTCAACGGTTATACTGTCGTTACATTCTGCCGTAATAATTTTATTGTCTTGATCCAAAAGTTTAAACTTAATTGTGTAATCGCCAAACGCAGTTGAATTGCGCATATAATCCATTAAATATGCAAGGCGAAAACCCTTTGCGTTTTTGCTCTCTTTTATATATACCACATATCCAAATTCGTCGGTATATACCTCGCACGTACTGCCAAGCTCAGGTACGGATAAGGTTGTAAGTATAGATTGGTCTATTTCGTATTCTTTTTCGTCTATTACTATTTTACCGTCTTTTGTAACAGCTGTAATTTCACCTTGTGCAACGGGAGTGCGCAAATATACAAGACTTATGTTTGTACTGTCTGCCGATACTGCCGCCATATATACGTTATCGTTTGCTATGTTGTTTTCAATTACCGTATCGCCGTCACCGTAAAAGTTTACATACTCGCATTTATCCAAATCGATAATATCGGTATTGCTGTACTTGTTGTATATTTTGCCGTCTGCGTCAAAGTGGCCTATTGCAAACGCTCTGTATGCGTCAATTACAACCAAATTGCGGCTCTCGTCGCCGTAATTGTTTATATATATTGTTCCTCTGTGGCTTTTATTGTCGAAATAGTCGGCAAAAAGCTGTTTAAGCGAACCGTTGTACGGCATACCGTTAAATATAACGCGTGCGCTTCTTAAAAAGCTTACCGATGCTGTTGCATTTGAATTGTTTTTGTAGTACGTAATTGTGTTTGACGCACCCGAAAAGCTTATGTATTGCTCGGTATCTATTATTGTACCGCTGTTTTGCGCTTTATCGTTTTGAATATATATAACGGTATCTGTTCCGTTTTTTTCTTCATATAAATACTCAACATAATTTGTAAAATAAGGTTTGGGGTTAATAGATAAATCAATTTTGTGTTTTGTATCGTCAATATATACTTCGCCTTTGCTTACAAATTTTGAGTTCATACTGCCGCCGTAATATTCGGTTAAATAACCCTCATCTTCATATATATCCCAATATATCGAAAGCAGTGTATCGTCCGACTGTGCATAGTCGGCGCTGCCGTTTGATACCGATTTAACATCAAATATACCCGTGTTCATTGCGTTAAATAAAAGCATAACCGCGTCGGCATATTTAATATCGCCGCCGATATCCGCACCGTCGGAGAGCTTTAAGCGGTTTGCCGCTTTTAAATATCCGCTCGGATAACCGCCCGCGCCCTCGGCATATACACCGTACCCCATAGCACGTACCAAAATTTTAGCCGCCTGCTCATATGTAATTATATCCTCGGGGTTAAAAAGGTTGTCGTTTGCAAGCGATATAATATTATTTTCTACCAATGCGTTTATATACGCATATGCTCTGTGGTCGGTTTTAACATCGCTAAAATAAATTGTGTCCGATGAATTTTTAAGCTTTAAAGCTTTAGAAACCATTTCGGCAAATTTAGCGCGTGATACCAAATCGTATGCATTACCTCCGTTTTCGGTATTAAAATCCCCCACTATACCGATGTGCGATAATACAGATACCGCTTTTGTGTAGTCCTCGGCAAATAAAATTTCTTTTGCCGATACATTTGGCACAAGCAAAGCGGGAATAATTATAACCGCACATAAAAATACAGCCAATATTCTTTTCATAAAAATCTCCCTTCTGCGGCTTAAAGCCGATGTTTGTTTTTTGCACCTCATCAGTCACTGCCGTGACAGCTTACCCTCAAGGGGAAGCCTTGGATTGTACGTTGTTTTAAATTGATTTTTTATCTTGAAATCATATAAATAATTTTTGCCGCCTCGGCTCTTGTTGCATTTTGTTTGGGATTAAACATATTATTGTTGTCACCGCTCAATATACCCGAGTTTTTAAGCATTTTTACTGCATCTTTTGCATAGCCGTCAATGTTATCACTGTCGGCAAACGTTACATCTGCGCCGTCGGTAAAATTATAATCTATAACCTTTAACGCATTTACAACCATTACCGCAATATCCTGTCGGCTTATATTTACACCTGTTCCAAACTCGGTGTCGCTTACACCGTTTACTATTTCACTGTTGTATGCAATGTTTATAAAATCCGCATACCACGCATTTGGGTCAACATCGGTAAACGGTGCGGCGGTGCCTACGGTGTTTAATTTAAGCGCCGATACAATAAGTTTTACAAATTCCTCTCTCGTTACACTTGCCTCGGGATTATAATCGGTTGTGTTTACACCCGATACAACACCTTCTTTATATAATGTTTCAATGTATGTGTTTGCCCAATGGTCTTTGGGTACATCGGCAAATATATTTACACCGCCCGATGTATCGTTTTTAATATCCACATTATCATCCGCGGTAACGGGAGTTATTTTTCCGCCGCCTCCGCCCGATGACGAACCACCTTTTTTACCGCCCGTTCCTTTGCCCGTATCGTTATTTGACGGTTCAACAAAGTTTTTGGCTGCCGCGTTTATTGCGTCAAAACTGTAATATCCGTCACTTCCCGCAATTGAATTGCAAAAAGCGTCGGTAACTTTGCTTGTATCTATACCCGATACGTTTGCAAATTGTTTAATTATAGCCGGTATTTCGCCCGTACCGTCGTTGTACTGTATTGCAAGTCCCGTAAAAGTTTCAATTAACGCTTTATCATAATCGGCAATCGATGTATATTTTTTTGCCGCCATTTTTGCGTTTAATATATCGCTGTGGTCTTTTTTTACATAATCTTCAAGTTTTAAAGACTGTGTACCCATAGCGTATTCTATATCGTATAAATCTTTGGTAATTCCCATATTGAGCGACTCTGCCGCAAATGCGCGCAATACAGCCCCGCAAAGAATTTCGCTGTAATTTTCATCGCCTTTATTAAAATAATCGCTGCATACATAATCGTAAATATATTGTGCAACGTTGTTTTCGTTGTTATTTGTCCCCGATACAACGTTTAAATACAAATCATCCGCAAATCCAAAATCGTATGTATTGTTTTTAAGTATATTTGCTATATCGGCAACCGCTGTTTCTTTATTGTCACAAGAGAGAATTATACTGTCGGCAGCGTTTTTTTGTGCCGCCTCATCAATATGATTTATATAAAATATATCCGTATTGCCGCTTTGGTCCGACAAAAAGCATTTATAAATGCCCGATTTGTCAAGTACAATATTAAATTCGCAATCGCCGTTTTTGTATTTTACATTTTCGTTTACAACACCTGTGTTATAATACTCAATAATATCGGGAGCGCTTAACGCTTTATCTGTAATTTCGTCCCATGTAATATCTCTGCCCGCATTTTTTATACCCGACACATTTGCAATTGCAAATGTTGTTTTTTCATCAAAAGTCCAATCTTCACTTCGTGATACGGTAATGTATTTATCGCCCTTGTCGGTAATTGTATCTTGTGCGGCTTGTACGCCTAAACACGATGCCGCTATCATAAGCGCTAAAATAAGAGAACTCTTTTTCATATTATATATCATCTCCTTGTAATTTCTGCCGTTGTTTTTACTGTTCAAATTAAATTATATCCTAATATTTTATTATTTTCCTCAAAAGCGGAATTTCGCGGCAAGCGGCAATCATTACTATAATTAAGACTGCCGCCTCACTGCGAAATTAAAGTTTTTTATAATGCAAGTTTAAAAATTTTGTTTAAATTTTTTATTATTCTGCCGTTTTAAATTCCTGCGGTTTTTTAAGAGGAGCTTGTGTATCTGCGTCCCAAGCAAAGAATTTAACAGACGAATATGAATTGCCCTCTGTAAGTGTGGGAACATTAATTGCAATTACCTGTTCCTGCGCACCCGACTGCGACTCAAACGCATAATCGTTTAATGCAATGTTTACAAGTTTTGCAACCGTACCGTCGGCATTGTAAAATGCCGCAATTGCTCTTATGTTTTTGGTTGAACCCGTAACGTTTGTTACATTAAATTTTAAACCGAGATTTGCCTCATTGTTTTGAATATCGCTTACAGCTGTAACGTCTGCCCACGAAGGCGTCTCGCTTGTACCTTTGTTTACAACCGCTTTGCAGCTTGTAAGTTTAAATCCGCCGTCAGGGTCAACCGCACCCGTATAAGTTCTTGAAAATCCTTTATCAAGTGTTGAATACGGCGACGATGCAAAGCTTACGTCTTTTGCAATATGCAGCGCGTATGTTGTATCGCTTGTAAGTGCGTCTTTTAATGTAATTATAAATTTATTACCGCTGATTTCTGCGTCATAATCCATAGGATATGCCGCATTTTTGCTCCGCAATTGTATTACATCTTCTATGCAATCATATATACCCGTAACAGTTCCTGTTCTGTTGTCACTGCTGTTTTTAATGCTAATCGGTGTTAAATCTTTTTTTAATGTTTCGTCAAGATCTTCGCTGAATGTAACCGTAATTTTGCTTGTTGAATAGGGTATTTCATTTGTATTCATTAACGATACCGTATCACCGTTAAGCTTTTCGGCCTCAATATCCAAAATTGAGTTTTCACGCGCAGTTGTAATTTCATTGCCCGATGCATCACAAAGATAAGCACTCACATTATCCAATGAAATTCCCCAAGTTTTGTCAAAATTTGTTTTATTTCTTATTTGGAATGCTATTCCGGCAATATCTTTTGTATTGTTTTTAAGACTATCTGTAAATGTATATTCATTACCGTCTACAGTCACAATATATTTTGTGTTGCTTTCCTGAGGAACAGCTACAATTTTATAGTGTTTCCAAGTATCAACTTTTTGTGTGCTGTCGGTTGATAACGCTGTATAAAATGCTGAACCGTCCGAACTTGTTACAACGTCAACACTTGCGTCTACGGGCATTTGCTTGAAGTGTTTGTAGTAATACAAATTATCTTTTGCCATTCCTATTAAGTTAGTGCTTGTGAGCATATAGTCAGCATAGGAAGAATCTGAATATGCCATATCATTATAACCCTTAAGAGATGTTACACGTGTTGAGTCAACCGGACCGTATACCCACACCGTATTGGCGTCTTCATATTTTAAATCAAACTCAACAGCATAGCTTTGTCCTGCGGGCACGTTTTTTTCAAATCTTGTTGTATACCACAGCGGCTCGCCCAATCCTGTTCTGGTGCTTTTTTTAGTTCCCGTAAATTTAACGGCATTGTCGTTAGACTCTCCTGTTTTGCCGGATGTAGAATATGCATTGACCGAATAACTTAATGCAACCGATGAAGCATTACGGCTGTCGGAGTTAATATTCGGACTGCTTAATTTGTCATTGGAAATCCAAAAATACGGAAATCTCTTTTTAGGCGCTGCTGTATACCCGTTAAAATCTTCATTTAAGAGTTTACCGCTTGTTGAGTAAACTTCAAAGTTGTCAAATTTTACTTCGGCGGTTGTATCGCTGCTTTTACCTTTATAAAATACAACTCCATCAACACCGGAGCCAAATTTATTCCAATTTCCGTAGCTTTGGTCTAATGCTTTGGTTTCTTTTCCGTTTGCATCTGTAACATAAATATCCACATTTCCCTCTGCCATATCAAAATCAAGTTTAATATGCGTCCATTCATCACTTGCAACTTTAAGCCCTGTGGTAACATTGGTTGTCTCATTATTCATTTCAGGAAATGCATGTATTTCTGTTTGACTTGTATTTGAAACGTTATCAGCATTACATATAGCAAGATTGGGAGAACTAATATCACTGTTCGTTCCTTTCGTACTCATACCAATTAATGCATTTATGTATCTGTTATTATTTAATAAGCCATTTTTAAGTTTATTTTGAACAAGTGCATTTTCCCAGCTTCTGTAAGGTATTAAACCTATACTCCAGCCGCCTATTTTATAATTAACGTCAAATTCCATTGTAAAATCGCCGGCAACAACTCCGCGCGGGAAAAAGTGGTAAAGAGTTGAGCTGTTTACCAATTTTAAAGCATTTCCGTCTTTTCCCTGCACGGGCAAATATTTGCCATATGCATTTTCTGCCGCTTTAGATAAATATTTGTTATATGAGGTATTTTCTTGGTCATTGTTTAAATTGGCAGAATCATAAAATCCAAAGGGAAGCTGGTCAGCCTTCGTGTAACCATTAAAATCTTCTTTTGAATAATAGTATTTATAACTGCCTTTTGATGTATCAACCGTTGCGGCATTTGTTCTGAATGTTGCCGAAGCGCCGTTTGCGCTTACTTCGGTTGCAATACCTTTGCCGTTTGCCGTATATGTAACAGTGTAGTTTGTGTTGCCTTTAATACCTGTTGCCGCATTAAAATCCAATACGCAATCGGATTTTGTTTGGCTTAAAACAGTAAAGTTCTCTACTTTGTTACCGTCAGAGTCTTTTATTTCAAAATCTTCCGGTCTGAATGTATCGCTAAATGAATCGTTAAACGCTACATTTAAATACTTACCGTCGGCAGATGACGCGCCTATACCGTTTTTACCTGCGTCGGCAACCATTTGAATTGTATCTTTTGCGGTATAGTGTGTAATTGCTATATTATCATATAAACCTTTTTTAAAATTACCGTCTTGCTGAATAAAAGAAAAGCCTTTAAACTGATTATAGCCCGAATCACTTCGAAGTATACCTTGTGTTTCTTTTGTTGAATCTGTTATTTTTTTTCCGTCTAACCATACATCGTATACATTATTATCTAAATCAACAATAAAATCAAAGTGATTCCACTCATTACAGTTTATTTTTGCTCCTGTTTTAACGTCATCTGTCCAATAAAGACCTGTTTTTGAAACCTTGATATCGAGAGATGAATCCGTTTTGTCAACATCGTTGCCATATTGATCCTTTGTGTTATAGTACGGTATTCTTACAAGATGCGATTGTTGATGTCCCACAGTTCCTCTAAAATCATATAAATCATTTGGATCGTAATTATTAAATAATGTATCTGTTTCTCTGTATTTTGTCGGTTTATTCATATTAAATAATGCAACTATCATTGATGACTGTTTTCCCGTATATGATTCTGTAGGCACTTTATGATCAAAACTTATATGCAGTTTCCCGCTTGAAACAACCTTTTTAAACGGTATAACATCTTTTATCATACTTCCTTGTGATGAATCAATATAAAGTGTATTATTACCGTCTTCATTCCTTATATGTGCATATGAACCTGTATTATCAACTTCTTGCTCAACATCGTTTACTTTCTGCGTAATATATTTTGCCCTCGTCCAACCGTTTGGCAATCCGTCTGATTCATAATCCGAAAAACCCGATATATAAATAACATCTTCATATTCATTTTCGGCATATGATACCGCAGGCAGCGACAGCGACACGCACGCTGTTACTACCGCAGTTAAAATTGAAATTCTTTTTTTGAATTTAATGTTCATAATTTTCCTCCCCATAAATTAATCAACAAGGTTTAAATAGGTAAAAAATTTAGTGTTTTTGGTAAGACCTATACCGCTTGCATATTCTATCCAGCCGCGTCTGCCCGCGCCGTCGTCATCATTGTATAATACCGAATATCCTATGCGGTCGCCTGCCTTATATGTCATTTGCTTGCCGAATAACGACTCCCAGGGAATTGCAAACTCGTAATTTGTGGTTTTGGTTGTTTCATCGCGTACAACCGCAACCTCGCAATTTGTTACCTCGCCTATTTTGTCCTGTGCCTTATATTGGTCTTTAAACTTGTATACTTTGGGGCCGTCTTTTAAAAGCGCAATACCAATCTCGTTAAAATCGCTTAAGCCCTCGCCCTGTGCTATATGAGCATACTCGGGGTTGTATACGCCAAACTGAATGCTGTCGCCCGCCCAAAGACGTGAAGTTTCGTTGGGGTTTGAGAATATATCATCGGTAATTGACGCAAACAGATATAATTTATCTTCGTCCCATTGCATCATAGTGTAACCGCTTAAATCATTCGCTCCCGCCCAATCGGCAATTTGTTTAACGTTTTCGGCGGAATCGGATATCATAGCCGTACTTAAATTCCACTCACCCTGCTCTATTTTGCCGTCAACAGTAATTTTGTTTTTAACCTTTGGCGCTATGGTAAAATCAAGCTGTTGGTTAAAGTTATATGTACTTCCGTTATCGAGTATTATGTCGTAATCGAGATAGTAAAGCTGTTTGCGAGATACATCGGGGCAGTTAACCGTAATACGCGATGTTTTGCCCTTTAATACATTGCCTATATCAAAATCGTATTCACCTTTTAATTCTTTTGGCGAATTAATGCGAATTTTGCCTTTTGCAACGTTAGAGAGCGATTTGTTCGTAATATCAAATACCATTTGCCATACATTGTAATCGTTTCCGCCGGGGAATTTGTTTGTAACGGTTGAGTCAATTGCGTCGGATACCGTAAGTCGTACTCTTATATATTGGCTCGGCTCGCCGTTTTCGTTTATCGTACCCGTAATATACATTGTACCGTTATATCCCGGTATGAGCGAATACTCGGTATATGCTATGCCGTTATTAAACGGCTCGTTTTTTAAAGGCTCGGCAAAATCGGGAACCTGCATATCTATTGTTGAACCGTTGGGCGCATTAGCCTTTGTGACTTCAAATTTTAATATATCGCCCTGTGCCGCCGATACTTCTATATCGCTGTATACCGTTTCAAGCGTTTCGCATTCGGTTACTTTATCAAAATTTCCCATTACATAAAACGGTGTTTGCGATACGGTAAATGTGTATTTGCCGTTTGCGCTTTTAAGCTTTGTTTCGTTGCCGTACGGGTCAAATACCGTAAGCTCATTGCAGCCTACGTCAAATGTTTTTTGCTTTTCGGTATCTTCAAACCAAAATGCCGCAATATTTTTGCCGAATTTTTTGCTTTTAAATTGCTCTATCCACATATTTTCGTCTGTTTTTTGATAACTTACAGATGTTGCATTACCCAAAACATAGTTCATACCCGTAAGCGATATATATGCGTCACGCGGTACAAACGCTCTTGCATTTTTTCTTAAAACTTTCGGGTCGCCGGGATCTATATTACCAAAGTTATCTTCACGGTCGCTCGACGGCCCCAAGCGTTCAAGATTGTATATTGCGGTAGGCGCATTAAAGTTTACTCTGCCCGACATATTTACAAGACATTCTCTTACATTTTTGTATGCCTGTTTTTCGTCCGTTTCAACATACTGCCCTATAGGGTTACCAAGCTCGGTAATCCACGCAACCATATTTTTTTTGCCGGATTTTTGTTCCATATAGTCAACATACCAATTGAGTTTATCAAACATATCTTCATCTTCGTATTGTCTTACATTGTATGGATGAAACGAAACGCCGTCACTGTAATCGGCTATGCCCATATCAACAATTAGTTCATGAAATCTTTGCGCGCTTCCCTCCGTTGACTTTTCAACTTTTGAATATGCATTATACGGACCGGCATATGAACCAATTAAAACGGGTTTGCCGGGGTCTAATTCGTTTAAGTATTTACGCATTAATTTAACATAGTTAAAATATCCTTTTGTTGTTTCGTCAAAATTTTTAAAACCAAAACTTACAAGATTGGGCTCGTTCCACATTTCGTAGGCTGCAAGTACGTCTTTACCCTCATCGGTAATAACCTTAACCCATTCGTACATATCCTTTTGGGTAGCTTCACTGTAGCCGTTTACATTACTGATTGCCGCTTGCTGTGTGGTAATGGCTTTATCGCTTAAATACGGCGACCAATAATTTAAAATTAATGCAAGTTTTAAATTAAGCCTTTTAGCCTCATCTATCATAAATTTATCTTGGTCTCTGAATGTCGGCAAACCATTTACACCGAATGTGTGACGTTCCAAACCGCTTCTTACACCCGCCGAGTTTGATTTTTTAACCATTTCCATAAGGTCGCTTGCCTGTTCTTCTTTATACCTTGTAACGTGTGCGCACCAATACATTAAATCATTTGCAATACCGTCGGGGTCTGTTTTTACAATTGCAAACTCAAACGGACTCAACTCATATTTTATACCTTTTGACGGTATTTCAAATTCAACAATATAATTATAAAGCGAGCAATAGTCGGTGTCTATATTAATATCTTTTTTAACCGTCTCTTTTGCTTTTAAATTTACTGTTTCACTTTGCTGCCAATGCGTTATATTGTTTTGGTCTTTTGCTCTGTATGTAATGTTTACGGCAATATCTTCGTTAAATGAGTTTGTAATGGTGTTTGATATTGTTTTTTGTTCTTTGTACCATTCAAAAGTATTGCCGCTTTCGTGCGTTTCGGCAATCAAAGTTACCGGCTTTTGCGCTATATGGCGCGTTACCTTAACCGATTTTATTATAGGGTTTGCAGGTGACGGAGTGCATAGATTATGCATTATATTTCGCGCACCGGTTACCGCAGCAAGCCAAAAATCAGCGCCGCCCTCGAGCCGTTCGCCAAAGTACGCATCGTCTATTGTATATTTAACAGTTTTCCACGATAAATCGTTTCCGCCCTCCGTAAGTTTCCCGCGTCTTGACTCGGTAATTACAGAATCATATACAAATTCAAAATATGCGTTATTTTCGCTGTAATATGTTACCACAATATCAAATACCGAACCGTCCGATATTTGATACGCAAAGCTGTTGTCAAAATTAAAATAAACATAAGCGTCTTTATCTTTTGCATTTGCCGTAAGCGATAAACCCTTTACCGCTTTTTTACTTTCTTCTTTAAATGTACCCGTACCCGTGGTAACATTTGCAAAGCCTGTTGATTTTACTCCGTTGCCGAATTCCGCATATGCAACAATATCGCCCTCCGGCATATCACTGTCCTCTTTTTCTGCGGCAATGGCGGCAGTTGGGCATACACAGCTTACCGCAAGCATACAAAATGCAACGCAAAATGATAGTAATTTGTTTTTAATCAATATTTAACGCCCCCTTCTTTTTTATAATGAGAAATCAAAAGCAAAAATATAGTTGTTTTTTTACATTTTAACTTTTGATTTATGACTTATGGTTTCTACTTAATATAAATGTTTGTGCATAAAGGTTTAATTGTTTTAAACCCGTCCCAAAGGAATATTCGCACTTCGTTGTACTCTGTTCCGTCGGGTGCATATATATTTTCCTCGGCATACGACTTTGTAAGCTCTTCCGTTGCGGCATATGTGAGCTTGCCGTCTTTCATAAACGAGAATATAAGCTGTGCATTGGGGCTTGTTTTAACATTGTCCCTTAAATTTGCAATAACAGATATGCCGTTAAGGTTTTTAACGCTTACTCCGCTTTGATTAACCTTTTGCATATTTTTGTATAAATTAATCTCCGCGTTGTTATGATGTGCCGTAACCTCCGTTTTGCTCTCCGTTCCGTCAGATTCTATAATATATGCATATACCTTATCGTTTGACGTAACGGTTCCGCAGTCAAATCGGTAATACCCGCCGCTCGACGCTGTACAAAAATCGGCATATATTATGTTGCTTTTGTTTACATTTTTTGAACTTGCAACATTTTGATTGCTTATAAGCAAAATAACGGTATCGTTTACATTTTCATCTTTGGTGTTACCCTCAACGGTAATTTTAACGTTGTTTTCGCCTCTGTCAATTACGCTTATATCGTTATCCTGTCCGCATACCGCATAAAACGGTTCTGTTGATACTTTGTAACCGTTTGCCGTTTCAACCGCACCCGGTGTAATTTTGTTACCCAAATAATCGTAATATGCAATTACATTTTCGGGTATTTTATACGCTATTTCTTTATTGTCTTCAATACTCCACAGCATATACACCTTTTTGTTTGTATCGCCGCTGAACTTTGCAACCATTTCGCCTTTTGTGCCGTAACCGTTTGTTTCGGTAGTATAATCGCCTGTATATAAATCATCTGTCGTATTGTATACAAACTCGGCATTTGGCAAATTTTGCACCATTTTGTTTAAGTTAGATACCGCAAGGTACGAAAGTTTTGCGGCATACGGAGTATTGTAAAGCTCGCTGTGTACCAAACCGTAATTTGACTCCTGCGCGTTTGTTACAATATCGTCGTCAATAAAATCGTAAATAAACATTTTATCGTTGTTATTGCGTGTGTACATAGACGCATATTGGCGTATTATGTTTTTAGCCTGTGCATAATCATCGCCTATGCACGCGGCGTTTAAAGGATATTTGGCGGTAGACCAGCCAAACTCGGTATGCCAGGCACTCTGCGGGTTAAATCCGTATGTTTTGGCAATATCCGTTACACCCGTTAAATCCCTTTCGTTTATAATTTCGGGGTTTACATTGTACGAATACGGGTGATATGTAATAACGTCAACATTGTTTAATATACTGTCGGCTTTATTGCCGTCACCGTTTGGGTCGCTTAAATACGACAGCGCACCTTTTACAAAATTATCGGCACAGTATCTTCCGTTCCAAATGTATCTGTTACCGTCTTTATCAAAACGCGAGTCAATACCGCAAAGAGATAAAATACCTATTTGGGCACTGTTTCCTCTTTGGGCACGTATAACGTTTACAATTCTTTCGCATATTTTGCCATATGCTTTGCCTTTTGCGGTATAAACCGCCGTTCTTTCGGCTTCACCCGTACCCGTATATTTTAATTTTTTCTCATCTTCATCATAAAACACTTTTATATTGGGTTCGTTTAATAATTCAAAGTGGTTTATATTTTGCATTTCGGGTTCGTCCAAAAGCTTTTCAACAAACCTTGCAACACCGTCCAAAGCGCTTGAGTCAACCAATCCGCTGTTGCTTTTATCTATACAAGCTCTCGGGTTTGTGGTATCTATAACAACATACGGCTCCATTGCATATTCATTGCATATTTTGTAAAATCCTTTAATACCGCTATCCAACTCAAAACTTCCGTTACTTTTTTCGTAACTGCCCCAAACAACGCCCTCACGCATAATACCAAATCCCGCGTCACGTGCAAGAGTTATATAATTTTTTAAGGTTCCCTTATCCCAAGTACCCGTATGAACACTAACTCCCATAGCCGTGTTTTTATCATCATTGCCCACGCATTTTGAAAATTCGGCGCTTGCCGCGGTATATGTACGTCCGTTTGCGGTAATATTAACCTCAAGTAAATACAATCCGTAGTCGGATACGTTTAAAGCAAAATTTTTTGTAATACTCTCTCCTGCGCTTACCGCAGTATCATACAATACATTTTTGCTTAAATCGTCAATTATTACAGGCTCGCCGCCGCTCGTATATTTATACACATTAAAATCAACGCTTATATTTGTATTTTCATTTACATTGTCACAGAATTTAATATCAAATTCGGGCAAATCTCTGTCGTAAAATATATTGCCCGTTCTGTCGGACTTTATTTGTGCCTTTACAGGGAACTTATCTTCTCTGTATACGCTTACCTTTTTAATGTATACACTTTTGGGGCTGTATTCAAATCTTGAGCTTTTAGCCGTGCGTGTTGTTTCTATTGTAAAATCCTTTGACTTTGTAAAATCCACATTTTCAAGTCTGAAAATATGAACTTTTGTATCGGAGTTTGCCTCCGTTATTTTTTTTGCCGCCGCTATGCGGTCGGATATGGGCTTTGTTAAATCGCCCGTATCTTCACAGCACACAAGCTCGGTGGTTTTTGTTTTTCCTGTTTTGTCGGTGTATGAAATATTAAAAAATCCGTACGAATAATTTAAATATTCCACTTCAACATAATAATCGTTGTAACCGCTCGGCGCTGTTGTAACGTTAAACGCTATATTTGAAGCCGCGGCATTTTTAACGGTTGTTGTGCCGCCCTTTACCTCATCGGCTACCTCGGTAAACGGAGTAAGCTTTAACCCGTACACCGTATGTGTGCCTGATGTTTGGCACGACATATTTTTACTTGTATCGCCGCTTTGCGACTCCGCAAACGAATACTCGGCATACACA
>OIXG01002330.1_pt1 | contig 14692 bp, 9 predicted proteins | sample 1587731 | NCBI WGS metagenome assembly OIXG01 (sample SAMEA3888908, study PRJEB22519) | human gut metagenome | biome: human gut; feature: human-associated habitat; material: faeces | place: Denmark | collected 2010
CCATAATAGAAAAAATTCCTCCAAAAGGAGTGAGTTTCTCAGATTTTATTTGTATCTTTGCCATGTCATATTAGAGTTTTGCTTGTCTTCTTTTCGCAACACTAAGGTAAGTGAAAATTCTGACATGGCAAAATCCTGGGCAACTTTTTGTTGCTCAGGCACTTATAAATAATGTTAAACTATAGTGTTGCGGAATTAAGGTAATTTAAGAATAATATTAAAAATATTTGATTAAGTCCTTGACTATGCCTCCCGAAGTGGATACATACATAAAAAGCGCAGGACTTTAGTATATTTATCTATCAGAGGTGTTTGGCGTAACCTTAACCGATTAAATATCCAAAATGCCCGCGCTGTGCAGCACGTGCATTCTATTGTATTCTTATCGGTTATCATGAGTCGCCAAACTTTCTGATAGACAGAATATAATAAAACGCTTTTCTATTTAAAATGTATGTATGAAATCATATTAGTATACCATAGGCAATAGGTTTTAATTTGTACAAATATAAGTATTATTTTGTAACGATAACGATTGATAAGATGGTTTTTGCATAAGAAGGCTCGTCGTGGTCGAAAGGCGGATTCTGCATGCAATCGTTTTGAATTCAAAGTGTTGATTTCCGCATAGGGTTACCCCCCCCCCCAAAAAAAAATAATGAATTGTCCAATCGATGGTGTCTGCTGCTATGCGCTGTTTTTCCGGCAGGACGGCATAGGTGCTGTGTTGCGAATATAAAAAGGCCTTGGAATGGACGGGTTAAAGATGGTGATTCGCGTCTCTTCTTGCCAATGGCAATAGCAACCTTGCGACAAGGCTTTTTTGGTCTTCAACCGGCATCTTGTTTCGGCCTTTATTCCTGATTTCCGCAGCTAAATCGCTTTTCCGTCCGGCAATGAATTTCTGTAATTTTCCGTCTATGACAGCTTCTATGCGAAAATCATGACGGGGATTTTCCTCAATGCGCACGTCCGACACCTCTAACCCGTCTTCTGTTTTATATGGTTCGACAATAACAGGCAGATAATGATTCATTTCCTCTTTGTAGGGAGATGGCGCCAATACGGAAAGGAAATGTTCAATGCGGTCTTTCCAATAGTCGTCGATCGGATATCTCGAAGCGTGCTGATAAAAGTGACTGATGGCCGTGCATGTTTCTTTGATGATGTTGCGTGCATTCTTGATGCCATTGTGTTTGGCAAATAGAATGAGATCTTCCGCGCTAATTCCTTCGGTTTTTCCCATGATGCTCATGCTGTGGGCGTTCTCATAAGCCGTTCCGTCAAGATTTGTCGAGAATGTCACGTCGTATGCCGGAGTGATATGCCATTCTCCATCCGAACCCATCATAAACGAAAAGTTTTTGACATGGTCGTCCACGTTTCCAGCCATGACATTGAAAACCATTCTGCGGTAAAGTTCGGATTGCTCGTTTGCAGGAAGACTCAGCCTTCTGCACGTTTCGAACATGTCGTCGTAGCTGTCGGCATCGGGATTAATTGCCGCTAATGTTTGAGTGTGTAATTTTTTTCCTCCGGAGCGGTCATACCGTTCTGTGAGGAAATGATATTTGCCTTCAATGTGGACCAAACGGGATGGCGTCATGGCAATGCCGGCTTCTTTTGCCATATCGTAATAAGCCATTTCTATTTGGGTGAACGGGAAATCGTTGCCTTCCGCAAATTTGAGGATATAATATTTATATCCTTCGGGCAATGGAACTTGCCCTGATCTGATGTCGCGTGTTTCATCGTTTATTGCGATAATGGCTTTCGGATGTTGCCCTCCGGCAGAAGTGCCGACTTCATACAGGCTTTGTAGATCCATGTTCTCGTCGTCTCGGACAAAGATTTCCTGCCTTTCGTCAAAAATTTTCTGTGCAAGCTTGTACAAACTGTCTATTTGAATGGTATTTGACGATTCCAATCCGGATACAGCCGGAATAAATTCCAAGGCACCCATCCCTCGCCTCCCGATGAAAGCAAGTTTGTCGATTGGCGAGAGCTGTTGCTTCGAAATGCGGTTTTGGGCAGCCCAATGCTCAAAAACTTTGTTTCCCCAATGGTCGGGCAGAGAATCTGCAAGAAAGGGAGGCAGTCCTTGATACAGCTTTCTTTTGTCTCCGACTACAGGGAAACCGTTCCCTGCCGCTCCTTTCGTCGAAGCTGTTAAAGGGGCTATGTCGATTCCTTTTTTTACAAAATCGGGATTGAAGCTGAACACGGCTCTTTTTCCGCGATTGTCCCAATACAATTTCCCGACTTCTTCTCCCCATAGCATTACGCTGACGATATTACTTTCCATGTCTTATCCTTTTAGGTTTGTTTCCAAACAATCTGTCCATTGCATACGCTGATAGAGGAATTTCAGGAAGTAGCTCGTTTACTTGATCCAAACAATCTACGATGCGCAGCAATGCAAGGAAATTTCCCATATTGATGTTGTATGATTTTCCGTTCTCAAACTGCCGGAGGGTAATGAGGCTTACGCCGGCTTTTTCTGCCGCCTCTTTTTGAGTCAGCATATTCGACAAGCGGTATTCTTTGAATCTTCGTCCTAATTCTAAAATGATTTCAGGGTTGGACATTGCTGAGGTTATGTTGTGTGTTGTCATGCTGCAAAGGTAAATAAATTAACTGTTATCTCAAAATAAAATGTATAGCAGTTAATTTATTTACTATTATTTATGTTGTGGGCGGTTGTCGCAGGATAAAGAAGCTGTTAGGGTGGTCGTGGCTTCCGGAAAGCGCCTGACGAACCGAGCAAAGGAGGCGGTTAGGTTATAAATGTTAATTCGCTTGTACCAAATAAAAAGGAGCAATCAAATAAACTTTGGGTTGCTCCTTTTTCGTATCTTTATGCCATCTAAGCAGATTAAGTAATTTATGAAGTCGAACAGCGGGATAAAAGAAAGCGAATGGTTCTGCGCCATTGAAGGTTTGACCATTAATTATGATGTCAACGGAAAGGAGGCAAGCGATGAAAAAGACCTATGATGAAACAGGCAGGCCCGTGAATAAGGACCCGTTATTTTTGCAATTCTTGCGCTATGCCGCTGTGATAGTCGTATCAGTGTGTTTGCTTGCTCTATCGATTTGTTCAATAGCTGCCAAGGATGATGTTTGGCTTATTTGTTTTATTTTTATCGCATTTATGGCATTCTACATTACCATTCCAATCATAGCTTTATGGATATATTCTTTTGTCTTGGCCATTATGCGATTCACAAAGACAGACAAAATCCTATTGTATTTCCATATAGCCGATATCCTATTGTTGGGTATATTTGTTTGTGTGTCAAACCGTCCCTCTCGAAAATGCGACGCTTTTATTATGGCTGAATATTATGAAGGGGAAAATGGTTGGAGGATGAGGGATATCGCAGACCGTTATCGCCGAATGTTGCCCGACAGTTCGCAGCTCATTGTTGAATTTGAAAATCGCAGCATGCCTCAATCCATTGTTTTGAATAAACAAGACATGGAAAAATTGGAGAGCGAGTTGGAGGATTGCGGTTGCATAGGAATAGAGATTAACAATTACTCCAATCCGGACTATTCCACTTTGCGATTTCGCCGCATTGGAATGGGGATGTATTCATTCCGGCTATACGACCAACCTCTGACTCCTCAGCAGCAGGACAGCATAAATGCCGACGACTGCCTAATTGTCTATAACGATTCCACTGTCTTTGAGTTTGGTGGCGGAGCATTCGGCATCCAACACTTTGTAGGCAAAGACGAATTTCTTAAAGACTTGCATTAAATTGCATGTGAAGCATCATTGAATTCGTTTCCGCAAGATTATAAAGACGGGAGTTTGCAATACTTGATTTCCAGATTCAGACGACGAAACAAGGGAACGGAATTTTAAAAAAGAAAAACACCCAATTTTACATTCTAGGGTGTAAAACTGGGTGTTTGATTTGTAAAACATTGATTTTCAATATTTATTGCGGTGCGGACGGGACTCGAACCCGCGACCCCATGCGTGACAGGCATGTATTCTAACCAGCTGAACTACCGCACCTGATAGTTTTTCTTTTCAGCGGTGCAAAGATAAGTGCATTTTTTCACATGCGCAAACTTCTGCGGATATTTTTTGCGGCAGTGCTGAAATTTCCTTATGTTTGTCATCAAATCTGTAAAAAACAAATACGATGAAATTTTCGAGGACATTTCTGTTTTTTTTAGCGGCGTTGCTTCCCGCTTCGGCGTTTGCTGCTCGCGTCGACACGCTGGCTGTTCATAGCGCAGCCATGAACAAGGAGGTTGGGGTGGCGGTTGTGACGCCTGATGATTGCGGGACGCAGCCGCTTCCGACGGTTTATTTGCTCCATGGCTATGGCGACAATCATTTGCGCGGATATTTGGGGTTGACCAACGTGCGCGATTTAGTCGACGCGCTCGATGTGATTGTAGCCATCCCCGACGCAGAGTCGAGTTGGTATTTCGACAGTCCGGTGAATCCGTCGTTGCGATATGAGACGTTTGTTTCCGACGAGCTTGTGCGCTACATGGATACGAATTACAATACGGTGCCGGCTCGCAGCGGCAGGGCTGTGACGGGATTGAGCATGGGCGGCCATGGCGCGCTCTATTTGGCGATTCGCCATCAGGATGTGTTTGGCGCGGCCGGCTCGATGAGCGGCGGCGTGGACTTTACTCCGTTTCCTGAGAAGTGGAACATCAAAGATGCCCTTGGCGACATTGCCGATCATCCCGAGAATTGGAAGAAAAACACTGTCATGGCGCAACTCCCGCTGCTGAAAGACGGCGCGTTGCGGCTCATCGTCGATTGCGGCACGGAAGATTTTTTCTATCAAGTTAATTGCAACTTGCACGAGGCTTTGATGGAAAAGGGAATCGGGCATGAGTTCACTACGCGTCCGGGCGTCCACAATTGGGACTATTGGCGCAGGTCGCTTCGCGATCATTTGCTGTTTTTCCATGACTATTTCAAAGAGGCGGTGAAATAGATTTTTGGCGTTTTGAATTTGTCGATTCCGGCTTTTCGCGGAGGATTGCTGTTTGAGCGAACAAATTCAGACAAGTTTGATTGTTTTGCGCTTGGTTTGCATTATCTTTGTATAAGATAAGCTGCATCTCGGCATAACCGCTCAAGCAAGCTTGACGCTTCTGCGCTCGATTTGCGATATCTTTGTATAAGATAAGCTGCATCTCGGCATAACCGCCCAAGCAAGCTTGGCGCTTCTGCACTCGATTTGCATTATCTTTGTAAAAATGCTTGTTGTCGACAACGAATAATATTCTGTTATGAACAAATACAAATTTGCCTTGCTGTGTGCGGCCGCGCTTTTTGCTCCGGCAAGCAAAGGCGCTGTGACTTCGGCCAATGCCGATGGCTATTTGGATCGCGCCGTGCGCATGTACGTCGGCCATAACTATGAGGGATGCCTCGACCAGCTTTCGCAGTTGCTTCGAATGGATATTTCGGATTCCATGCGTGAAGAAGCCAAATTGTACTTTAATTTGGCCAATTTCCATCTCAACAATTTTGACCCCCTTGCGATATCTCCGGCCTCGGTACATCGCCATGAAATGAACTTCGTGGAGGGCAACAGTTTGTTTTATAACGAAAACTATAAAGCGGCTGTCGTGGAGTTTGAAAAAGTGCCGGAGACAGCATTCGACAAGGAAACCCGTGCCGATTTGCGTTATCGCAAGGCATTTTCCTATATTCAAGTTGGCGACATCGACAAGGCGGCAATTTGCCTCGACAAGCTCAAAGGCGTTTCCCGCTATAAGGAAGAAACAACCTACTACACGGCTTTCATCGATTATTCGAAAGGCGATTACGAAAAGGCTGCCGATGGGTTCCGTTCGGCTGCAAAGAGCGCCAAATTCCGCGATGAGGCTCGATTTTATCTTTGCCAAATCATGTTTGAGGACGGCGATTATGCCGGCGTGCAAGCGGAAGCGGCCGATTTGCTTTCTGTCGAGTTGCCGGATACGATGAAGACGGAGTTGCGCCGCATTGCAGGCGAAAGCGAATATCATTTGGGCAATATGGAGAACGCGTCGAAATTGCTTCACGAATATGTCGATGCGCTCATTGATTATGCTCCGGAACGTTCGTCGTGCTACATTCTTGGCGTATGCGAATATCGCAACGGCAACTATGAAGCTGCGAAAGAATTCCTCGGGGCGGCTACGAATGCCGACGACGAAATGTCGCAAAGCGCATATCTCTACGCGGGGCAGGCTTGCTTGCGAGAAGGCGATGTCGACGCCGCTTCGATAGCCTTTGAAAAGGCATACAGGATGCCTTACGATCAGACGGTGCGCGAAACGGCGTTCTACAATTATGCCGTGGCGCAAAGCCGTGGCGGCCGCACGCCGTTTTCAGGGACAGTCAAATTGTTTCAGGATTTCTTGAACGATTTTCCCGATTCTCGTTATGCTTCGGAGGCAGAAAATTATATTATCAACGCTTATCTCACGGAAAAAGACTACGACAACGCGTTGGCAAGCATAGAAGCCGTCAAGCGCCCGTCGGAAAAAATGTTGAGAGCAAAGCAAGATGTGCTTTATAGGCTTGGGATGCGGGAAGCGGCAAACCGCAAAACGGATCAAGCCATTGCGTACTTGCTTCGTGCCGACAGCCTTGCTGCTTGCGACAGTAAGATTGCCGCCGAAACATCGTTGTGGCTGGCGGAACTTTACTATAAGAAAGGAAATTATGCGGAGGCGGAGACTCGCTATTCCGATTATTTCGCCACTGCCGATCGCGTTTCGCCCAATCGCGCGAAAGCATCTTACGGGCTTGGCTATGCCCGCTATCAACTCCGCAAATATGCCGAAGCAGAAAAAGCGTTTGGCGAAGCAGCCCCGGCGTTGTCGCCCGCGCTTCAAGCAGATGCGTATTGCCGCATAGCCGATTGCCGGTATTATCGCCGTGATTTTTCCGGAGCGGAGGCAGCCTACGACAAGGCATTTGCGCTGGATGCGGGTCGCAGCGACTATGCGCTCTTCCAAAAAGGAATGATGCGCGGCATGCAACGCGACCAAGAAGGCAAAATAGCATTGATGAATCGAGTTGTTGCCGACTATCCGCAAACGACCTTTGCGCCAAAGGCTGTGTATGAAAAATCGCAAGCGTTGGAGTCGCTTGGAAAATATGGGCAGGCAGTCGACAATTTCAAGGCGTTGATAGCCGATTATCCTCAGTCGGCGGAAGCACGGCAGGGCCAACTTCAATTGGCGTTGTTGCTCAACGCGATGGGGAAAACCGCCGAGTCTCGCGAACAGTATGAATCGCTTGTGCGGAAATATCCTTCGAGCGAAGAAGCAAAAGTGGCAATCGACGATTTGAAACGGATTTATGCCGCCGAAGGCAGATTGAACGATTTTTCGCAATTCTTGGCAGGCGCAGGCATCGCCAACAGGCTTGACGAAAACGAAATGGCATCGCTGACATTCGAGGCTGCCGAGAATAGTTATTTGGAGACAGGCGATGCGGCACGCGTGAAGACTTTCTTGGAACAATATCCCGACGATTCGAATGCAGGGCAGGCCGCTTATTATGTGGCAGAAGCGGCTTCCGCGCAAGGCGACAATGAAGAAGCCTTGATTTATGTAGACCGCGCGCTTGCTTCTGCTCCCGATGCGGCATTTGCCGAATCGGCTCTCGGCATGCAAGGCGAGTTGCGTCTTGAACGCGGAGAATATGCAACGGCAAAAGATAGTTTTGAAAAACTGTTGCAGAAAGCCACTTCGGCTTTTTCCACGCAACGGGCGCAAGTCGGATTGCTTCGCGCAGCTGTCGGCGAAGGGCATTATGAAGACGCTGCCCGCCATGCAGAGCCATTGTTGTCGTCGGCCGGCCTTTCGGCAGATCTTCGCGCGGAAGTGCTGTATGCTCGCGCCACAGCCAGAGCAAAAGCCGGCGATGAAGATGCCGCCATTGCTGATTATGCAGAGCTGACCGACAAAAATATTGAAACGCTTTACGGCTCGATAGCTGCAATCGATCTCGGAACGATTTATTACAACCGTGGCGACTATAAGAATGCGGAAACGACAATCGACAAGCTAATCGATTCGGCTTCGCCGCATCAATATTGGATGGCACGCGGATTTATCCTTCTTTCCGATGTCTATGCCAAGCAGGGTGATAATTTTAAAGCACGTGAATATTTGGAAAGCCTTCGCTCGAACTATCCGGGAAAAGAGGCGGAAATATTCGATATGATTGACAAAAGGCTTAGTGTACTGAAATAACAATTGAAGATGAAAAAGAAAAACATCATCGCCATATTGGCGGCGGCAACGATTTGCCCGATGGCCGGCGCCGACGAATTGAACCAAACCATCAGCATTGAAAAGGAAGAGGAAGTGGTGGAAATGAAGGCCGACAAGATGCCGACAGAGCCCAATGCCGTCGAAGCGACAGTGGATTCTGTGAGACTTGAATTCAGCGATCGCACTGTCCCTGTTTCCGTCGCGCCTGCAATTTTGGTGAAAACGCCGGTTCGACAAGCCGACGGTTTCTCGTTTTCCACCGATAGGGGCTATGCGGAGTTTGGAATGGGAAATTATTTGAACATGAACGGAAGCGCGGGGTATCGTTTTGTGGACAACGGAGATACGAAACTTGGCGCATGGCTGCAACATAATTCCACCAACGGCACTATCGCTTCTTCGAAAAAATATTTCGTTGAAGATCGTATTGCTGTCGATTTGCAGCATCGGATTGCCGCCAAAGGAATATTGACTGCAACGGCCGGTTACCATTTCGACAAGTTCAACTATTACTATTATGAGAAAAATTTGTTGCCTTTGCCCGACAAGCGGCAAACGACAAACGAAGCCTCTGTCGATCTTAAATGGACTTCTTGGACAAGTCGCGATTTTTCTTACAAAGTCGGCGGCACTTACAATTTCTTTGGCAACAAACTCCCATTTTGGGACTTTATACAAGAATCGGGTCAGAAAGGGTTGAAAGAACATTACTTTTCCGTGTTTGGCGGCATCGAAGCCGAAATGTTTTCAGATTCCCGCTTAGGCATCGACCTCGCTTATCAGCAAGCGATTTATACGAATGCGCTTCGTGAAGCGCCTTACCGTTTTGAAGATGCGTTGCGCAGCACATCGAATAGTTTGGTCACGATTGCTCCTTATTATTTGAAGCAGACGGAAACGACAGAACTTAAAATTGGCGCACGTCTTGATTTTTCCAATCGGGGGACAACATTCCGGATTGCACCCGATGTGCGCTTCTCGCATGTGTTTTCGTCGCGGTTTGGCGTGGAACTGTCGGCAACGGGCGGAAATACGCTGAACACGATGACGGAAATCGCTTCGCGCAACCGCTATTTGAATCCATCTGCGGTGCCGCACCCCAACAGCTACACGCTTGTCGACGCGACAGCGCGTCTTAACTTCGGATTGTGGAATGGGTTCAGCGCATCGCCTTATGTGGGTTTTGCCGTTGTGAAAAATGCGTTGGTTCCGTATGTGTACGGCGAGTTTCGATTCCCTATCGATGACAATTGGCTGTATATATTGCCGGATGCCATAGCCGGAACTGTTTCTTATGTCGGGCATGATATGAACGGGGTGAGAGCCGGAGTCGATTTCACGTATAAATTCCATGAAAAAGTGGAACTTCGGGCCGGCTACATGTTTACGCCGCAAGGCGTCGAGTCGGGCTACATCTCGGCCGACGATCGCCCTGAACATACGGTCGAGGCGTCGTTGCGTGTGACTCCCATCAAACAATTGGATTTATATGCGGGCTATTCGTTCCGCTCCGGCCGTGTCGTGATGGGCAAGCTCGTGACAGTGGATGAAACTTCCGTATTGACAGAATACTCTAACGGTTCGCTTGGCGCCGTTTCGGATTTCAGCTTTGGCGCGACATACCGCATCAATCGTATGTTTCACGTTTATGCCGAAGGCTACAATCTGTTTAATCGCAGGTGGCAGGACTATTTGGGCATGTACTCCCAAAAAGCGAACTTCATCGTCGGAGTCGGCGTGAAATTTTGATTGGGCAGGGCCTTAAAAGGCAGCGTCCTTTATTTACGCTCGCGCAGCGCGTAAGTGCGATTGCGCAGCATTTGCCCGAAAGCCGATGTGTCGGCATATTGTTTCTGTTCTTCGGGCGTGATGATGTCGCCCAACGAAATGTGGTAAGTCGTGTCGTGGTGGGAGAAAACTTCCGAAGGCAGCCTCAATGTGCGCAAGCGCCAATCGATTACGCCAAGAATATTGAACCAAATGCTATTGTGTCCGTGGAAATAGACCGGAACTACCGGCACGTTCAACTGCTGAATCAGCCGAATGATCGACGGTTGCCACTCGCGGTCCTCAATGCGCAGGCTCCAATTTAGTTTCGACATGGCGCCGGCGGGGAAAAAACCCAATGGATGCCCATGCCGCACGTGCAGCATTGCTTCTTTGATGCCGTGCATTGTTGCCGCCCGTTTTTCAGGGCTTTCCGATGCCAACGGGTCGACGGCAATGAAGTTGGGGCGCATCCCGCGGATTGCGTTTAGAATCATGTTGACCATTACTTTATAATCGGGGCGGCGTGATGCAAACAAGTCGATTAGCATGATGCCGTCGAGAGCCCCGAAAGGATGGTTGGAGACGGTGATGAATGCCCCTTCCGGAAGGTGGTCGAGCACTTGCGCGTTGTCGATTCTCACTGAAATCCGGAAATCGTCGAGAAGCCCGCGAACAAAGGGCGCTCCCGGCGTATTTAGGTTTCGATGGTGCACGTAGTTCACATCGTCCAATTTCAGCCATTTCATCAGAAAATGAACCAAACGAGGTTTGCCCTCAAAGAATGGAACCATTTTTCGCAAATCGTTGTAGTCGAGAACGGTGCGTTTTTCTGCTTCGTTGTCGGTTTCCGATTCCGGCGCATGTCCGAGGATGTGTCCGCGACGATTCAATGCCGCTCCGGAGCGGAACGGGTTTTCTGCGGTGGGCGTTGCCGGAGCTTCTTTCCAAGGGATGAATAGTTCGTTTTCTTTTGTGTTCATAGACTCTGTGATAAATATGAATGCAAACTTAACAATTTTCTTGCAATTGAGGTTTGTTTGCCGGCAATTTGGCGAGGGGACAAAAACGAAAAGAGGATGCATCCAAAAACGGAGCATCCTCTTTTGCTATGTGTGCGCTAAGGCGCGAATGTTACTTTTTGACGAAACGCGTTGTAGTCGCGCCTTGTTCAGATTCGATTGTCATCAAGTAGACACCTGCTGCAAGGTCGGAAACATTTACTTCGTTTACGCCTTTTTCCACTTTCACCACTGCGCCTGCAATGTTGCAGATAGTGACGTCGGCTTCTTTCACGCCTTTCAGGTAGACGGTCGATGTAGCCGGATTCGGATATACGCTCACTTCAACATCGGCAATCGACGACGAAACGCTGTTGAATTCGGCAAAATGCTCGAAATAGAAATCGTCGAAGAATGCTGCGAGTCCGTCAGTGACGGTGTGGCGCACTGCGATATAGATCTTTTGTCCTGCGTATTTGCCGAGCGGAACGATGAATTCTTCCCATTCGCCGTCGTAGTAAGGCATTTCTGTCAACGGCATCACTTCTTCGAATGTATCAGTGTCGGTAGCGCTGGTTGTGCTAACCAATACTTGAACAGAGTGAGGAGTTCCCGGGAGAATGGAGTTGGTCGATTCCCAATTGCGGGCATAGAAGCGGAATTGCGATTCTGCAGTTGCTGTCATGCCTTTGGAAACAATCCAATCGTCGGCAGTGCTGTAATCGTCAGGTACGAGAGCCACCAACACTTTTGTTCCGGAAACCGGTTTGAACACATTATTCCAAGTGTTGTCGTCTTGCACGCAGAATGCAAACGGAACGCCGTACATCGGATAGTCCATGCCGGTCAGTTGCAGTGTGCCTTTTCTGTCGACGTCGATCGTCGTGAATCCTTTCGGAGTCGTGGTGCCGGCAGTTTCATTCTCGAAGTTGTAGTAGCGCGTGTCGGAACCCAAAGCCAAGCCTTTCACGGCGAGCGAGATGCTTCCGCCTTCTTCGAAGGTCACTACAAGGTTGTCGGTCACTTCCGAAGAAGTGTCGAGCGCGTTGAATGTCATTGTGAATGCCACGCCCGATCCGGCTTCAATTTTCGTGCCTGCTGCGAGTGTCGACGTGAAGTTTTCTGTCGAGAATTCAGCAGATTTGATTGTCACGGCCGAAGCTCCGTCGTTGACAACAGAGAACGGAGATGTCGTAGAAACAGATTCTTGATAGTTGACAGTACCTGCATTCCATTCCGTCATGTTGAACGCTGCACCGGCTTCCGAAGTGGGAGCAATGCGCACAACGTCGAGCGCAGCGCCTTCCGACTTGTCGTAGTTGTGTCCGACATAACGCCAGCGGAAGGAGACAGTCTTGCCTGCATAGGCCGACAAATCGACGCTTTCGCGGCACCAATATTTGTTGTTTTTGTCGGAGAAAATGGCCAATTGTTTCCATTCTCCTCCGTCGTTGATTTCGAAGAAGCAAGCATCGATGCCGTCGTCGGCTGTCGAAGTGTTTTTCACAAGCCCGCTTTCATCTTTTTCCAATCCCACGGGGTAGTCGTTGCCCCAATAGAAACTCATTGTCATCGGCGTGTCGGCAGGAAGTTCTACTTCCGGCATTTCCAAAGAAGAGGTGGATTCTTCAGCATAGCATCCGACCACTGCGCTTGTGGTTCCTTCGAACGCATAAGATGTCGAGTAGTCCCATTCTGTCCAGCTTCCGTCGTTGGTCACGCGCCATCCGAGCGGCGGGAATCCGTTTTCAAAGCCTTCGGAGTAGGGGAATGTGTCGATGGTTTGGTCGGCGATTATCGTAAAGCTCCATACGGGCACGTTGGCAGCTTCGCCTTTGTCGTTGTAAGGCACGACTTTCCAATTGTAAGTTGTCCCATATTCGCAAGACGGGATCGTGTAAGTGGTGACGTCGCCAAGGTCCTCGCCGTTGATCAAATTGGAGGCAGCGGCATCCGACCCTACATACAATTTATATCCGGTGGCAAACAATGCCTTTGACCATTCCAATTCTACGTCTTTGTTGTAGATGTCCGTAGCTTTGTCCTCCGGAGTCACTACGGATGAGACTTCAGGGATTCCGCCTATGCCATAATATTTGGGAAGAATCGCGCAACCGAGGTAGAACGTGCTCAAACTCGGAGTAGTTTCTGTATCGAACACCACTTCGCTATATGCCCAACGCAAGTAGCAGTTGTCGGAATCTACTGTGCCTAAGCTTACGGTTTCGGTTGTTACGACATCATACTCGTTGTAGGGAGCCGTCCAAACGGTATTCCAAGAGTTCCCTCCGTCCGTGGAGAATTCCAAAGTCACGTTGTTGTCGGAACCTTCGCCAAATTCAGAGAGATAGGAGTCCATATATGTGAACGTAACAGATTGCTCTTTTCCGCCCGAGAGGTCGAGGCGCGGAGTCGTCAGATAGCAAGGACCCGACATTGATCCTGCTGCGTATGCCACATAGTCGCCTTCCAATGTGTTTGCGCCGTACATCACGCCCCAGTCTTGGCTTGTCCATCCTGCCGGCGGAAATCCATTTTCAAATCCTTCGAATGTCGCATCGGCAGGAAGCATTTGCTTGGCTGCTTTCACGTTGAGCACCACTTCGCCGCCATTCGTCTTGAACACAATCGCGCCGGAAGTGACGCTTTCTTGTGTAGCATGGTAGGCTACGTTGAAGTTGACAGATTCGTTTTTGCGGAGATCGACAGTGGCAGGATCGAGCGTTGTCGAGAATCCGGCCGGCAATTCGATGTCTTCGATTTTCAGGCCGTTTTTGCCGTCGTTCGATAATGTGATCGCTTCCGAATACATCTTCGCGCCCATGTAGATGTCGCCGAAATTATACGAACGCTTCGATAATTTGGCAATAGGCGCAGTGGCCGGCGTGAATTGCTCTACTTTCACGTTGTCGACATACACGGAGTTTCCGGTTTCCCCGAACATGACAAATACAAAAGCCAATTTCACTTTTTTGCCTTGGTATTCGCTCAGGTCGATGTAGGAAGAATATGTGACCCAACCGGAGATGCTGCCAATTATGCCGCTGTTTTCGAGGGCTTCTTGATCCCAAATCGACCAAATTGTTTCGGCATTGTCTGTGTCGTTGTTTTCCACGACGCGCACTTGCAAGTCGCAATCTTTATCGCTTAAGATGCTTTGCGCAACTTTCCAAAGAAACGATAATTGATAAGTGTTGTCCAGATTCAACTCCGGAGTGAGCAACATTTCTTCGCGTGGACCAACGCCGTCGTCGTCGCCGAACATTGAGCCGGTCACCGTGGCTTGATGGCTGTCGGCAAGCGAGTTGGATGTGTAATTGACTGTCCAACGATATTCATCGTTATTGCCGTCGTAGGTATCGACAGACGACCAGCCCGTAGGCAAATTCGGATCGTAGGTGATTACCGAAGTCGATTCGAAATCCTCGTTGAGGATTGTTTGCGAGACTGCGGCAAACGGAACGCATCCGAGCAATGCTAATGTGAGATAAAATTTCTTCATTGCAAATGGTTTGTTATTAATAAAAACTGGATTTCTTTTCACTTGAATTTTATTTCGTTTAGGTGGGTTCTATCAATTCCATTTTTTATTTCTTGCATAAGACAGCAGAACCCTTTAACTGTCTTGAGCAAGATAATCTTGCGTAAAGTTAAGCAAT
>OIXG01002343.1_pt1 | contig 14617 bp, 12 predicted proteins | sample 1587731 | NCBI WGS metagenome assembly OIXG01 (sample SAMEA3888908, study PRJEB22519) | human gut metagenome | biome: human gut; feature: human-associated habitat; material: faeces | place: Denmark | collected 2010
CGGGTGCAAGCAGCTCCGGTTTTTTTATGTTTTTTGTTATATACATTTTTTTAACTCCTCGTTTTAATTAATACGTACCGATACCGATACGCCGTCACTTATAGGTATTATAGATGTTTTAAGGCTTTTATTTTCACATAAAAACGGCAAAAATTTTCGGAGTGCACGCACTATTGTATAATGTTTCCGCGGAAGCAAATCATCGCTTGCAACCATTCCTTTATATAAAATATTGTCGCATATTATCATACCGCCCACATTTAAATGCGGAAAAAGCGCGTCAAAATATTCGCCGTAATGCGATTTATTTGCATCAAGAAAAATAAAATCTATAGGCTTGTCTATATTGTAAACCGTTTCAAGCGCATCACCGCAGATAATTTTAATTTTATCCGCACAATGCGCTTTGTTTATATTTTCAACAGCCAATGCACACATTTTCTCATCTTTTTCGAGTGTAATAACTTCTCCGCCATTTTTTAAGTACTGTGCAAACAATATGGCGGAATACCCAATTGCCGTTCCTATTTCAACTACTCTGAACGGTTTGTTTATTTCAAGATACGTTTCAAGCAATGCACGCACTTCTTTTTCTATAATGGGCACTTTGTTTAAATCGGCATACCGCTCAAGTTCGTTTAAAACACCCTGTGAATTGCCGACGGTGTTTTGTATGTAATCAACAATATACGGATAGTTGATACCGCTTATATGATTATATTTTTTTTCGGTCGGTGTATCATTTTTTATCAATTTTTGACTCTCCTTTTACATTAACATATGTATTTGGCACATTACCCGAAATCACCGTCTGTGCCGCTATTATATCGCTTTCAACGGTTGTTTTGTAGTATACCGCCGTACCTAACGCGCATACGTCAATTTCAACATTGACATATAAATTATTAACAACCTGGTTTATACCGTATGTTTCGTTTTCATTTCTGAAATTAACCAAAATATCGGTAACGGGTACAATGCGTACATTAAGATACGGCCCGCGCCCGGCAAACATATACGGAAACAAAACAGTACCCAAATGAATTTCAAATTTATTATATTCACTGCTGTCAAATTTTTCGTAAATCATATCCGATAAATAACTTTTTATATTGTTGGCACGGTATGCATTTATTGATACAACATTATATGTTCCATAGTTTTTTACATCAAAACAGTTAATATCGGGGTCTGCAAACACCTCGCAAACCGCTTCGTTTATAAGTCTGTTTGCACGGTACTGTAATTCGTTTACAACAAGCTGTGATATGGCGTCGTATGTACTCAGCACCAAAAACAGTATAACCAAAACGGTAAATATTAAAGCAAGTATGTGAATACACCTTTTTTTGCGATTATATGCCTTAACTTTTTTTACTCTGCGCGGTGCAAGCATTTGCCTTCGCCGCATAAAAAATCTGCCCATATTTTTCACCTGTATAAATTATATTACACAAAGCAAAAAAATGTTCCATATAAAAGAGCATATTAAACCAATGCCGTGGCAATAAACGTAAACTATTTCAATAAATTACAAAATCTAACAGTCATTGCGGCAACTTCGGAACGCGTTGCAAAACTTTTGGGATTAAACATATTACCGTCGCTGCCGTTTACAATTCCCGCTGTTTGGCATAATTTAACCGCCTCTGCCGCATAATCCGATATATCCGAATTGTCGGCAAACACATTTTCGCCTTTAACGGATTTAAATTCCTTGTTTAAATATTTCATATAATTTGCAAAGAAAACACAAATATCCTCACGTGTAATATTTTCATCGGGATAAAAATTAAGTGTGTCCGACGAAATAATACTGTTACTTTGCGCCCAGCATATAACATTGTAATACCATTCGTTTTGAGCAACATCGAAATATGAAGTTTTTGTATAATCCTGCGCACTGCATTTATCTATATTGGCGAGCACTTTTACAAACATTGCCCTTGTCATATTGCTTTCAGGTTCAAATGTTGTTGACGATGTACCTTTAAAATAACTGTTTGCTATGCAATCTGCAATCACATCATAAGCCCAATGTGCGCTTATATCCGTCATACCCGTTTTAGGGTCGGGAGCCGATACAACATTAAATGTATAATCTGTTGTTCTTGACGTATTTGCGCACGATGCCGTAACGCTTAGTGTATGCGTTCCCTGTGCAAGGCTTGAAATATCTATTGTATATTTATAAGGTGCCTGTACAGATTGCCCCATCCATACACCGTCAAGTCTGTAAGTAACCGTTACGGGTGACTCTGTGGGATAATATGCATATGTATATACCGTTGTATTTTTATTGATATTTCCCGACAGGGTTTTGTATGCAACGGGTTCGGTGCCTGTTAAAACAGCATTTGCGGCAATATTGTGTTAAAAACATTCCAATTGTCCGACAATTTATAAACTCGGTCTTCCCACTCTATATTGTTATCAAAATAAAATATACATTTTACTTGAGGATATACCATATTTACATATGTGTAAAATTCCTTAATTTGCTCAATTGCATATGCTTCCGTTTGCAATCCGCCGTCACCGCTGTACGAAAATCCGCACTCTGATATAATTACAGGCTTGTTTGCAATTGACATTATATCTTTTACATTTACTATTTCACTTCCGTAAACTCCGCGGCAATAAAAAGCATCGTTTAGATCTGCTGCCTCATTTGAAGCCGCCGCTTGTTTGTTTCCGTATGCCGATACTCCAATCCAATCAACATATTCATCACCCGGATAAAAATCCGCCGCGGTAACATTCCAATTTGAAATGTCATTTGGCGAAAAAACCATAGCGGCGTTTGGTGCATATGTGCGCGCAAGCGTTGATATATGTATATATGCCCTTTTAAACAAATCAATAAACCGCGCACGTTCCGCCTCATCGCCCGGCACGGACGGCCAGCAGTTTACCTCGGCACCGAAACGCAAAAGAATATTCGTGTCGGTAAGTTCGGATAAAAATTTTAAGTTTTCTATAATATATCCGTCGCTCGAACCGTTTGCAATTCTTTGTAAATCATCGGCATTTTCATTCGGAACATTCCAGGCTATCTCTGTAAATTTACGTTTGTTTTGTTCTATTAAATAATTAAACGAGCTTATATTTTCGTTAAAAAACTGCACATACAATAAATACGCGCTATCATAACGCGAATCTGTAGAATTGCATCTGCCGCTGTATAAACCGAATTGCGGTTCTGCTTTTGCACCGTAAAACGGAACATCACCCGCATCGGTTGTGGGAATATATGATTTTGGCATAATGTTTAAGTGATTAATTACCGCTGTAAGACCTTTAACACTGTCGGTATAATTTTCGCCGTTTGCATTAAGCCAATTTATATAATTGAGAGCCTTTTGATAATATACAAGCGCGTCATCATAATACCCGTTTTTTTCGTACAGTTGGGCAAGCGTTTGACAAGGCCATGCAAGACGGTTATATTCATCTTTGCTTGACGGGTATGCATAAACGCTTTCTATACCTTTAACCGCAGCCGCCATAGCGTATAAATCACCCGACTGCTGTGACGTAGCATATTGATTTTGATATGTATAGTATGCATTATCGGCAAAAACCGTTATGTACGGCACAGCCAAAAACACACAAATTATAAACGATACAAACCTGAATTTTTTCACAAATAATCCCCCGTCGAATTTATTTTTTCATAATATATTTTACCGCAAATGCAGTAAATTGTCAATTAAAAAAACGAAGGCAAAAATTGCCTTCGCATAAAATTTGTGTGTATTTAAATAATTATAGTTTTTTTCGGCATCCGTCAACAATATAGTTTTGCCCCGAAACGTATGACGCTTCATCGGACGCAAGAAATACAACAACATTTGCGCACTCGTCAACAGTTCCGGCTCTGCCCATAAACGAATGGTCGGGAAGTTCTTCACCGTTTATCGATATACTTCCCGGAGATACCGTATTAACCGTAATGTTATACTGTGCCACTTCTTTTGCAAGCGACTGGCTAAACGAAATAACCGCTCCTTTTGACACCGAGTAATCAACCATATTTGCAATACCGTAAACCCCGGCAACAGAGCCTATATTAATTATTCTGCCGTAATTATTATCTATCATATGGTTAATAAGCGCTCTTGTAAGATACATTGTACCCAACAAGTTAATTTCAATTTTCTTTCTCCAATCCTCGCTGTTTGAATTACTAAACGCAACATATGTATTGTAAATACCCGCATTGTTAATGAGAATGTCTATTTTGCCCATTTTACCGATTGCGTCTTTAGCTGTTTGGTTTACAGCTTGTTCATTTGATACATCCAATACTGCATATTCAATTTTTACTCCGCACCCCATAGCTTTTTTTGCGGTATTTTTAAGACCTTCTTCGTTTATATCGCATAAAAACAAACTTGCGCCCTCTTTTGCAAGACGTAATGCTATTGCCTGTCCTATGCCGTGCGATACACCTGTTATAAATGCGCATTTTCCCTTAAAATTCATAATAAAGTCCTCGCCTTCTTTATAATTTATACATTAATTATATAATAATGCCTATATAAATTACAATGATTAAAATCATATTTTTTTAGCCAAAACGATACACTTTTATATTTACAAGCAGCTAAAAATATGTTATACTCATATTACGAGGTGAGAGTTTATGTATTCCAATTATAAGATATGTAATTTTGTTTCCGTTCTTAAAGTAAATGATGCAAAAGACAAGGTTATTAAAATGAAAAACCGCTACAGTGCAAGCTTTATATTTCCTTTGTCGGGCAAAATTGAGTTTGAACACAATAATACATTTACGTATGCCGACATTTTACACCCTGTATATGTACCGCGCGGAATTGATTACACAAACCGCTGTGTTGAAACCGCGCAAAGCATATTATTTAACATATACGATATTAACGGATTTAATACCGTAACACATATTCCTAGCTGCGATACAGCTCAAATAATAAAGTTTTACAACCGGCTTAACGATTGCGGAAAGTATCCCGAAAGCATTAAAAATTTGTATGCAATGTCATACTTATACAAACTTGTTTTTACAATATATGCCAACGAAAGCAAAAAAACAAATCCGCTTATTGAAAATACCGTTGCTTTTATGGAAAAAAACTATTATAAACCACAATTATCACTTGCAAACATAGCCGACTCGGTTCACATAAGCACGGTTTACCTTGGCAAACTGTTTTCAAATGAACTTAAAACAACTCCCTTTAAATACTTAACAAAAATACGAATGGAAAGAGCGGCCGATTACTTGCGGGAAATGCGCAGTATAAGCGAAATTGCCAAAAATACGGGATATGGTGACATATATCAGTTCAGCCGTGCATTTAAAAAGTTTTACGGGTGTTCTCCCAAAAACTATTTGGAATAAGATGGTTATATATAAAAAAATATGCGCCTGATGATATATGTATCATTCGGGTGCATATAAAATTATTATTTTATCTTAAAAGAAGTAAGTATATAAATATTCTACCGCGTCAGGGTCAATTTTGGCAAGCTCGCTCTTAAACGAGTTTTGGTCACCCTCCGGCATACTGTCATATAAAGCCTTTGCTTCATCAACTTTATCCTGATATGTTTTTTTAACATAATCGTTTGTTATAAGTTTTCCGCTGTCGGCATCTGCAATGGTTGAATTAACCGTTTCCAAAATAATATTTACAATTTTAAGAGGTGTTCCTCTGAATGTTTTCTTTTGGGTATTAAGCTGATTATAAACCGTTTTCATACCGTTTACAACTTTTTCGTTTTCTTTGTCAATTGTTTCTCTGTCTTTATCGTCGTTATCACCTGTGTTGTCTTTGTCACCTGACGACGAACCGCCCGACGATGAGCCACCTGATGACGAACCGCCCGATGAGGAACCGCCCGATGAGGAACCGCCCGATGAGGAACCGCCCGATGACGAGCCGCCCGATGACGAACCGCCCGATGATGAACCGCCCGATGACGAACCGCCCGATGATGAGCCGCCCGATGATGAGCCGCCTCCTATTACCGAACCGCCTTGCGATGGTTGCTGTGCCTGAACAAATTTTGCAAGCACAACGGCAATTTCACTGCGTTTCATATTTTCGGTAGCTCTGAATTTTCCGCCGTCCTCAACGCTCATTAATCCGCCTGTAACAACAAGATTAACATATCCTTTTGCCCAATCCGAAATCTCATCGGTAATATTTGCGCTTAATCCAAGGTCATATAACGGATTTACTCTTGTAAGAATAGCGCAAAATTCTTCACGCGTTATATTATTGTTTCCTCTGAACGTTCCATCCTCATAGCCTGTAATATACCCTGCTTTTTTTGCAACAAGAACATAAGGTGCAAACCAATCGTCCGCCGTAACATCGGCAAACTGCTCACTTGCATTTTCAGTATATTTAAACACAAGATTAATCATTTTACATAATTCGGCTCTTGTAAGCGAACCGTTAGGGGTAAAAGTTCCGTCACCGTTGCCCGATACAATTCCGGCATTGGCAAGTTTGTATATAGCCTGTCCCTGTTCCGACTGCGTATCAACGTCTGTAAACGTTATTTTATTTTGTACATTGGCAGTATCGGCAAATGCCGTTACACATACCGACAGGCAAAAAATCATAGCAACGGCAAATGCCGCTTTTGCAAAATGTTTTTTCATAGTTTTAATTCTCCCAAATAAAATTATTTTCCGCTGTCATATTTAAATTTTTTCAGTACGCTTTCGTTAACTTTAACATTTGCTTTTTTAGTCCAATTATCTGTCATACTGTCAAATTTTTCGCTCAATATTTTTGTTTCGGCATCAGACGCATATTTAGATACATTTTCATCGGTTACCGTAAACTGTTCTCTTTTTATAATGTGAAAACCAAATTGGCTTTCAACCAACTCGCTTATTTCACCGGGTTTAAGTGCAAATGCCGCGTCTTCAAACTGTTGTACCATTTCTCCTTTTGTAAACACATAACCGTCGGGATTTTGCTCAAGTCCCGTATCTTCGGAATATTGTTTCATAAGCGCGTCAAAATCACCGCCGTTGTTTATTTCATCCAATATTTTTTCCGCTGTTTTTTTAACCGACGCCTTTTTTTCATCATCATACGGCTGTTGGGTAGATAAATCCATAGTTGCAAACAATATATGTTTTGCCTTAACATAATTATCGGTTAAGTATTGTTTTACTTCCTCATCGGTTACTTTTAATTTACCGTCGTCTTCTAGTTTTTGTTCGAGCTTGCTTATAAGCTGTGAATTGCTGAAAAGCTCCTCAAAAGTTTTAGCATCGGTATTAATAGCGGCAAGTTGCTTTTCGTATTCTTCACGTCCGCCGTTGTTTTTAATAATGGTGCCAATGTTATCTTTAATGCTCTGCTTATCCTCGTCCGTAAGTTCAACGCCGAGCTCTTTTGCTTTTTGTACCCTAACCGCCATTTTAACGGCTTCGTCTTTAGCTTTATTGCGTGCAGCGGTTAAAGCGTTTTCACCGTCAATTTCTGTATTTTTCCAAAAGTTTTCGACCGCTTCTGCATCGCTCGCCGAAACGCCTGCCTCCGACAGCATTTGCTGTTGTATCATAGAAAAGTAATATCCGTATTGCTTTTGCGCTATTTCTTCGTCGTTAACCGTAACAGCCGCGCGCGTGTCCTGAACGGCACAACCCGAAAAAGCGGATATTGCAACCGTTGCGGCAAATACCGCACAGACTGTTGATTTTAAAAATTTTTTAAATATCATATAAAAACTCCTTTCATTTTATCATATCCTCCGCATTATTATACAATAATTATAACTTGAATTTTTATTATTGTAATGCTTTTGTTAGTTTTTGTAATAAAAACTTAATATTATTAAGTATATCCTTATCGCATTTGTATATAAGATATGATTTTTCGCCGGCAGAAAACATAACTTTGCCCTTGTATTCGCTTAAAACGTTCATCAATTGTTCCGTTTTAATGTATTTGCCAAAGGTAAAGCGAACCTGCATACCGTTTTGCATAACCTCCGTTACGCCTATTTTGTGCGCCAAAGCCTTTATATATGATGTTTGTATAAGGTTTTCAACACTTTTCGGCATATCCGAAAATCTGTCTATAAATTCGTCTCGAATATCCGATACATCATCCTCTGTTTGAATACCGGCAATTTTTTTATACATTTCAACGCGCTGAAGCTCCGACAAAATATAGTTTTTTGGTATAAACGCATCCGCCTTTATATCAACCGATGTTTCAAAATCTTCTTCCACCGTTTCACCGTTAAGAGTTTTAACGGCCGCCTCAAGCAAATCGCAGTACATATCATAACCTACCGAGTTCATATTACCGTGCTGTTCTCTGCCGAGCAAATTACCGGCACCGCGTATTTCCAAATCGCGCATTGCAATTTTAAATCCCGACCCAAATTCGGTAAAATCTTTAATTGCCTCAAGTCTTTTACGCGCCACCTCGTCCAAAACCGCATTTTTGCCGTATGTTAAATACGCATATGCAAGTTTGTTGGAGCGACCTACCCTTCCGCGCAGCTGATAAAGCTGTGAAAGCCCGAGTTTGTCGGCATTTTCAATTATTATGGTATTTACATTCGGAATATCAAGTCCTGTTTCTATAATTGTTGTACATAGCAAAATATCGGTTTCGCCGTTGAGCATTCCGAGCATTTTTTCCTCAATTAGCGACGCGGACATTCTGCCGTGCGCTATTTCTATTACCGCGTCGGGCAAAAGTGCGTGCAGCTGTTCTGCTTTTTTTTCAATGCTTTCTATTCGGTTGTAAAGGTAAAAAACCTGTCCTCCGCGTGCAAGTTCACGTTCTGCCGCATTTTGAATAACCGCCGGGTTGTATTCCGATACAAACGTTTGTATTGGGTACCTGTCAACGGGCGGTGTTGTTATTACACTTAAATCACGTATCCCCGTCATTGCCATATTAAGTGTTCGTGGTATCGGAGTTGCGGTAAGCGTTAATACATCAACATTGTTTTTAAGCTCTTTAAGCTTTTCTTTGTGTCCCACACCAAAACGCTGCTCTTCATCAACAATCAACAGCCCCAGCGATTTAAATTTTATATCCTTTTGCAGTATACGATGCGTGCCTATTACAATATCCACAGTACCGTTTTCAAGCTTTTTTAGCGTTTCGTCATTTTGCTTTTTTGAACGAAGGCGCGACATCATTTCAACCTCAATACCGTATCGCTCCATACGCTGTTTAAAATTATTGTAATGCTGACGTGCAAGCAGTGTTGTGGGAACAAGATATGCCGCCTGTTTTGAACTCATAACACATTTAAATGCGGCTCTCATTGCAACCTCTGTTTTGCCGTAACCAACATCGCCGCATAAAAGACGATCCATACATTTATCGGACTGCATATCTTCTTTAACTTCTCTTATACACGTAAGCTGGTCGTCCGTTTCGTCATATGCAAAATCTTCTTCAAACTGTTTTTGCCACTCATTATCATCATCAAATTTAAAACCTTTTATATTTTTTCGTGCCGCATAAAGCGCTATAAGCTGTTTTGCCATATCTTCAACGCTTTTTTTAACACGGCTTACCGTTTTATTCCATTGTGTTCCGCCGAGCGAATTAAGTTTTATATGTTCTGCCTCACTGCCTATGTATTTATGAAGTACATCAAGCTGGCTTGCGGGCACATAAAGACTGTCGCTTCCCTTATATTTAATTTTAAGGTAATCACGCTTAACATTTTCAACTTCAAGCTGCGCAATCCCCACATACTGACCTATACCGTGAAATTTATGAACCACATAATCGCCGCATTTTAAGTCCTCAAAACTGCGAATTGCATTTTTTGCGTCGCTTTTTTTAAAATTGCCCGAGCGTTTTGCCGATCTTCGTTTTTGATTTTCCCCAAAAATATCGTAATCGGTTACAACCGCGGTTTTTTGCGACGGATATTCAAAACCGCGGCTCAATCTTCCGTCCGTTACCGATACAGAGCCGAGCGGAGTTAATCCGTTTTCGCGTTTTACCGTTGATACAAAAATACCCGCGTCCTCAAGAGTTTTTATTATATTTGCCGCCTTTGCCTTGCCGTCAACCGTTATAATAACTCTGTAATTGTTTTTTTTCCAATATTTAATATCGTCCTCCAAAAATTTGGGGTTGCCCGAGTAGCTTTGCTGTGATTTGGCGGTAAAACTTATTATGTCTTTTACATCGCTTTCGGGAAATTTGTACGATAATGTACTTGCCGACACAATACTACACTTCGACAAAGCCGATAAAATATGCGCATAATCGGCATAATACGGCTTTTTGGTGTGCGGCATAAGCCCTTTTGCAAGCAAATCGGTAATTATCTCGTTTTGCTCTTTTACAAACGTTTTGTTTTTTTCGTAAATTTGCATTGCCTCGTCAAAAAACACAATATAATCATTTGTTATATAATCCGCAAGTGTTGGAAAATCAACCGATACAAGCGGAAAATACTTGTCAATTGACGATATATAATGATTTTGTTCAATTTTTTCTATATCCGAGTGTAAGTTTTCGCTTAAATTCTTTTTAAGCTTTTCAATAAGTTTTTCTTTTGTTTGCGTATCGTAAACAAGCTCCCTTACGGGGCATATGTTCGCCTCGCTCACATTAGCCTGCGACAGTTGTGTTTGCGGATTAAATTCACGTATTAAATCCGCCTCATCATCAAACAGTTCTATTCGATACGGCAAATCATTGAGAGGTGAATATATATCTATTATGTCACCTCTTATTGCAAACTGTCCTTGTGCCTCAACGTATTCGGCACGCTTATATCCCATACAAATAAGTTTTTCGGGAAGTTTATCAGTATTAACCGTATCGCCCGCTTTAACATTCATAAAATACGAATCAAAAACAGCCCTGTCCATTGTATATTCACTCACAGCACGCATAGTTGTTACAACTGCGGGGCTGTATTTCATACCGTACAGGGTTTTTATTCTGTCTGTTTCACGCTCACGTGTTGCCGCGTCAGCATCAAAAAACACATATTCTTTTTGTTTAAATTCAAGCACATTTTGCGAAAAAAGGAAAGATAAATCACTTTTTATCTTTCCCGATTCGTTTTCATCTAATGTAATTACAAGGCACTTTTTTTTAAGCCTTGTACACAGCGAGTATATTAAATGGCTTTTTTGACTAGACGATAAACCATATAAATGAATAGGTGTTTTTGATTGGCTTATATCGTCTGACAGAGTTTCAAATTCGGGCATACCGCTCCAAATTTCGGAAAACAATTCCATAATACAATCATATCTCACTTTCCGTTATACATATTCATAGCTTTGGAAACATCATATTTTATAATACATTCAACAGCGTTGCATACACGGTTTATAACATTATCCATAACTTCAATTTCCTGTTTTGAAAAATGCCCGAGTACATAATCCGCAAGGTCATATTCACGGTTCGGCGGACTGCCTACACCCATTTTAATGCGAATAAACTTATCGCTGTTTAAATGATAAATAATGGATTTAAGCCCGTTGTGTCCGCCGTCCGAACCTTTTGCACGTATTCTTATTGTACCCGTATCAAGAGTAATATCATCATTTATTATAATAATATTCTCAACGGGTATTTTATAGAACGATACGATTTCGCGTATACTTTCGCCGCTGTTGTTCATATATGTTTGCGGTTTTGCGATAAGCACCTTTTCATCGCCTATAAAACATTCGCCGTATACGGCTTTAAATTTAAGCTTGTTAAGCTTAATATTATGTTTTGACGCAAATATATCAACCGTATCAAAACCTATATTATGACGTGTGCAGTCATATTTTTTTTCGGGATTGCCAAGCCCTGCCAAAAGATACATAATTATACAAAAAGCGGGCTGACAGATACATCTTCGTATATTCTGTCAATTGCTTCGGCAAATATAGGTGCAACCGATAAAGTTTTAATTTTGTCAATTTGTTTTTCGGGTGTAAGAGGTACAGTATCGAGTACAAGAAGTTCCTCAATGCAGGAGTCTTGTATTCTTTCAATTGCGGGACCCGATAAAACTGCGTGTGTACAGCAAGCGTATACGTGTTTTGCACCGCGCTCTTTAAGTGCTTTTGCACCGTTTACAATTGTACCTGCGGTATCTATCATATCGTCTACCAAAATAACGTTTTTATCTTTTATATCGCCTATAATGTTCATAACTTCCGAAACATTTGCTTTGGGACGTCTTTTATCTATAATAGCAATAGGTACATCTATTTTATTTGCAAAGTTTCTTGCTCTTGTAACCGAACCGAGGTCGGGAGATACAACTACCGTTTCATCTTTACAATGCGCAAATTTATTTTTATAGTATGATGAAAGCACCGGCGCACCCAAAAGATGGTCAACGGGTATATCAAAAAATCCCTGTATCTGCGATGCGTGTAAATCCATTGTAAGAACTCTGTCGGCACCTGCAGTTGTAACAAGGTTGGCGCAAAGTTTTGCCGAAATGGGATCTCTGGCCTTTGCCTTTCTGTCTTGGCGTGCGTAACCGAAATATGGCATAACCGCCGTAATTCTTCCGGCAGACGCTCTTTTAAATGCGTCAATCATTATAAGAAGTTCCATAAGATTGTCGTTTACGGGCGAACAGGTTGACTGTACAACAAATACGTCAGCCCCTCTTACCGTTTCGTTAATGTTTACAAAAATTTCTCCGTCCGAGAATTTGCCTACTTCCGCATCGCCTACTCTTGTGCCGAGTTTATCGGCAATTGCCTGTGCAAACTCCGGATTGGAATTTGCAGTAAAAATTTTAATGTTGTTACCGTGTGTTATCATCTTTTTTATCCCCCTATTTGTTTTTTCTCCAACCGCTTTTTACTACCTGCCTGCTCCTTGCAATTGCAAGAGAATTCGGCTCAACGTCTTCTGTAATTGTTGAACCTGCGGCAATAAACGCACTGTCCGCTATTTTAACGGGTGCAACAAGATTTGCGTTGCAGCCGATAAATACATTGTTTCCTATTACTGTTCTGAATTTCTTTTCGCCGTCGTAATTAACCGTAACCGTACCGCAGCCAAAGTTTACATTGCTGCCCACGTCGCTGTCGCCAACATACGTTAAATGCGCAACCTTTGTGCCGTCGGCAATTGTTGAATTTTTAATTTCAACAAAGTCGCCTATTTTAATATTTGAACCTATATGTGAGTTGGGACGTACGTATGCAAACGGTCCAACGCTTGTATTTATGCCTATTGTGCTGTCACATATAACCGAATTTACAACACTTGTGCCCGAGCCGACCGAGCAATCGTCAACCGTTGTTGACGGACCTATAATACAATTTTTGCCTATAATTGAATGACCTTTAATAATGCTCGACGGATATATAACCGTATCTGCTCCTATTTCGGCCTCATCATCTATGTATGTGTTAAGCGGGTCTATTATTGTTACGCCGTTGAGTAAATGTTTTTTGTTAATTTGCGCCTGCATTATTCTTTGTGCGTTTGCCAAATCAACTCTGTCGTTTACGCCAAGCATTTCCTCATAATCGTCCATAACATAAGCGTCTGCCTTTTTGCCGAGTTTTTTTAATACCGCCATTGTATCGGTAAGATAATACTCGTGCTGTGCGTTATTGTTGGTAATTTTTGAAAGTGCGTCAAACAAATCACGCGCGTTAAAGCAATACATACCCGAGTTAATTTCGCAAATTTTGCGCTGTTCATCGGTTGCGTCTTTATGCTCAACAATACATTCAAAATCACCGTCTTTTGAACGTACAATACGTCCGTAACCCGTTGGGTTTTCAATTTTTGCCGAAATAACCGTAGCGCTGTTTTTGCATTTAACGTGATAATTAACGGCTTTATCTATTGTTTCGCTTTTAATAAGCGGTGTATCGCCGTTTAAAATAACAATTGTGCCATCGTAATCCTCAAAAAAAGTTTCGGCTTGCATTACCGCGTGTCCCGTTCCGAGCCTTTCGCTTTGAACAGCATACATTTTATCGCCGCCCATAGTTTCAACCACGTCTTCTTTTTTGTGACCGATTACAATAACCGTTCTGTCGCTCCCCGCTTTTGAGCACGCTTCGTATACCCATTTTACAAGCGGTTTGGAACAAATTTCGTGCAGTACCTTACACTTGTCCGATTTCATTCTTGTACCCATACCGGCGGCAAGAATTATTGCAGAAAATCTATTCAAGTATCAGCACCCCTCTCTACAATAATAATATTAAAATTATTTCTGCAACTTTCCTTTTCATAACACTCCTGCTTTAAATCACTGATTTTTCATTTCCGTTATAATAAGTACCTCTTGAAGATTATTAAAATCAACTGCTGGGACAAGATAACCTGACTGTGTCAGATTATTAGAGTCCGCTGTTACATCCTTTGCATATCCTATAAGAATTCCCTGAAGATATTTGTCGCTGATATTGGAAGTAACTATCTTATCACCATTTCTTACTGTTATATCAGCCTTAATATGGTTAAGATGTACAAGACCACTGTCAGAAAGCTCAATATCTCCCTCAACTATACAGGTATCATTAGTATCTATTAACATTCCACTTACTGAATTATTATCTTCAATAATTGTCTTGACTATGGAATAATTCTTTCCTACCTCAGCAACTATTCCAACAAGA